>ERZ772872.3307-NODE-3307-length-12147-cov-3.934833_pt1 | contig 12147 bp, 9 predicted proteins | sample MGYA00512132_ERZ772872 | MGnify/ENA primary metagenome ERZ772872 (study PRJEB29015, sample SAMEA2737724) | human gut metagenome | biome: human gut; feature: human-associated habitat; material: faeces | place: China | collected 2012 ...
CTGCTGCTGCATCTGCCTGTTTTAATAAGGTTGCATCCAGATTGTTCTGATATGCATTGTCATCATTTGGTGTAATGTTCCATTTTACAGTTACATCACCGATCGTACCTGTGGTTGCATCCACCTCTGTATATCCTGGATAATGATCTGTCAGACGGCTCTTGAACTCTTCATTCCAGCAGTAGATGTTAAGTACTTTTCCTTCATCAGAAGCACTTGCATCTGAACTTGTATCTGCGCTTGCTGCTTCTGTTGCCGGAGCGGCTTCATCTGTGGTTGCTGCTGCATCACTCTTCGTATCTGCTGCGTTGCTGCCACTGTTTGTGCTGGTGTTTGCTGCATTGTTGCCGCCGCATCCTGCCATCATGGTTACGAGCATTGCTGTGCATAATAATGTGCTAACGATTTTCTTTTTCATGGAAAACCCTCCTCCTTAATATGTGGTCTTTTGACCATTGTTTGTTTGCTACTTTTCAGTAGATAGTTCAGAATCAAATGCCTATCTTCCGTATACATTTCTGCAAAAATGCTGTCCGTATGTAGCTGCAACTACTTTTAAATACGTCCAACGGATTTACCGGCAACTAAGATTCCTTCTATAACGACTCTCTCTACGAGAGTTGTTCTCGGTTTCTCAATAGTGCCTATCAGCCGCTTGGCTGCCTCGCTCCCGATCAGCTCTGTGTCCTGTCTGATCGTTGTAAGCTGTGGATGTAATAACTGTGACATCCTCGTCCCGTCATATCCTGCAATTGAAATATCCTTCGGAATCCGAAGTCCCATCTCTATGATAACATTCCTTCCTCCTATTAAAGAGGTGTCATCCGGATATATGATACAGGTTGGCGGATCTTCTAAATTGAGCAGTTCCTTTGTCTGCTTTGCTGCTTCCCTGGTTTCCAGATAATCTGCTGTCCGGATATATTCATCCGGAATCTTTAAACCAAGTTCATCAACTGTCCGGTAAAAACTTGCCAGCCGGTCTTTCGTAACGTAAGAAGCCTGCTGCCCATGAATATATGCAATTTTTCGATGTCCCTGCCCGTATATGTATTTTACAAGATCTTCAATGCCCTGAATATTATTGGAACTGACTGCCGTACAATTATGATGTACATAATCGATTGTAACAACCGGCAGGTCACTGTTCATCAGTTCTAAGACATCCGGGTCATTGAAATCGGCACAGACAATTGCAACTCCTTCAAAATTCCGGTATCTGCAATGTTCATAATAAGACATCTTGCGATTTTCAAAACAGGTATTGATAAATGTAATGTCATATCCCTGTTTCTCTGACTGGACTTTTAATCCATTCAGTACTCCCGAAAAATACTCATGTGTCAAACCGCTTCCCGCATCTTCTTCAAAAAGAACTCCTATATTATAGGAACGGTTTGTCTTTAGAGCTCTCGCCGCTGCATTAGGAAAATATCCAAGTGCTTCTGCTGTCTTTCTGACACGGTTCTTTGTCTCTTCGCTGATATCTCTCTGGTCATTTAAAGCCTTGCTTACAGTGGCAGTGGATACTCCACATTTCTCTGCAATTGTTTTTAATGATACCATGGAAACCTCCAGCTTCTCTTCGAAAACGAAATGTTGTTTCCGAAATATTGCTTAATCGTTTTCGTACTTTTACTATATGCCATCTATAAGCAAATTGCAACTGGTTTTTGGCGATTCGTCGCTTTTTACACTTTTTTACATTAGTTTTTGTGTATTTTTACATTAAATATTAGACCAATTATCTGTAATCTTAGTACTTTGTATCTACTTCTTATACGTTTTCGTAAAATACTTTAATTATTCATCAAAAAATAGCCATTGTCGCTTTCATCCATAAAAGTATGTTTTTTTTGTCTAATCTGCTATATTTGCCTGTTTTTCAATGTTTTATATTGATTTTTATTCTTTCTGAATATATACTTTTTATCAAGAAATGAAAACTTAATCGTTTTCGAAACCGTTACTTATCAATATTTATGTATATGGAGGATTTTATTATGAAATTCGGTTATTTTGATGACGCCAACAAAGAATATGTCATCACATCCCCAAAAACACCACTGCCATGGATCAACTACCTTGGTTCCGAGAACTTCTTTTCCCTGATCTCAAACACCTGCGGCGGCTACAGTTTCTACAAAGATGCAAAGTTACTCCGCCTGACCAGATACCGCTATAATAATGTACCGCTCGATTCTAACGGACATTACTACTATATTAAAGATGGCGGTACGATCTGGAATCCAGGATGGATGCCGTCAAAGACGGAACTAGATGCCTATAGCTGCCGTCACGGCATGGGTTATTCCGTATTTAAAGGAAGTAAAAATAAACTGACTGCAGAACTTACCTCCTTTGTCCCGGTTGGTGAGACCTGTGAGGTCGGCAAACTTTCCCTTACGAACGAGTGTAATGAAACCCGTAATTTTTCCGTATTCTCTTACGTAGAGTTCTGTCTGTGGAATGCAATGGATGATATGACCAACTTCCAGCGTAACTTCTCCACCGGTGAGGTTGAGATCCATGGTTCCGCTCTTTACCATAAGACAGAATACAGAGAGCGTAGAAATCACTATGCTGTTTACGCTGTCAATGCCCCGATCGCAGGATTTGATACAGACCGCGATTCTTTCTTGGGTGCATATGGAGAAAATTCTGCTCCGGAAGTTGTCGTAAATGGAACTTCAAAAAATTCTGTAGCAAGCGGCTGGGCTCCGATCGGTTCCCATCACCTTAAAGTTTCTCTTGCTCCAGGTGAGACAAAAACCTATGTTTTTGTACTTGGCTATGTCGAAAATCCGGTAGAAGAAAAATGGGTAGGCCGTGCTGAGGACGGCATCATCAACCGCAAACGAGCTGACGAGCTTCTCTCACGCTTCGATACCGCAGAAAAAGCAGATGCAGCACTTGCTAAATTAAAAGATTACTGGAATGAACTGCTTTCTCATTTTACTGTTTCTTCCAGTGAAGAAAAGTTAGACCGTATGGTTAACATCTGGCATCAGTATCAGTGTATGGTTACCTTCAATATGAGCCGTTCCGCTTCCTATTTTGAGTCCGGCATCGGCCGTGGCATGGGATTCCGTGATTCCTGCCAGGATCTTCTTGGTTTCGTACATCTGATCCCTGACCGCGCAAGAGAGCGTATCTTAGATATCGCTGCTACCCAGTTTGAAGACGGAAGTGCTTATCATCAGTATCAGCCGCTCACAAAAAAAGGTAACTCTGACATCGGAAGCGGATTTAACGATGATCCTTTATGGCTGATTGCCGGAACTGCCGCTTATATCAAAGAGACCGGGGATTATACAATTCTTGACGAAATGACGCCATATGACAGCGATGCTTCCAAAGCAACCACCTTCATGGAGCATTTACGCCGTTCCTTCCATTATACAATGGATCACTTAGGGCCGCACAATCTGCCTCTGATCGGACGTGCTGACTGGAATGACTGTCTCAACTTAAACTGCTTCTCGACAGAACCTGGCGAATCATTCCAGACATTTGGTCCTTCTGAAGGCCCGAATGCAGAATCCGTATTTATCGCAGGTATGTTTGTCCGCTATGGAAAAGATTATGCTGCAATCTGCCGCCATCAGGGTATGACAGAGGAAGCAGAAATCGCAGAGAAAGCAATCGCAGAAATGGAAAAAACCGTTATGGATGCCGGCTGGGATGGCGAATGGTATCTGCGTGCTTACGATCATTACAAAAATAAGATCGGTTCAAAAGAATGTGAGGACGGCAAGATCTTTATCGAGCCTCAGGGATTCTGCGTTATAGCAGAGATCGGCTTAGAAGAAGGCTACTGCTTAAAAGCAATGGAATCCGTTGAAAAATACTTAGACACCAAATACGGTATTGTGCTGTTACAGCCGCCTTATCACAGATATCATGTAGAACTTGGTGAGATTTCCTCTTATCCACCAGGATATAAAGAGAACGCCGGTATCTTCTGCCACAATAATCCATGGATCTCCATCGCAGAGACCGTAGTCGGCAGAGGCAACCGCGCATGGCAGGTATACACCAGAACCTGTCCTGCATATATTGAAGACATCAGTGAGATCCACCGCACAGAACCGTATGTATACTCACAGATGATCGCCGGAAAAGATGCACCGAACTTCGGTGAGGCAAAGAACAGCTGGCTGACAGGAACCGCCGCATGGACATTCCTTGATGTTTCCCAGTTTATCCTCGGTATCCGTCCGGATTATGACGGTCTGACTGTAGATCCTTGTATCCCATCTAAGTTAGATGGATTTACTGCAAAACGTGATTTCAGAGGTGTCAGCTACCATATCACAGTAAAGAATCCGGATCATGTTGAAAAAGGTGTTGTTTCCATGATCGTGGATGGACAGCCGGTAGAAGGAAATACCATTCCATTCTCCGCTGATAAAAAAGATGTAAATGTTGAAGTAACGATGGGTTAACCTCCCATACCTGTCTTTACCTATAAAAAAGGAGCCTTTGATAAATGAAGGCTTCTTTTTTATCCTATACCGTTAAAATATTTCATTTTGTCTGTATTTACGCGGCGAAACACCTTTTATCCTACGGAAAGAATCCCCAAAATAATTACTGTCATTAAATCCACATTCGAATGCTATATCCGTGATTGATTTATCTGTTTCCAATAACAGTCTGCTGGCATTTTGTATACGCAGGTTAATGATATATTCCTTAAAACCAAAACCTGTCGCTGTTTTAAATCTTTTGGACAAAAATGACTTGCTCATATGAAATTTCTCCGCCACATCTTCCAGTAAGATATTTTCCGTATAATGCTCAAATATATAGGTTGCAACCTCCTGAATCTTCCGGTTGTCTACATCCAGCTCTTTTATCACTGTTTCCTCATACTCCCTGCATCTTATGATAAACAGTAAGAGTTCCACAAGTCCTGCCCTGATAAACGCTGGTGACAATTCATCCAGCGTTTCATTTTCAAATATCAGCTTATCCAGAAGGGAAATCACATAATCCCTGCGTTTTTCCGGTACATTTATTACTCCCGGAACCATGCAGTTCTTAAGGTGTTCGTCTCCGATCTGTTCTCTGATTGAGTCTACAGCCTCATTTCGAAAACTGATCACAATCCTTTCATGAAGTCCTTTTCCGGTATATATGGTCTTATGCAGGCATCCACCCGGAACGATTACAAGATCCCCTTTTCCAAACTTGTATATATTATGATCGATAAAACTGGTACATTCTCCGTTTGACAGATAAAAGATCTCATGAAACGGATGTACATGTGGTTCACAGTTACTTTTACTTATCGTATTACTTTTTTTGATTTTTTTAATATCAAAATCTCTTGGCATATCCTGAAACATAAACTTCTCCATTTTCGTGCTTTTTTTCTGTATTTTTCTTTATTTTTTCTATTTTTTCATGGAATATACTGTTTTATTGTCATATTATGAACTACATAAATACATTTTGTCAACATGCTTTATTATTTTATAAAGCTCCAGGGAGGTTCTATGTCAAAACCAATATCTGAAAATAAAAGAAATATGATTTTAAACGGCAGTCTGTCACAGGCAATTCTTATGCTTGCCGTTCCGGTTATGATCAACAGTTTTATACAGTCAATGTACAATCTTACCGATACCTTCTGGTTAGGCAGGATCGGAACTGAAAATCAATCTGCCATAACGCTTGTATCACCATTCCAAAATATCCTTACCAGCTTTGGAAATGGTATCACAACCGCGGGTGCTATTCTGATATCACAATATCTTGGTGCCAGAAAAGATGAGCAGGCAGCCAAAATGGCAAATCATATATGCCTCATTTCTCTTGGTTTCTCGATTATCTGTGCACTACTGTGTTTTCTGATATCTCCATCACTGGTTACCTGGCTTGGCGCTGTTGGAAATGTGTATGTGTATGGTCTTACCTATTTAAGAATTGTTGTTCTCGATCTTCCATTTTTATTTATGATCAATTTATTTACGGCAGTAAAACAGGCACAGGGCGACACTGTAAAACCTATGCTTCTAAACCTGCTTGGTATCGTGATCAATCTCATATTAGATCCACTTTTCCTCATCGTATTTCACTGGGGGATCGGAGGCGCGGCATTTGCAACACTTACCGCAAAAATTCCATGTGCCCTGATTGGTTTTATCATACTTACAAAACCAGGGCAGTTGATAAGAATTTCTTTTAAGAATTTTGCATTTGACAAAAAAATGATAAGTTCCATTATAAAAATCGGTCTGCCAACTGCTATTGGCGGAAGTACCATGCAATTAGGAACTTTGCTCATGACAAGAAATGTAAATGTTTATGGCTATACTGCAACAAGTGCCTACGGTATTGGCAATAAGATCAATAGCCTTATTACAATGCCCGCAAGCGGTATTGGCTCTGCCGTATCCACTATCGTAGGACAGAATATTGGCGCCGGTAACAGGAAACGGGCGGATAAAGCATTTCATTATTCTCTTAGAATATGCGCCGTATTCCTTCTTATTTTGGGATTCATATTATCAAGACGCCCTGTTTCCCAGGCTATGGTATCATTTTTTTCATCCGATGCCAAAGTCATTCCTCTTGCAGCCGACTATCTGTCCATTATTGCTTTCTGGTGCTGGACAAATGCTTTTTATAATGTATCACAGGGATTATTTCAGGGATGTGGACATACATTCATAACAATGCTTGTAGACGCTTCAAGGATATGGATATTCCGTCTGCTGACTCTCTTTATATGCGCAAATATATTCCATCTGGGAGTAGCATCCATCTGGTACTCCGTTGTGATCAGTAACGGAACCTCTGCCCTGATCCTGTATATACTATACTGGACCGGTATATGGAAAAAAGGATATGCAGACCTTCGCTAGAGCCTTTCATATCCTTTTCTCATTCATTTTAATCTTCTATTTCCAGTTATCAAAATTTGTTGCAAATTAATTTGCTGTCACAAGTCCGTTCTCACAATCCAATTCTACATATGCACTGGATTTTAAGACATCAAGCGCATGTTTTGCACCGATCAGGACAGGAATATCAAGGCTTAATCCTGCAATCGCCGCATGGCAGTTTTCGCCGGATGCTTCCACGATCAGTCCGGATGCCTCACGCATCTGTGTCATCATGGCATTGCTGGTATCTTTTGCAACAATGATATCTCCGACTTTAAAGTTTTTTAAATCCTCATCGCTGTGGCATACACAGAGGTTTGCAGAAATCTTCTGTGTTCCGATTCCTTTTCCCTCTACTAAGATATGACCTGCCACCTGTACTTTGATCAGATTGGTCGTTCCGGATACGCCAAGAGGAACGCCGGCAGTTAATACAACAACATCTCCTTTGGAAATGATTCCTGCCGCTTCCGCTGCATCCACTGCATAATCAAATAACTCTTCTGCCTGCGTCTTTTCCTCGATCATAAGCGGGATCACACCCCAGGATAATGCAAGCTGGCGGTAAATCTTCTCTGTCAGACATCCTCCGATGATCGGACAGTTCGGGCGGTATTTGGAAACCATACGGGCAGTGCGTCCGGATTTTGTTACCGTGATGATCGCTGCTGCATTTAAATCACCTGCCATCGTACAGGTTGCATGGGAGATAGCATTGGTCACATCCGGGTTGCTCATAGTCTTACGCATTTTGAAACGCTGTAAGTAATTGATATCCTGCTCGGTACGGACTGCAATACGCACCATGGTCTTTAAAGCCTCGATCGGGTACATACCTGCAGCCGTCTCACCGGAAAGCATGCCGGTAAACCGCCAGATGCTTCCGCCGATGCTTTCCCACTGTGCCGGGTCGGAAAGGCTTTGGGAGCCGCAGAACACAGGCGGTTCACCCTCGCCATACGCGCCGTAATGGATGGGATGCTCCCAGCGGCCGGACGGATTTTGCAGCGGCCCGCGGAACACGCTGCCGCGTCGGAAAAGAACGGTATCGCCCGGCTGAAGCAGCTCCGGGTGCTGCGTCCGGAACGGCGTTTCGGGACGCAAGCCGTCATTTTCGTCGCAGCCGTTCTGAAAATCAATAAAATATGTCGTCATTTTTACACTATTTTTTCAATAATCAGGAAAAAACTTATAGGAAAAGCGGAAGAGACGGAATGCCTCTTCCGCTTTTGGTTAGATGCTTACCAGGAAGTGATATTGTTGGCCTCAATGTAGGCGTTGAGCTGGTTCTGGAACTCGGTGACAAGCTCTTCGATGCCTGCGTCCTTACGGGCAGCCATATAGTTGTTATAGAGTTCTTCCCAGTTGTCGCCTGCAACGCCGTTGTCAATCTGCGGGCCGTACTCGTAGTACACGTTCAGGATGCTCGCGCAGATACCCTCGACATTCGTTCTGTCGAACGTGAAGTTCAGGAACGGGTTGACCTGAGCGGTTGCTTCCAGCGCTTCCAGATCCGCATAGTAGTTGGGATCGGTGCCGTTGTTGATGAGCGCGTTCTTGCAGGAGCCGATGATCCATCTCTGGATGCCGTAGCTGTCGTCCGCCGTGGGGCTGGCGCCGACATAGCTGGTGGTGATGGTGCCATCGGCGTTCTTGGTGTAGTCCTCGCCCTCGATGCCGTAGATCAGCGTGTTGTACAGGTCGGGCTGGGAGTAGATCGCGTTGAGGACCATCATGGCGCGCTCGGGCTCATCCGCGCAGTACGGGATGGCGTAGGAGGTATCGCCGCCGAGAATGAGGTAGGCGTTCTCTTCGATGGGCAGGTAGGTCATGTCCATACCGGCGTCTGCAATCGCTGCTTCCTGATCGGCCTCGGTCAGATACGGATCGCAGCTGAAGACATAGGTGGTGTCGGTGATCTCACCGTTCTTCGGCATCGTCAGCGTGGAGGTGTCAACAGACATGATATCGGAGCGGATGTAGCCTTCCTTGTACCAGTCGGCCATCGTCTTGGCGTACAGCTTGTAGTGTTCGCCTGCAACGCCGTCCTTTACGGTGAAGGTGCCGTCGCAATAGGTGATGCCGATCTCAGCACCACCAACGCCGAGGAAGGAATACATGCCGTTGTACATGGACCAGCCAAATGCACGGCCGGTGTTGATGCCAGCGCCGAGCTTGCCGGCTTCCTTCGCAGCAGCCAGATATTTGGTCGCCTGATCCAGAACAGCCTGGAAGGGTAGGCGGACATACGGAGACGAACAAACTGGAATGCCTCTGTACCCTCGGAATAGTTGTTGCGCCACTTGTTCAGCGCTGCCTCGGTATCCTCGATCCAGGTGTCGCCTGCGAGCTCTGCGATCTCCGTGACGACGAGCCAGCCGCGGCGCTCGCCGCACAGGCCCTGCCAGCTGGGGAGGTAGTACAGCTTGCCGTCAGCCGCATTGCGATGGATTTCAACGACATTTTCGCCGAGGATATCAACAATGCCCTGGCCGTACTCTGCAAGCAGATCGTCGAGCGGCATCAGGTTGCCGTCGGCAATGTTCTGCGGCTTGTTGATCAGCCAGCCGGTCCATGCAAGGTCAACGCCTTCGCCGGAAGCCAGAACCTGAGAGAACTTTTCGCTGTACTCATCGAAGGAAACGTCGATGAATTCAACCGTGGTGTTGGGAACGTACTGCTGGAGCTGCTCATTGAAAGCGGCCCAGACCTTGTCGGAGTTGGCCTGCTTGCCGGCGCCGGTGATCATGAGCTGAATGGTCTTCTGCTCAAGCGCGGGCTCGGCAGTCTCTTCGGGAGCTTCAGGGGTTTCGGTGTTGTCGGTGGTTTCCACCGGCTCAGTCGTGGCGGGGGTTTCGTCCGCAGCGGGAGTCTCAGCAGTCTTGCTGCAGCCCGCCAGAACGATGCTCAGAACCATGATCATGGCAAGGAGCAGGCAAATGGTTCTCTTTTTCATGATATCCTCCTTAGATTTTAGGTGATATGGGGTGTCGTTTTCTCTTGTAAACGCCTCAAAACGCGGTACCATTCGTTTTCAGGCATACAATTCATAAAACAGGCTGTTCTCTCAGCCCTTGACTGCGCCGATCGTCAGACCCTGCGCAAAATACTTCTGGAAGAACGGGAACACGACCAGCATGGGGCCTGCGGCGATGACGCACATGGCGAATTTCAGCGATTCGCTCGGCAGCATGCTCGTGTCCAGCGAAACGCTGCCGGACATCATGGGGTTGTTCGCAAGATTCTTCATGAATTCCGCCTGATCCATCATGCGCTGGAGCAGGTATTGCAGCGTATAGAGGCTTTCGTTGCGGATGTAGATCATGGACGTGGTATAGTCGTTCCAGCGGGCGACCAGCGCCATAAAGCCAAGGGACGCAAAAACGGGCGTGGACAGCGGCAAAACGACCGAAAAGAAGATGCGAAGCTCACTCGCGCCGTCCAGATACGCCGCCTCAAACAGCGTCTCGGGCAGGCCCTTGAAGAACGTCCGGAATACCATGGTGTTCCACGCGCCGCCGGTGATGCCGGGCAGAATGTAGATCCAGATGGAATCCGCCAGCTTATAATACTTGGCGAAGATAATGTAGTTCGGAATCATACCGGCGCTGAAGAGCATGGTAAAGAAGATAAAGACCGTTATGGGCCTGCGGAAGCGGAAGTTGCTTCTGGAAAGCGGATAGGCCGCCAGCGCCGCGACGAGGCTGCTGAGGACCGTACCGACCACAGCCTGAAAGATGGTCACGCCGTAGGCGCGCAGCACGCGCGTGCCGCTGGAGAATGCCGACTTGTACGCGTCGAGCGTAAAATCACGCGGCAGCAGGGAAAAGCCGCCGGAGGTCAGGGCCTGTTCGCTGGTGAATGACGCTGAAATGACGACGATCAGCGGAAGAACAAAGCAGGCGCACATCAGGAAGAAGAAAATATACACAAAGCGCTTGAACGCCCTGTCGCGGCTGTGCTTGATTTTCGGATTCATAAGACTCTCCCTTCCGCTTAAAACATCGAGTTGTCCGGGGAGATCTTCTTGACGATCCAGTTGGACAGCAGAACAAGGAACATACCCACAACAGACTGAATCAGGCCCGTGGTTGCGCCGATCGCATAGCTGGATTCCTGCAGGGAACGATAGACGTAGGTGTTGAGGATATCCGTCGTTGCGTACAGCGTCGAGGTATTTCTCGGGATAACATAGAAAAGGTCGAAGTTGCCGCTGATGAGCGTGCCCGCATTCATGATGGTGAAGATGCAGATCAGCGGGACAAGGTGCGGCAGGGAAATATGGAGCATCTTCTGGAAGCGGCTTGCGCCGTCGATCTCCGCCGCTTCGTAGAGCGAGGTATCAATGCCCATCAAGGCTGCAAAGTACATCATGGAACCCATGCCGATGCCCTTCCAGATGTTCACGACGGTCAGGATGAACGGCCAGTATTTTGAATTCATGTACACATCGACCGGGTCGCCGCCGAAGAACTGGATGATCTGGTTCATAAGACCGGTCCTCGGGCTGAGGATGGCGTAGACGATGTAGCCGACGATAACCATGGACATGAAGTTCGGGAAGGTGATGATGGTCTGGTAGGTTTTCAGCCGGCGCCTGCTTGTGATCTCAAACAGCAAAAGTGCGATGATTACGTTTGTAACCGGACTGAGCACCATGAACAGAAGACCGTAGAGCACCGTGTTGCGCAGCGCACGGTCAAGCGCGACGGACTGGATGATCCACTTGAAGTTTGCAAGGCCGCACCAGTCGCTGCCGAGGATGCCCTTGGAGAATTTATAATTCTTGAACGGAATGATGACTGCGGCTCCCATCGGTATATAGTTGAACAGGATATAACCGATGATCGCCGGGATGCACAGAAGCAGCAGCTGACGGCTGGCCTTTGCGTCCGCCCGGCCTTTGTGGCCAAGGCGCGGCCCTTCCTTTTTTCTTTCCTTTGTCATGGTTCGCATGGGTTCCTCCGCTTTTGTTTTCTCCATTGTACGGGTTCGGTTTTTGATTTCCAAGGTGCGATTGTGACAAGATGGCTGGCGATTGTGACTGCGTTGATTGTGCATTATTCCTGCATCCGGCTGGTATCTGTATGTTTATTTTAAGCATTGTCGCCAAAAAATCAGCATTGAATTTGACGATTCGTATTTGCTCTTTTGTTAATATGCACAGAGACGATTGCATGAAATTATGCAAAAGGCACATGCGCTGCCGCATGTGCCTTTCGTATCGCTTATAAAAACTTCATGCTGACCA
>ERZ772872.3313-NODE-3313-length-12130-cov-4.872629_pt1 | contig 12130 bp, 7 predicted proteins | sample MGYA00512132_ERZ772872 | MGnify/ENA primary metagenome ERZ772872 (study PRJEB29015, sample SAMEA2737724) | human gut metagenome | biome: human gut; feature: human-associated habitat; material: faeces | place: China | collected 2012 ...
TACCAATGCTCCTTTCTTTTCAGCTTCTTTCAGCGCATCTGCTACCCATTGTCTCTGTTCTTCCGGGTATAACGAATTTTGTTCCGGCAATAAAATAATATCCGCTCCGTGGTTTACTGCATACCGGATGGCCAGTGCCATATCTTTTAAATAAGGTTCTCCTTCTCCCGGATGAATACGTAAAGTCATAATTTCTGCATTATCGGCAATACCGTTACTTCCGACACCGTTGTCGCGTTTGGCTGCGATCACTCCCGCTTTCATAACCCCTGTTGCTGCATCAGACGTCAACAGTACATTATTGCCATATTGTGTGTCGTTAATATCCAAGGGATTATCACCTACAATTTCTTTCCGGTTATCAGTTCCGTATTTCTTTAAAGCATCTTCATAAGACGTTTTGGCTGTTGCTACACTTTTCTTTCCCATATTTTGATATACGGGTTCCCATTTATCCGTATTATAGATGCTGAAATAGTAGGCAGTAAATACAAAAGCGACTTCAGAAAGACTGTCTCTTTCAGCTTTGGGATCATAACAACTTTGGAAGTCCTCAACAGTCAACTCTTTTCCGGGAAAACGTTTTTTCATGTCCTTATCGAACTTTTCAACATATTCTTCTATTACATAAGAAAGTTGGAGACCACCATAGGTTCCTCCGATTCTTGATTCCGGCATGACTTTATAGCGATAGTAGTTATATTCTTCCATATTTTCCGGTACGGGAACTTCTTGGCGTTTTCCATTGACAATCTTATAGTACTTTTTTCCATCGAAAATATAGTCAGCATATTTATCTTTTAGGCGGAAAAATTCACGTTCTCCTTCGCGCGTCAGAGCTTCCATTACTTGACCGTCTTTACCTCCGATGAAGTTCCAGCCATTGATATCGTCAACAAGCCCGTTTTTATCATCATCTTTTTGGTTTAGTTTTTCTTTCGGGTTCATCCAGATTGCATGTTTCAGGTCTTCGTGTTCTACGTCCATTCCTGTTCCGATCAATGCAACAACCGGTCTTTTCTTTGCTTTCTTTTTGTTGGCTTTCAGGTAGTCATAAGCTTTGTTTACTTCAGCTCCGTACACACTGTCCTGGTCGAAAGAACAGTTAAACCAATCCAGTTCGGATTGTTTTTTTTGTGTCTCCACCTTTTGTTTGACTAACTGGGCTGATACAGCAATGCTGATAAAACAGCATACGATTGAAAATATAAGTTTCTTCATTGTCGAATGAGTTATAATTTATACAGTTTGTTTATTTTCTGATTTTTAAAATAGCTTCGCGTACTTGTTCGCCGCGTACGTTGCGTGCTGCGAGTTTGCCTTCCTTGTCAATGACTACAAGGAAGGGGATGGAGTAAAAGCCATAAGCATTTTGAATAGTGCTGGGAGTTTTGCTGTTTTTAGGGAAACCAGTCTTATCCCACAGCATCGCCCACGGTAGTTTTTCTTCATCTAGCATTTTTCTCCATTTTGCTTCACTGTCGTCCAGCGAGACACTAATGAATTCCAGATCATCAGCTTTCAATTCATTGTATATTGTCAACATGCTACGCATTTCTTTGCGACAAGGACCACACCAGGAAGCACAGAAATCCAGTACGACAATTTTGCCACGGAAGTCTTTCAGACTTACATTTTTTCCATTAGCATCTATGAAAGTAAAATCGGGACATTCTGCACCAATGATTTGGTGGGAGAGGATCTCTACCCTGTTTATCAACCATTTGGCAGATAAAGACTTTCTGTCTTGTTCCGGTATCATATCCAATAGCATTTTGTTGGATTGGTAATCATTTACATCTGCCAGATAAGCCAATGCAGATGCCATGGCAGGAGTCAGTTTTCCTTTGACAGAAGTAGAAATTGTTGCTATATCCGGATCTTTTTCGGTTGGCATATAGTTTTGTAAAGTCAGATACGGATCGATGCCGGTGAATGAAAGCGAACTTTGTTCAGGGTTCTTTTCATCGAAGTAACCATTAATTGTTATCGGGTTATTTTCCAGATAAACATTCTGTTCAGTTTCTCCTAAATATAGTTTATAGACATCAGGAATGATGTTTATTTCATCGGTACTAAATGTGCTATTAGTACCGATGATGCAACTTAAAACAACGCCTTCATTCATATCTTTTATTTGTAAAGTCGTTGGCTTTAATACCTTTATTCTTCCTGATATTTTCAGTCCGTTATTTCCCCATACAGTGGCACCGCATACGAGTAATATAGTTAATAATAGATTTTTTGTTTTTGTCATTATTATTAGTTTATTGTTTATTATCAGAGTTGTTATTCTTCATCGGGAGTCTCCGGTATTGGAGGTAAAGGTAAATTCCAATCCTCCGGTCCGTTGGCTATTGCTTCTAGGTCAATCTGGTATTTATCTTTTAAATATTTCTGTACGAAAGCAAACTTTTCGGTGAGAAAAGGATATTTATCAGCCGGATATACCTCTGCTAGTCGTGCTTGGTTATAGTACATGGAAAGATGCATATATCCTATAAAAGTCTCTTCATTGGTTGGAGGATAAGAGTTGTTGGCTGGTGTGCTGGTGCTATTGAATACATACGTGTTTACACTTCCCGGATATCCTCTTGTAAGATAATAGTTCGGGTCATCTTCCATTCCCAAGCCTGCTATCAGATTAGTGACATGGTCGAATCCCACTTCAAATTCTTCAGGTATAATGATGTTTCCGGCTTTTACTGCTTTTTCCAATACGGGAGCCAATATCATTTTCCGGCGTCTGTCAAGGAGTGCTCTGTCTGTGGGGATTAAATAAGGATCGCTGGGATTGTCTTCTCCAAACATACAAGTGCACCAATAATCCAGCCCATCGTAATTTTCGTGTATGGGTACAATCCAGCTTGCTAGGATTACGCCTCCAACTTCTAATACGCTTTTGCTATAGACATTGTATCCCAAATACCAATACATAGGCAGAACTTTAGATGTGATCGGCGGATTCAAGTATGCAAAGATATGCTTTTTCATAAATTCGACATAGTAATTGGTCATTTCGTCGTTTACACAGCCTTGGCCTTCGTAACCACTACCGTATGCTATACCTGTCCAGCTACGGTTAAAATCAGCTCTTTGTAGATCTTTATAAATAAGATATACATTATAGTCTTCGTATATTTGGGCGATGTCATTGTCCCAACTATTATTTCCTTGAGGTACTTTAAAGCGTAATTCAATGCCTCCTTCTGTAGGAGTCAGTGTGTCTTCTTCATAACATGAGGTGAATAATGCCATACAAGCAAGTAATCCCCATAATATATATATTTTTTTCATATTCATTTCTTTTGTTTAATTTATAAGATATATACTATTAATTTTCACGTTTTGGAGCTAATGGATTCTGTTCCAGTTTTTTATTTTTAATTAAGACAGCGTCTGGTATAGGCATGGTATAGGAAGGATCATTCTGTTTTAATGTATATACCTGTTCTCCCCATCTATGAATAATTTGTGGCATTCCGTAGCGTCGGAGATCAAACCATCGTTGCCCTTCAAAACAAAGTTCTTTTCTTCTTTCATTTTTGATGAAAGTTTTGAGCGCATCACCTGTTAATCCGGTAGGCTCAACAAATTTGTCGGGTTCATACCGTTTAGCCAGTAAGGTTTTTAAAGCAGAGAGTGCTGTACTTTCGTCATTATTATGAGCAGCTGCTTCTGCTAGATTTAAATAAGCCTCACCTAGTCTGAAGGATAAAGCAAAGTTTTCCGAACCACTAGGTTCACCTGTAGCTGAAAGTTTGTATTTGCCGAAAGTAGTATAAGAGTCTTCATAGAAAACTTTATCATCTTTATTGAACTCTTTTGCTATATACTTTTCTTTTCTTAAATCTCCATCTTCAAAGCTTTCAATTAGGTTATCAGAAGCGATAAAAGCTTCTCGGTAGTAGGTGGTATTACCGAAGTAACCTTCTTCCTCATACTCTACCGACTGATCATTGAATACAGTTAAGTCTGAAACGCTTCCATATAACCAAATAACCTCAGATGATTTTAAAGATGTAAAATTGTAATAAGGCTCTGCCACTGTTGGAGAAGGGAGGTCGTTTAAATCTATTAAAGCGAAGGACCAGTCTTTTATTACTTTGTTGGCGTATATGGCTGCATCTTTCCAGTTTTCCATATAAAGAAAGACACGTGATTTCAGTAATTGTATCATTGGAAGGCTGACCAGATAATTCGGCTCATATTGTTTATCTTTGCTTAAAGTAAGAAATAAACGTTCAGCTTCATTCAGATCGTCCACAATTTGGTTGTATACTTCCTCAACGGTGTTTCGTGTCATTAATAGTTGGTCTTCAGGTAGCAGGTTGCTGTCTAGTTTGAGTGGAACTCCTAAAGCCTGTTTGTTATAGTTGTATGGTGCTCCAAAATGATTGACTAACATAAAATAATAGAAAGCTCTTAATCCGAGGGATTGGGCTATTACATAATTTTTTTCAGCCTCCGTACCATTTACGTCACCGATATAATCAAGAGCTGCATTTGCGCCTAAGATATAGTTATAGTATCCTTCCCAGATATTCTGAAGAGGATAACCATTTCTTTCCATAATGAAAAACATATCCGGTTGCCATGTATAAACAGCTTGTTTGGCTTCTATATTTTTTAGAGAGTTGATGCTAAATTCATAATCAGTTTTGTGGAACTGAATGTCATCGTCTAAGAAGCTAAGAAAGGGTAGTAGAAAATTACCTTTGTCCTGTCTGGGATAAGCAGAACCGATCAGCATTTCTTGTAAAGCATTTGCATCTTTGGGAACATACTCACTTTGAGATTTAGGCTCTAGAAAATCTGAGCAAGAGGATAGTGATAGTAAGACTATTCCTGTTAGTATATATATAGTTCTTTTCATTGTCTATCTTTTTATTTTTTTAGAAACCAATGTTAATACCTAATGAATAATTCCGTGGAAGTACACTGTTGCTAACTTCCGGGTCGAAACCGTTGAAACGTTTGCTGGCGATAACAAAGATGTTATCCATGTTAAAGTTGAGTGATAGATTTTTCATATATATTTTTTCGCACCACTCACGTTTCATTTGCCAGGATAGACCGATGTTGCGACAGCGTAAGAAAGAACCACTGACCACCATAGCGTCAGATTGTTCCCATAATGGAATACTATAAACATTCTCATTGTTGGGCAATTCTATATAAGCCATTCCTGCTTTGGGTAAAGAAGGAATGATTGTATGGGCTTCGTCTCCCGGTTCTTTCCAACGGTTCAGTAAATCGCGGTTTATATTTGTATATGGATCTGGCATATAATAAGAACTAGCGAATTGTTCGTATGGTGATGGCAGACGCTTCTTGTTGCCGAGTAAAAGTGAAAAACTGGTGTTTAAAGTTAATGATTTATAGCGGAAACTTAAGCTCAATCCACCGGTGAAATAAGGCTCTTTCTGACCAGAATATACCAGATAAGTAGTCGGATCTATTTGTCTGCTACGTTCTTCTTCCGGAATGTCCAAAAGATTGAATAAAGCTTCACCGGTTTTTCCGTCTAATCCTGCAAAAGAGTATGACCAGAAACTGCTGAGCGGATATCCTTCTTTTAATACAATATCTGAACGTCCACTTAAGAAGGAAGCTGCATTGACATCAATGTCCGTATGTCCGCCTTCATTCCAGTTCTTGGAAGCATTCAAGCTGATACTTAATGCATAGTCCCGTTTCTGTATCGGGGTAAAAGTTAATGTATATTCGATACCTCTGTTGTGGATAATACCACCGTTGCGTTTCATGGATGTTATTCCATATTCATAAGGTAATTCCAGTTCAACAATGGCATTGGAGCGTCTTGTATAATATTCCAAATTCATATAAAACATACTGAATAATTCCAGATCTACACCGAAATTCCATGATTTGGTACGTTCCCATGATAGATTCGGATTTGGGATTTGGGAGATGGTAGATTGATATCTGTTGTATAGATTAGCCACTTTCCCCTGATTTAAAATCAAATCCGGACTAATGCGCGTTACTGCATTTCCTTGAATACCATAGGTGCCGCGGAAGTTTAAGGTTGTTATCCATTTTACATATTTCTTCATGAAGTCCTCTTCAGAAGCTCTCCAGGAGAAACCGAATGAATAGGTAGGATCAATACGGTGATTAGCATCCTGACCGAAACGGTTGGATGCATCATTACGTATATTTGCATTAACAACATATCGGTTTTTGAGTGAATATGCCAATGTGGCGAATATGGAAAGGTAATTGTCTGTAGTATTGACTTTTCTCCATCCACCATCATATATCTTTTTTAAAAGCCCCCATCCTTCGTCTTTAGAACCTGTAATAGGTGTAAAAGCTTGTGGAGTGGTTGGTAATGTTATTACTTCTCCTCTATCTGGGGCATATCCCCATACTGTATTGCTGACACCTTTATTAGTGGAAGAACGTAATTCCATACCTACTAAAGCATTAATTCGGTTCTCATTATTAAAGGCTTTACTGAATTGCAGTTTATTTTGGATGTTGTAAGAGTACTGCTGTGCGTTATTTGTGAATAATTCGCCTCCGAATGGGAGTAAGGCTGCTCCAAACTCTTTACTGTTTGGTGAGACAGAGTTGAAATCATAACCACGATATGTTTCAGCAATATAAAACGTTTGTTCAGTTTCCCAAGCTTCGTTTGTGCTGTTATTATTTGAATATCCACCAGTAAATTGGTAAGTTAACCAGTCCAAAATATTCCATTTCAAGTCCAGCGAAGCTGACATGAAACTTGATTTTGATTTAGAACCACTATTATTCCGTTCATTTACGAAATTGTATGATAATGATTTGACTCCGCTATTGTATGGGTATGAGGCTTTCATTTGATAGTAAGCATCAGGGTCTATAGAACGATTGGTAGTAGTAGCATACCCCATAGGATTGACTCCTCCGGCAAAACCGTTATTCGTACTTACGCTACCGTTGATCGTTGCATTAATTGTTAGTTTTTGTACCGGGCGTATGGTGATGGCAACGCGTCCGGTCATACGTTCACTGTCGTTTCCTATTTCCTGCCCTTCGCTATTGGAATATCCCATAGAAGCTGCATAACTGTATTTATTTGTTCCACCGGAAACACTTATATTATGGTTATGGCTAAAAGAACGGCGGGTTAGTAGTTTGAACCAATCTGTATTTTGTGTTTCCAAAACATTGCGTTGTGCCAGAAATTCTTCAGAAGATATATCATGCGATAGATACATATTCAATAATCCTTCATAAGTATATATTTGTTTGATTGGTTCTGTGCCATAAGGTGTTCCCCAGTTAAAAGCTTCTTGTGAGAATAGTACTCTTTCTTTGGAGTTCATATAATTAAACTGTCCATAGTTGGGACGCGTGCCCATTACAAAATTAGAGGTGTAATTGACACTTAGACGATCGGTCGTATTCTTTTTGGTTGTGATCTCAATAACACCATTCGATGCTTTTGAACCATAAATAGCGGTTGCAGAAGCATCTTTTAAAATACTAATACTTTCGATATCAGCAGGATTCAACCAAGAAATCTGATTACCGATAATGTTTTTTAAGTCCTCTGTCATTAGAGAAGATGCATTCAATTCCAGGGGGTCTTCCTGAATGATGCCGTCAACTACCCAAAGTGGGTCTTGATTACCCAGTAAGGTACTGGTACCACGGATTTGAATTTTCGGGGCAGTACCTACACGACTACTTGTATTGGTGACAATCATACCTGCCACACGTCCTTGCAACATTTGGTCAATAGTGGTATATGAAGGCATTAAAATATCTTTTGCTTTTACTGTGGTAATAGAACCTACTAGGTCACGGCGTTGAATATTTTGATAACCGGTTACAACCACTTCGTCGATTTCAGTACTGGAACTGTTTAGAGTGACATTAATCGTTTTCTTTCCTGTATATCTTACAGTCTTTTTCTCCATTCCGATGAATGAATAAGTTAATATTAACCCTTCTTGCGCAGGAATATTAAAAGTGTAATGTCCGTCTAGTCCGGCGATAGCTCCATGTTTTGAACCTCGGACAGTGACTGTAGCTCCGGGAAGTGCTTCACCGCTTGCATCACGTATCCATCCACTAATCGTGATTTTATTAGTCTTTCTTTTCTTAATAACGATGGCAGTGCCTGATACTTCATAAGTCAGGTTAGTTCCTTCCAGACATTCATCCAGAATTTCGGTGATCGTTTTGTTTTTTGCCCTTACGCTGATATCGGTTATGTTAGCGATATCTTCTGTTGCGTACATAAAGATGAATTTTGTACGGTTTTGCAAATACCAAAGCGTAGATTCCAGGCTTTCGCCTCTCAGATCAACGGAGATTCGCTGATTGTCTTGTGCTTGAATCATAAGTGAAGAAAGGGAGAATATCCATAAAAGACAGAACTTAACGAATTTTCTGCTTACATAAGATACTCCCTTTGAGGAGGATTGTGTTCGTTTTTTCATAATGCGTTAGTTATAATATGTATTAATAGTTATTGTTTATAAGAAATGTGCAGTATACCTTCTCTTTGTTTTATGTCTACCATATTTAATTCCATTATCATGTCGATAATTGGATTCATGTTTGCATAGCGGTTGAGATAAGCTCCGATTTGTACCTGTCTGGCTGCATCGTCTTCAAAAGTGTATGTGAATCCGTACCATTTGGAAAGATATGACATTACATTCTCAAGAGGAACGTTCATAAATATGAATGATCCGGACTCCCAGGAAGTATATAATTCAGTATTTACGTTAGATACGGTACTTTTTCGACTATTTTTGTCATATACGAAATGTTGGTTTGGAATCAATTCATAATCTTCGTTTTCACTGCTAATCTCTATAGCTCCACTAATTAGTGTAGTACTTTCCACTTCTTCATCCGCATAAGCCCTTACATTGAAAGAAGTTCCTGTCACCCGAATAGAAGTGTGCGGTGTTTGCACGATAAAAGGATGTGCTTTATCTGGAGCAACATCAAAATAGGCTTCACCTTCAACCTGTACGATGCGTTCCTTATCGCTGAAACAAATCGGATAAGTCAGTTGTGATTCTGCGTTCAGATGTACTTTTGTTCCATCCGAAAGGACAATGTGACATTCCATACCATGCAGTGTACGAAGCGTATTTTTGATTTCTTTCACTTTGGGCTTGTTGGCAGGAGTTTGATAATTTATCCCTTTGGAGTCAATGATGAACACTTCAGTTGCACCCTCCGGAAGGACATTCTCAAAAAGGTTGAAGGTGTTGCCATTACTTAAAGTCAGTTCTCCGCCATGGGTTCCTGGAGTGATTTCACCGATTGGTTCTCCGGCTACCCAATTATAAATAAGGTATGAAATCGGTATTAACAATAGCAAAAGAAGAGCCGCATATTTCAGACTCCTTTTCCATGAAAGAAAACCGGATGTTTTTTCTCCTCCTAGTAGCGGATAGATTCTGTCCCATGCTTTTTGTGAAGAAAAACTTTTGATTAATTGGGCGTTTTTTTCATACGTTTCCCCATTCAATATTCGTTTGGCTAGCTTTTGATGCTCCGGGTTTTTATTAATCCATTCACGGTAGGCTTTTTCTTCCTCTGGGATAGACGAATGAGTGAATAGAGAAGCTAAGATTTTTGCAATTTTAAATTTTTCTTTAAATGAATTCATCGTTTTTTCGATTTGTTATATAAGTAAAACAATCCAATCGAAAAAACGGGGTAATCAAAAAGTTACTTTATTTGCATAAAAATAGTAATAAGGTGTAATTTATGCCTTTGAGACTTTCGCGAAGTTTGCGATAGGCGAATTTCTTTAACGTATGGACAGTGCCTTCTGAAATTTGCAATTTGTCAGCAATCTCATGGTTTTTTAACCCTTTCATAGAGTATAAGATGATATTTCGCATTTGGGTAGGCAATTCTTCTACCGCTTTGCGAACCATGTGGAATGTTTCCTGTTCGATAATGGCAGCTTCGAAGCCACTATCGAACTCTTCCTGTCCAGAAAAATTGGGAATATCTAATTGCTCATGTTTTAAGTGATTCAGACATTTATTTCGGGTGACGGTATAAAGGAAGCTTTTTACTTTCAAAATGTCGTCAAAATCTTCTTTCCGTTCCCAATAAGCTAACAATACATCTTGCGCAATGTCTTTGCAAACTTCTTTGTCTTCAATATAGTGGGATGCGAACACGCAAAGAATAGGATAGTAGTCATCAAATAGCTTTTTGAAAGCCTGTTTGTTACCACGTCTGATGTCTGCAATTATATTTTCTATATGTATGTTCACTATTTAGGGTGGAGCGATTGGTGCAGAAACTCTCTTACCCAATCTTGCTTATTTTCTTCAGCTTTTCTTCTTCGATGATTTTGATTTTTCTTCCGTCGATAGTAATCAGTCTTTCCGTAGCGAATTGCGACAAGGTACGGATAGCGTTCGAAGTAGTCATATTGGAAAGATTTGCCAGATCTTCACGTGAAAGATAAATGCTCAACGTAGAACCGTCTTCTTCCAGTCCATAACTTTCTTTCAGGAAGATGAGTGATTCGGCCAAGCGTCCGCGAATATGTTTTTGTGTCAGATTAACGGTACGTTCGTCAGAGATACCCAAGTCAATGGAAAGTTGGCGGATAAAGAACATGGCCAAGTCATTATTTTGGGCAACCAGCGTAGTGATGGCACTCATAGGAATCAGGCAAACAACGGAAGGTTCGAAAGCTGCTGCGGCAGTTACAAAATCTTGTTTGGCAAAATAAGCACGATATGCAAAGTATTCGCGTGGTTTAATCATGCGGATAATTTGACTTCTACCCCCCACACCATCTTTGAAGATTTTCACTTTTCCACTGATGAGACACATCAGATGATGTGGCGTTTCTCCTTCACAGTAGATGGTTTCATTCTTTTTGTAGGTTTGTATCGTATAATTATTCATCAGAAACTCCTTTTGCTCATTGTTTAGAGGAGCTAACATATCGGATAATGGTTCCGAAATATCGATGTCTGACATATTCATTTTTACCATGAGTGCTACAAAACTGTGTTATACAGCACAAAAGTAAAAAGAAAAAATGAGAAAATGAACGAATCTATAAAAAGATTGCACAAAAGTGGGAGCTTTCGTGCAATCTTGCAGACATTTTATTTGGTAAACAACAGTTCTCTATATTTAGGCAACGGCCATATTTCGTCATCCACTTCCATCTCCAGGTGGTCGATGTGGTCGCGGATTTGGTCAAGATACGGGCGTACTTTTTCTTCGTATGCGAATGCCCTTTCTTTGTAGTTTTCCATGTGGTTGGCTACTTTTCTTGCTTCGGTCATGTCGCGCACGAGTACTTTGATAGAAGTGACCCGGTGTGAAATCTCACGAATCAGTTCTTTACGGTCGGCACTTAATACTTCATATTCTTCAGCCGGGAATATTTCTTTCAGTCCGCGAAGATTTTCGAGCAAACGGTTCTGATAGGCAACGGCAGTTGGTACGATGTGATTGATGGCGAGGTCGCCCAATACACGGCCTTCGATTTGCACCTTCATAGTGTATTTCTCCAGTTCCACTTCCAGACGGCTGTTCAATTCGGTCTCGTTGAAGATACGTTCGCCGATAAGTACTGATTTGGATTGGTTATCAATATAGTGCATCAGGGCTTCCGGTACGTGGCAGATGTTAGTCAGTCCGCGGCGTGCGGCTTCCTGTTTCCATTCTTCAGAATAACCGTCGCCCTCAAAACGAATCGGTTCGGAAGCGATAATCGTTTCTTTCAGTATGCGGAAGATGGCTTCATCTTTGCCTACTCCTTCTTCCATCAGTTTTTCTACTGATGCGCGGAATTCGTTCAACTGATTTGCCATGGCGGCATTGATTGCAATCATGGAGGCGGCACAGTTGGAAGACGAACCTGCGGCACGGAACTCGAAACGATTTCCGGTGAATGCGAAAGGAGAGGTGCGGTTACGGTCGGTAGTATCCAGTAGGATTTCGGGGATACGTCCGATACCTAATTTAAGAGTGGTTTTTTCTTCCGGTGTCATTTTCTCGTTTCCTACCTGGCGGACAATTTCGTCGAGAGTAGACGATAGTTGTGAACCCAGGAAGCAGGAGAGAATGGCGGGAGGAGCTTCGTTGGCTCCCAAACGGTAGC
>ERZ772872.3331-NODE-3331-length-12076-cov-3.326845_pt1 | contig 12076 bp, 11 predicted proteins | sample MGYA00512132_ERZ772872 | MGnify/ENA primary metagenome ERZ772872 (study PRJEB29015, sample SAMEA2737724) | human gut metagenome | biome: human gut; feature: human-associated habitat; material: faeces | place: China | collected 2012 ...
GAGTGGAAATTCGGTAATAGAAATGTCATATATAATGCCGCTATTTTTCAGTCTTTTTGTAATTATCATTCATACGGTGTTTTATTATCATGATAAAGCGATTATAGGAGGCGCTGCGGCTGAGTCTGCCGTTATGGGAGCGCAGTATGTCAGAAGATATGATAAAAATTATGATATAGAAGCATTTTTTCAAGAGAAAATTCACGGGAAATTAATTTATATGACAGATGTTAATGTTATTGCAGAAGTAAATAAAGAGGAAGTTCAAGTATTTGCAGAGGCGAAAAGACCGTCGGTCTCGACATGATCGCCATCCCCGGCGACACGTCCGCGGCCACGATCTCCGGCATGATCGCCGACGAAATGGCCATCGGCATGATCAACTCCAAGACCACCGCCGTGCGCATCATTCCCGTGCCCGGCAAGGGCGTCGGCGAAAAGGCCGTCTTCGGCGGCCTGCTCGGCGAAGCTGCGATCATCCGCGTGCCCGGCGGCGACTCGACGGGCTTCGTGAAGCTCGGCGGCCGCATCCCCGCGCCGATCCACTCCCTCAAGAACTGATCGGCTGAACCTGTCCGGGTCGCGGCGGACGCTCCGTCCGCCTGTCGCGACGACCATTCACGGCGCCGTCCTCCTGTTTTGGAGGCGGCGCCTTTTTTTGCTAGCAGAGAGGGTAAATACTGGTTTTGGTGGAAATTGTGTAGGGAGTGCGATACGCTATGTGGTGAGTTTCGCATGAGTACCGATATGATAAGTGGTATTGATACTGCGTGTATGATGGAAACGCGTGTGCCACAATCGTTTCGGGAATGAAGCCTTGGGGTTTGCCGTTTGTTTTTCCTATATGTCCGTACGAGCGGAACGAAGCCCGACAACGCAACCTTAAGGATGCTCCCTCATGAAAGCCAGCGCCCCCATCGTCCCTTCTCTGGGCCTCAACGCCGTCCGCCTCTCACTTCTTTCCAGTGCCGTCACCGCTGCCCTTGGCGCCCCCGCAATGGCGCAGGAGAGCATGGAAATCGAGCTCGATCCCTTCGAGCATACCGTCTTCGTTCCGGGTGAGGACACGCGCGACGTTCTTGTGACGGGCGTGAAGACCGCAACGATCACGGCGGGCTTCAACAACGTCCTGATCGCCCCTCGTGTCGAGCAGGAAACGACCTTCAGGCTTCAGGGCTTCGGCGTCTCGAACGCCCTCACGGGCGTCTCGCTGGTCCTTCCCGCCGGCAAGGGTCCCGTGAACGTGCTGGCTTCGGGCGGCACAACGACCATCGTGATGGACACGTCGAACCTGCCTGAGGATGATGGTCAGGACGGCGGCTCTGGCAACGAAAATCCCGACGAAGACCTCGGTGATCTGGGTGGATTTCGTCTGCTTTCCGACGAGAATCAGGCTGATTATTCGGACGGTCAGTTCAAGGCGGGGGCGAAGCTTGTGCATGCGTTCGCAAACGGCGGGCGCGCCGCGCTTGAAACGGTGGGCAGGAACCCTCAGGACGTGCTTGTCATTGCAGGGCATCTCCACGTCACGCCAGATGTGCAGATGAGCTTCGGCGTCGAGGGCTCCGAAGAGACGAATGCCAACTTCCATCTGGGACCGTCGGCGGGCGTCGTGATCAACAAGTCGTGGTTCATGGGACTCGCCGAGGACAAGGGGGCGATCACGTTCGGCAAGGGGACGAAGGCCGTCTTTGAGAAGGGGGCCGTCTTCATCATCACGGACGGCATGGACGACCTGCGCGAACCTGAAGAGTTTGAGGCGGACGACGAGGCGCAGGAAGTGCCTGTGGAAGAGCGCCTCGTCTTTAAGGCGGTCGCGGGATCGGAGGTCACGGGCGTGGAGCACCTCGAGGGTTTTCTGACCAAGGATGGGCAGGTGTGCTCGATGAAGTTCGAGCAGACGGAGGACGGTTGGAGGGTCGTTGAGCGGGAGTGGCGCTACGAGGGGCCACTTGAGGAGGTCGTGAACGCACTGGGCGTCGAAGCCATGAAGGCCGATGCGCCCAAGGCGCTGCGCAAGGAGTTCCTCAGGAGGCAGAGCCCGAGTGAATTCGGCAAGACCATCAACTGGATGACCGAACTGATGGTGGGGGCGGGCACTTCGACGGAGATGATCAGGACGGCGGAGAACGTCGTCGAGCTCACGTCAAGGGCTGCAGTCGCCTTCGAGGACGACCAGGCCGTCAGGGTGTCCGCGAGAACAGGCTCGAGCAGGGGCGCTTCAAGAGCGTCGATGGCAGTACAGGAGGATTCGCCGAGTGGTCGAGGGACGTGACGGGGCTTGACCTCGAGGTGCATCTCAGGCACCTCACCAGATTCGGCGGGCTGGTCGTCTCCTATGCCGACGCGGACGTCGGAAGCTCCTTCGATGTCTTCGACGTCAGTCAGGAGTCGAACATCGCTTCCCTGGCCGTCTACTACGGCGAATCAAGCGACAGGTTTGCGGTGACGGGCTACGGGATGTTCTCGGGCGCCAACGACAAGGTCCGCGTCATCTCGACGGGCGACATGCTCACCACGGGCGATCCGTCCCGCCGGGCCATGACGGCGGGCGTCGCGGGAAGCTTCTATCCCGACTGGGGCGGCTACAAGGACGTCAACTTCACGGGCGCCGTCTCCCTGACGAATTATCTTAAGTCGACATATGGGATCGCCTTTGACGGTGAGCGTGTCATGGACGTGGAGGAGGAGAGCAGGTGGGTGGGCACGCTGCAGCTGCAGGCGGGTTGGCACAGGCTCTTCCGTCCGGCGTCCTCGTCCTGGATCAAGGCCGACGTCACGCTCGGGGGACGCGTGCGCGCGGGCGACCTTGAGGTCAGGCAGACGGTGAGCGCGGGAGGCGCCTCCTCAAGCGTCGGGCACGACGACCTGACTCGAGGCGAGATCTTCGGCGACGCCGCCCTCAAGGTGCGTCTGCGCGACAGCGTGGCGGGGCTGCATGTCGGTGGCTCCACGGGGCCCGACGGCTCGCGCTCGTGGACGGGCGGCGTGTCGTTTGACTACCAGTTCTAGGCGGGGCCTGCGCCCGTCGTCGGAAGGCGTCGGGCGTCGCGGGTCTGCCTATCCGACAGATGATCCTCTAAAATGGAAGATGCAGGCGTGCGCTCTGCGGGAAGTCCGCGGGACGTCCGCCTGCATGACTGTTGAAGCCCTCCGCTGCTAGGAAAGAGGCCTGCGGAGGCGCCTGGAGGAGAAAAAACAGAAATGTCGGAAACGCCTGCCCTGGTCGTGGACGTCTCGCTTGCACGCAGCATGGTCGAGCCGCTCTATCGCGACCTTACCCTTCCGACCGGTGAGAACGTCATGCAGCATGCCGACGGCATCGCAAGCATTCTCAGAGAGGTCAGGGACGATCCGGAACTCATCAGCGCAGCCTATCTTTTCTGCGTGCCTTCCGTGATCCAGAATTCCGGCGAATGGATCGAAAAGAGCTTCGGTCCCGCCGTCAACGGGCTCGTGCAGGAGCTCGGACAAGTGAACGAACTTTCCCGCCGCGCCCGTTCCGAAAACGAGGAGGCGAACACGCGTCATCAGGTGGAGGCCATGCGCCGCATGTTCCTTTCGATGTGCAAGGACCTGCGCGTCGTCCTTCTCAAGCTTGCGAGCCGCCTGCAAACGTTGCGCTGGTTCGCCGCCTCGAAGCGCGAGGGCGCCGAGAAGTTCGGCACCGAGACGCTCGACCTTTACGCACCGCTGGCCAACCGCCTCGGCATCTGGCAGCTCAAGTGGGAGCTCGAGGACCTGTCGCTGCGTTTCACGCGCCCGTCCGAATACCGTGAGATCGCACAGCAACTCGACGAATCGCGCGAGCAGCGCATCGAGTTCATGCAGAGCGCCGTGCTGCGCATCCGCGGACTTCTTGAGGAGAACGGCATCAAGGCCGAAGTCTCGGGACGTCCGAAGCACATCTATTCGATCTGGAAGAAGATGCAGCGCAAGCACTTGCGCTTCGACCAACTCTTCGACGTGCGCGCCGTGCGCATCATCGTCGATACGGTCGAGCGCTGCTACCAGGTGCTCTCCATCGTCCACGAGAACTTCCCCGTGATTTCGAAGGAGTACGACGATTACATCGCCAAGCCCAAGCCCAACGGCTACCAGTCGCTTCACACGGTCGTGACCGACAAGGCGGGGCGTCCGCTCGAGATCCAGATCCGCACCCGCGCCATGCATGAGTTCGCAGAGCTCGGCGTGGCCGCGCACTGGCGCTACAAGGAGGCGGGCAACTCCAACGGCGCGACGAGCGCCGAGGAGCAGCGCGTCGCCTGGCTTCGCCAGCTGCTCGCCTGGGGCAGCGACATGCAGAACCAGGGCCAGCCCGAGGGCGAGGCCGTGCTCGACGACCACATCTATGCGCTCACGCCGCAGGGCCGCGTGGTCGAGCTGCCTCGCGGGGGCACGCCCGTCGACTTCGCCTATGCCGTGCACACGCAGCTCGGCCACCGCACCAAGGGCGCGAAGGTCGACGGCGTGCTCGTGCCGCTCAACACCAAGCTCGAGACGGGCCAGACCGTCGAGATCATCGCCGCCAAGGTGGGACAGCCGTCCCGCGACTGGCTCTCCGCCGAGAAGGGCTTTGCGGCCAGTCCGCGCACCCGCAACAAGGTCCGCCAGTGGTTCAACGCCCAGCAGACTGCGGAGCTCACCGCCCAGGGCCGCGAGAAGATCGACAAGGAGCTTGCGCGCCTCGGCAAGACTGCGGTCAAGCTCGAGGATCTCGCCAAGCGCCTCGGCTATGAGGGCGTCGACGAACTCTGCCTTGCATACGGCAAGGAGGAGATCACGCAGACGGCGCTCGCCACCGCCGTGCAGCCGCCCAAGCCCGCCGCGCCCGAGCCCGACGAGGTCCTCATCCGCCAGTCCCGCAACACGGGCAAGAGCGACGTGCTCGTCGTGGGCGTCGACTCGCTCCTCACGCAGCTCGCTCGCTGCTGCCATCCCGTGCCGCCCGACGAGATCGTCGGCTACGTCACCCGCGGCCGCGGCGTGACGATCCACCGCGCCGACTGCCCGAACATCCGCAACATGTCCGAGCAGGACCACGGCCGTCTCATCGAAGTGAGCTGGGGCAGGGGAGGCGACGGCGTCTTCCCCGCCGAGGTCTTCGTCGTCGCGACCGACCGTCCCGGCCTCATCAGGGACATCTCGGAAATCTTCATGAAGGCCAAGCAGAACCTCGTGGGCATGAATTCCCAGAAGGTGAAGACCGACGTCCACATGCGCTTCACGGTCGAGATTCCCTCGGCTTCGAGCCTGACGTCCACGCTCACGACCATTCGCGAGCTCAAGGGCGTCCTGTCGGCACGCCGCTGCTGATTTTGCAGGCCTCCTGAGGCTAGGTTACAAATAAAATACCGTAAAAACGGTAGGCGAGAAATTTCGGCTTCTCGCCTTTTTCGTTGTGCGACAGGGGCTTTCGAGTTTTGAGGTGCGGAGCGTCGAAAAATTATTTTTCGATGGTCTTGCTTTTTCAAAAATCTCAGGCATAATTTCGTTCTCACACGGCAGGCACGTAGCTCAGTTGGTTAGAGCATCACCTTGACATGGTGGGGGTCGTTGGTTCGAATCCAATCGTGCCTACCAGAATTTTATTTGGGATTTTGTTGAACGATGTGTTCTTCGCAGACTTTTCGCACAACAACACCCTCTCTTTGAAAAAATTGAGGGCGTGAGCGAAACGTTGTCCAACAAAATGTCCAAGGCAAAGAAGTGCGGCTCATGTCCGCACTTTTTTTTCGCCTGTAGAAAACGAGGTTAAAAATGGTTGCAATTACCCTTCCGGACGGCTCCAAGCGCGAATTCGCCGCCGCCGTCACCGTTGCCGATGTCGCCGCCGACATCGGTGCCGGTCTGGCCAAGGCCGCTCTCGCCGGCCGCGTCGACGGCAAGCTCGTCGACCTCTCCCATGTGATCGACAAGGACGCTCAGGTCGCCATCATCACGGGCCGCGACGCCGAAGGTGTTGAAATCATCCGTCACTCGACCGCCCATCTGATGGCGCAGGCCGTGAAGGAGCTTTACCCGGAAGCCCAGGTCACGATCGGGCCGGCCATTGAAAACGGCTTCTACTACGACTTCTCCTACAGCCGTCCGTTCACCCCCGAGGACCTCAAGGCCATCGAGGAGCGCATGGACGAGATCGTCAAGCGCAACATCAAGATCGAACGCATCGAGATGTCCCGCGACGAAGCTGTGAAGTTCTTCACGGATCTCGGCGAAAAGTACAAGGCCGAACTCATTGAAGCCATCCCGCAGGGTGAAACGATCTCGCTCTACCGTCAGGGCGACTTCACCGACCTCTGCCGCGGCCCCCATGTGCCGTCCACGGGCGCCCTCAAGGTGCACCGTCTGATGAAGGTTGCCGGCGCCTACTGGCGCGGCGACTCCAAGAACGAGATGCTCCAGCGCATTTACGGCACCGCCTGGGCCACGAAGGACGACCTCAAGGCCTATCTGACGATGCTTGAGGAAGCCGAAAAGCGCGACCACCGTCGCCTCGGCCGCGAGCTCGACCTCTTCCACCTCCAGGACGAGGCCCCGGGCATGATCTTCTGGCATCCGAAGGGATGGGCCCTCTGGCAGGTGATCGAGCAGTACATGCGCCGCATCTACCAGGACAACGGCTACGGCGAAGTCAAGGCTCCGCAGCTTCTCGACCGCTCGCTCTGGGAACGTTCCGGTCACTGGGCCAAGTATCGTGACAACATGTTCACGACCGAGTCCGAGAACCGCTACTACGCCCTCAAGCCGATGAACTGCCCGGGCCACATCCAGATCTTCAACTGCGCGCTGCGCAGCTACCGTGATCTGCCGTTCCGCCTCGGCGAATTCGGCCAGTGCCACCGCAACGAACCCTCCGGCTCGCTCCATGGCATGATGCGTGTTCGCGGCTTCACCCAGGACGACGGCCACATCTTCTGCACGGAAGACCAGATTCTCGCCGAATGCGAAGCCTTCACGAAGCTCGTCAAGGACGTCTACCAGGACTTCGGCTTCACCGAGATCGCCTACAAGGTCGCCACGCGCCCCGAAATGCGCATCGGTGAGGACGCCGTCTGGGACAAGGCCGAGCATGCCCTGATGCAGAGTCTTGACGCTCTCGGCATCAAGTATGAAGTTCTTGAGGGTGAAGGCGCCTTCTACGGTCCCAAGATCGAATATCATCTTAAGGACTGCCTCGGTCGCTCTTGGCAGTGCGGCACCATCCAGGTGGACTTCCAGATGCCGGGCCGCCTCGGCGCCGAGTACGTCGCCGAAGACAACTCGCGCAAGGTTCCCGTCATGCTTCACCGCGCCATCCTCGGTTCTCTCGAACGCTGGATCGGCATGCTGATCGAAGAATACGCCGGCGCCTTCCCGACCTGGCTCGCCCCGGTCCAGTGCGCGGTCGCCTGCATCACGGACGCCCAGAAGGACTACGCCGACGAAGTCGCCGCCAAGCTTCACGCTGCCCGCATCCGCGTGCAGTCTGATTTGCGCAGCGAAAAGATTAACTATAAAATCCGCGAATTGAGCCTGCAGAAGATTCCGTACATTCTCGTCGTGGGCGAGAAGGAAAAGCAGGCCGGTTGCGTGGCGGTTCGCGCCCGCGGTGGCAAGGACCTCGGCTCGATCAAGCTCGATGACTTCATCGCGATGATCAAGCAGGAGGACGAAGCCCGCTCGCCCTTTGCGCACTAACCGCAAAACTAACGATTTAGGAGATTGTCATAGCACAAGATCGCAAGCATCGGATCAACGGTGAGATCCGAGTTCCTGAGGTCCGACTGACCGGCGTCGATGGCGCCCAGATCGGCATTGTCCGCACTGCGGAAGCCCTGCGCATGGCTGAGGACGCCGACGTTGACCTCGTTGAGATCGCGCCGAACGCCCAGCCGCCGGTCTGCCGCCTGATGGACTACGGCAAGTTCCGTTATCAGGAACAGAAGAAGGCTCAGGAAGCCAAGGCCAAGCAGAAGGTGATTCAGGTCAAGGAAGTGAAGTTCCGCCCGGTGACGGACGAAAACGACTTCCAAACGAAGCTCCGCTCCCTGGTGCGATTCCTCAATGACGGCGACAAGGAGATCGGACAAGGCCAAGGTCACGCTGCGCTACCGCGGCCGTGAAATGGCTCACCAGCAGTTCGGCATGGAGCTGATGGACCGCATCCGCACGGAGCTCGCCGAAGTGGCTCAGGTTGAACATCAGCCCAAGCTCGAAGGCCGCCAGATGATCATGGTGCTGGCTCCTAAAAAGAAAAAGTGATTTTTTCACACACTGCCTCAAAATTGAGGTAGAATTCTGTCTTTCCCAAAAAACGGACCGCAAGTCGGTCCGTTTTTTGGATAACAAGTGAGCCTCGGGCTTGAGAAAGTTCCCGTCGTCTGGATGGGGCGCCTGTGGTTCATCAAATAAAGAGGTAACGGCAAATGCCGAAGATGAAGACTAAGCGCGCTGCCGCCAAGCGTTTCAAGCCGCGCGCCAGTGGCTCGATCAAGCGTGCCCACGCTACGAAGCGTCATATCCTTACGAAGCGTACGACGAAGAACAAGCGCCAGCTCCGCGGCATGGTCGATATCCATGAATCCGATATCGCTTCCGTGCGTCGCATGCTGCCTTACGCCTAATTAAAGGAGATATAGAAGATGCCCCGAGTTAAGCGTGGTGTGACGGCTCGTGCCCGTCATAAGAAAGTTTTCGCCCTTTCCAAGGGCTTCAGCCTCCGCCGCAACAACGTCTACCGTGTTGCCAAGCAGGCTGTCATGCGCGCCGGTCAGTATGCCTATCGTGACCGCCGTGACAAGAAGGGTACGTTCCGCCGTCTGTGGATCGCCCGTATCAATGCCGGCGCTCGCGCCAACGGCATGACCTACTCCGTGTTCATGAACGGCCTCAAGAAGGCCGGCATCGGTCTCGACCGCAAGGTCCTTTCCGACATGGCCATCTTCGACAAGGAAGGCTTCGCCTCCCTCGTCAACCAGGTCAAGGGTGCCTAATTCGAAGCATGTCCGGACGGACGGTTTGCACTGAATCGTCTTGCTTTCATCCGGAAGCTTTGAGAAGAAGAGACTCGGTATTCGCTGGGTCTCTTTTTTTTCGCCCTTTTTTCCGTCCTTCGAGGACTCCGAGGCCGCAGCGCTTTCCCGTGAAAGCCTGCGGTCTGTCGCTTTTGAGCAAAAAAAATGGACATGATGACAAACCGTTCATCACCCATCTATGATGAAAAATAAGGAGCAGGTGCATCGCCAACCATTCAGATCAGCTCATGAAGAGATACGGGTGCGACGCAGATCTCGGTGTGGTGATGAGGGCTTGGTTCCTGCGAATCTTTCATGATGCGACTTCGGGCCGCAGGGGGGCGTGCTTTGCTCTCATCTTTTTCATGAAAAAAAGAGGCCGAAAGGCATCAGAATTTTCCCTAGGGCGTTGTGCCTAGACGTAGGGGTGTCTGTTCTCGTCAAAGTGACGAAAACGACTGCGCCTTCGGTGGGGTTCGTCGAAGCTCCTGCCGAAGTCTTGTCCGGGCGTCGGGGCGTCTAGTACAAACGCCCGAGGCAGTCCGAAAGTCGGCGCAGGTATACTGCGATGCGTGGTAAACCCCGACAACGGATCACCGCCGTCGCTGGGGCGCCTTTCGCAGAAGAACGATTCAATCGTCTTCACTTCAACCCTCCCTCCGAAAAAGGACAAGACTCATGGCGGATCCCAAGACTCAGACTGCCTGCGAGGAGAATCCGAAGGTGGGCTTCGGCGCGTACATCGCGCTCGCGCTTGCCATCATCATCTTCTCCGGCGTCTTCTACAAGATGCCCGACGCCTACAAGTGGCTCGGCGCCTTCGACTACACGACCCTCATCGGCAAGTACGGCACCATCGCCGGCACGGCCAGCAACTTTCAGGGCTCCGGCGGCTTCAGCGCCCGCGCGGGCTTCCTCTTCTCCCTCAATCTGTTCCCCGGTGTCATGCTCGCCATGGGCCTCATTGAGGTGCTCTCCTTCTACGGCGCTCTGCGTGCCGCTCAGGTCATCCTGACGCCGCTCCTCAAGCCGATCCTCGGCGTGCCGGGCTACACGGGCCTTGCCCTCATCACCGACCTTCAGTCCACCGACGGCGGCGCCGCCATCACGCGCGCCCTGCACGACGAAGGCCGCATCACGACGAAGAACCTCGTGACGATCTGCGCCTGGCAGTATACGGGCGCGGGCTGCGTGTCCAACTACTACTCCACCGTCTCCGGTCTCTTCACGCTCTTCACCGTGAAGGTCTGGATCCCGATGGCCCTCATTCTGGTCCTCAAGTTCGTGGGCGGCGCTCTGATCCGCACCATCCTCAGCACCGTTTATCGCAAGGACTTCGAAAATGACTAATCACTCCACCACCTCGAAGAATCCCTTCGACATCTTCATCGTCGGCCTGCGCAAGGGTCTCGACATCGGTCTCTACAGCCTGCTGCCGAACGTGCTGATGGCCTTCGTGCTCACGTACATGCTGAATCTCTTCGGCGTCATGAAGTTCCTCGGCGACACCTGCGGCGGCGTGATGGGCGCCTTCGACCTTCCGGGCGAGGCCATCACGGTGCTTCTCGCCACGTGGCTCTCCTGCGGCGCCGGTGTCGGCGTTGCCGCCAGCCTGGCCGCTGCCGGCCAGCTCAACGCCCATGACGTGACGATTCTCGCGCCGGCCTTCATTCTGATGGCCTCCCAGATCCAGTACATGGGCCGTCTTCTCGGCGTGGCCAACTGCCCGAAGAAGTACTGGCCGCTGCTCATGTTCAACAGCGTCTTCATGGCCTGCCTTGGCATGATCGTGATGCGCTTCGTCGCCTGACCGCGTCCCTGAGCAATCACAACCCGAAAGCCGACGGCTTTAGCCGCCGGCTTTCGCGCTTTCCGGTTCTTCAAAATTTTGGGAATGCAGACAAGTCGTTGTAAAATAAGATTTTTCGTCGGTCCTCTCTTGCGATGGGAGCCTCTTGCGAAAAGAAGCCGGAGACCATTCGGGCCTTTTTTCGCAACAGGCTGTCGCAGCAGGCATCCTCCGCGTCAGGCGTTACCCTCGGATGAGGATGCGCGGCCGCCATGGACCGGACGGGTGATCCCGCCCGGTTTTACAACATCAAAGTCGAGATCAGTGAACATGCAGGATCTTTCCGAACTCATCGAGTCCGCGCGTCAGGACTTCGCTCAGGCAGAGCAGCCCGCTGCCCTGGAAGACGCCAAGGCCAAGTACATCGGCAAAAGCGGCGCCGTGACGGCTCTCATGAAGAGCCTCGGCCAGCTCGCGCCCGAAGAGCGCCGCGCCCGCGGTCAGGAAATCAACAAGGCCAAGGCCGCTATCGAAGCCGCGCTCAACGCCCGCCGCGAACAGCTCGCTCAGGCCGCCATGCAGGCCAAGCTCGCCAGCGAAGCGATCGACGTGACCCTTCCGGGCCGCGTCCGCACCGAAGGCGGCATCCACCCCGTCATGCGCACATGGATGCGCATCGAGGAGATCTTCCGCTCCATCGGCTTCGACGTTGCCGACGGTCCCGAAATCGAAAGCGACTGGTTCAGCTTCACGGCCCTCAACAACCCGCCCAACCATCCCGCCCGCTCCATGCAGGACACGTTCTACGTGGACCGCTGCGACGAGGAAGGCCGCCAGCTGCCGCTGCGTCCGCACACCTCTCCGATGCAGGTTCGCTACGCCCGCACGCATGAGGCTCCGATCAAGATCATCGCCCCGGGCCGCACCTACCGCGTCGACTCCGACGCTACGCACTCCCCGATGTTCCATCAGGTCGAAGGCTTGTGGATCGGTGACGACGTGAGCTTCACCGACCTCAAGGGCGTCTACAGCGACTTCCTGCGCCGCTTTTTCGAGACGGATGACCTCGTCGTTCGCTTCCGTCCGTCCTACTTCCCGTTCACCGAGCCGTCCGTTGAAGTTGACATGATGTTCACGAGCGGCCCGCGCAAGGGCAAGTGGCTCGAGATCTCGGGCGCCGGCGAAGTGCACCCGAACGTCGTGCGCAACTTCGGCCTCGATCCTGAAAAGCACATCGGCTTCGCGTTCGGCTCCGGCCTCGAGCGCCTCACGATGCTCCGCTACGGCATCG
>ERZ772872.3336-NODE-3336-length-12058-cov-14.865450_pt1 | contig 12058 bp, 9 predicted proteins | sample MGYA00512132_ERZ772872 | MGnify/ENA primary metagenome ERZ772872 (study PRJEB29015, sample SAMEA2737724) | human gut metagenome | biome: human gut; feature: human-associated habitat; material: faeces | place: China | collected 2012 ...
CCGTACGCCTTCGTCGTGCTGGTGGAGAACGCCGGCGGCGCCGAGTCTGTCTGTATTCGGTTCTTGGCGCAGAGATGCGTGTCAACGCGGAACGGAAAATGACGGAATTTTTCGTGCAAAAAGACGGCGCGCAAAGCCGCCGGATTTGTTGACAGACCGGGCGATTATGTGATATCATATCAAAAATTTGCGATTCGGCAGAAATGAGGCGAGGAAAAATGGTTGCGGCCGCAGAGAATATGCAGACATTTGGGTGGGATCTTTTTCCCGGCAACCGTGATTCTGTTTTTCTTGGCAGCGGCAGCATTGCCGGTGACGAACTTGATATTTCTTCTTTCGTGGTATTACCTGGTTTCGTAGATGTGCATGTACATCTTCGTGAGCCGGGTTTTTCTTATAAGGAGACCATTTCGTCCGGCACGCTTGCTGCGGCGCACGGCGGATACAGCCGCGTGTGCGCCATGCCCAATCTGGATCCGGCGCCGGACAGTTTGCAGACGCTTGCCCCCCAGCTGGAGCGCATCCGCACGGATGCGGTCATCGATGTGACGCCCTACGGCGCGATCACCGCGCACCGCGGCGGCAGGGAGCTTGCGGACATGGAGCAGCTCGCGCCCTATGTCGCCGGCTTTTCCGACGACGGCAGCGGCGTGCAGGATGCGGACGTGATGCGCGCCGCGATGCGCAAGGCGGCAAGCCTCGGCAAGCTCATCGCCGCGCACTGCGAGGACAACACCCTCCTGCACGGCGGCTATATCCACGACGGCGCGTATGCCCGCGCCCACGGGCATAAGGGCATCAGCAGCGAGAGTGAGTGGCGGCAGCTCGCGCGCGATCTCGAGCTGGTGCGCGAGACAGGCTGCGCCTATCATATGTGCCACGTGTCCACCAAGGAGAGTGTGGCGCTCATCCGCCGGGCGAAGGCGCAGGGGCTGGACGTCACCTGCGAGACCGCACCGCACTACCTCGTGCTGACCGAGGACGACCTGCGCGAGGACGGCAGCTTCAAGATGAACCCGCCCCTGCGCACGCAGGCCGACCGGCAGGCGCTCATCGAGGGCATCCTCGACGGCACGGTGGACATGATCGCGACCGACCACGCGCCGCACAGCGCGCAGGAAAAGGCCAGGGGCCTCGCCGGGAGCGCCATGGGCATCGTCGGCCTTGAGACGGCGTTTCCCGTGCTCTATACCCACCTTGTGCGCACCGGCGTGCTGACGCTCGACAAGCTCGTGGAGCTCATGGCGGTCAACCCCAGAAAGCGCTTCGGCTTCCCGCTGTGCGCGGACGATTATGCCGTCTGGGACCTGAACACGGAGTACCGCATCGACCCGGCGCAGTTTTGCTCCATGGGAAAGAGCACGCCCTTCGCCGGACAGACGGTCTACGGGCGGTGCGTGCGCAACGTCTGCGGCGGCGCCGTCGTCTGGCAGGACGCGCAGGACTGAGCGCCCTTCATTTACATATTAAATATATGACATACAGGACTTTTTACGTACTGAGGAGGAAATCACATGCCCAAGAGAACGGATCTGAAGAAAATTATGATCATCGGCTCCGGCCCGATCGTCATCGGTCAGGCCGCTGAGTTTGACTATGCCGGCACGCAGGCGTGCCTGTCGCTCAAGGAGGAGGGGTACGAGGTCATTCTCGTCAACTCCAACCCTGCCACGATCATGACGGATACCTCCGTCGCGGACAAGGTGTACATGGAGCCGCTGACGCTGGAGTATGTGGCGCGTATCCTGCGCAAGGAGCGCCCGGACGCGATCGTCCCGGGCATCGGCGGCCAGACCGGCCTGAATCTGGCGATGCAGCTCGAGCAGAAGGGCGTGCTCAAGGAGTGCCAGGTCGAGCTTCTCGGCACGGACAGCGACAGCATCCGCCGTGCCGAGGACCGCGAGCAGTTCAAGGAGCTCTGCCAGAGCATCGGCGAGCCGGTCATCCCGTCGCAGATCACCTACGGCCTCGAGGAGGCCAAGGCCGCGGCCGCGGCCATCGGCTATCCGGTCGTGCTGCGCCCGGCGTTCACGCTCGGCGGCACGGGCGGCGGCTTTGCCGACGACGAGGCGCAGCTCGTCGAGCTGGGCATGCAGGCGTTCAAGCTCTCGCCCATCCATCAGGTGCTGATCGAAAAGAGCGTCAAGGGCTATAAGGAGATCGAGTTTGAGGTCATGCGCGATGCGTCCGACCGCGCCATCACCATCTGCGGCATGGAGAACATCGACCCCGTGGGCGTGCACACCGGCGACTCCGCCGTCGTCGCGCCAATCATGACGCTCAGCGACCATGACATGAAGATGCTCAACGACAGCGCGATCAAGATCATCCGCGCGCTGAAGATCCAGGGCGGCTGCAACGTGCAGTTTGCGCTCAACCCCAAGACCTCGGAGTACTTCCTTATTGAGATCAACCCCCGCGTCTCCCGCTCGTCGGCGCTGGCGAGCAAGGCCAGCGGCTATCCCATCGCGCGCGTCACGGCCAAGGTCGCCGTCGGCATGAACCTCGACGAGATCGCCGTCGCCAACACGACGGCCGCGTTCGAGCCGTCGCTGGACTACGTGGTCGCAAAGCTGCCGCGCTTCCCGTTCGATAAGTTCTCGACCGCCGCCAACACGCTCGGCACGCAGATGAAGGCCACGGGCGAGGTCATGGGCATCGGCAGTACGCTCGAGGAGTGCCTGCTCAAGTCCGTCCGCTCGCTGGAGATCGGCGCGCAGCACCTCTGGCTGCCGAAGTTCCAGAACATGACCAAGGCGGAGCTGACCGAGTACCTGCACCAGTTCCGCGATGACGGGCTCTTTGCCATCGCGCAGCTGCTGCGTCTGGGCGCGAGCGTGGACGAGGTCGCTGCGCTGACGATGATCACGCCCTACTTCCTCGAGACCATCCGCGGCATCGTGGACATGGAGCAGACGCTCTGCGCGCACAAGGGCGACGGAGAGACGCTCAAGCGGGCCAAGCAGATGGGCTTCTGTGACCCCTACATCGCGCGGCTCTGGGGCGTGCGCGAGGAGGATGTGTATGCCCAGCGCGTGCAGCTGGGGCTCTACCCCGCCTACAAGATGGTGGACACCAGCCACACCGGCGCTTACATCCCCTATTTCTACTCCACCTACGCCCCCGGCGCAAAGAGCGAGGCGCGCCGCTCGGACAAGAAGAAGGTCGTCGTGCTCGGCGCAGGCCCGATCCGCATCGGTCAGGGCGTGGAGTTTGACTACTCCACCGTCCACGCGGTGCAGACCATCCGGCGCGCGGGCTACGAGGCCATCATCATCAACAACAACCCCGAGACGGTCTCTACCGACTACACGACCGCCGATAAGCTGTATTTCGAGCCCCTCACGCCCGAGGATGTCATGAACATCCTGCACGAGGAGCAGGCCGATCAGGTGATCGCCAGCCTCGGCGGCCAGACTGCCATCAATCTGGCGCAGCCGCTCATGATGCGCGGCGTGCAGATCATCGGCACGGACTGCGCCGCGATCGAGCGCGCGGAAAACCGCGACTGCTTTGAAAAGCTGCTGCTCGAGCTGAACATCCCGCAGCCGATGGGCGCGGCGGTGACGAATCTGGACGACGGTCTCAAGGCTGCGCACACGGTGGGCTATCCGGTGCTGGTGCGCCCGTCGTTCGTGCTGGGCGGCCGCGCCATGGAGATCGTGGCCGACGACGAGATGCTGCGCCACTATCTGCAGAATGCCGTGCGCACCGGCGAGGGCAAGCCCGTGCTGGTCGACAAGTACATCTCCGGCCGCGAGGTCGAGGTCGACGCCATCTGCGACGGCAGAGACGTGTTCGTGCCCGGCATCATGGAGCTGGTCGAGCGCACCGGTGTCCACTCCGGCGACTCCATCAGCGTCTACCCGCCGTTTTCCATCTCCGACAAGGTCAAGGGCACGATCCTGACCTATGCCAAGAAGCTCGGTCTGGGCATCGGCATCGTCGGACTGTATAACATCCAGTTCATCGTCGATAAGAGCGACCATGTCTACATCATCGAGGTCAACCCCCGCTCGTCGCGCACGGTTCCGTTTTTGTCGAAGGCTACGGGCTATCAGCTCGCGGACATCGCCACGAACGTCATCCTCGGCACGAGCCTCAAGGAGCAGGGCATCTTCGACCTGTATCCGCCGGAAAAAGAGCGCTGCTATGTCAAGGCGCCGGTGTTCTCCTTCGCCAAGCTCCACGGGCTGGACGCCTACCTCTCCCCGGAGATGAAGTCCACGGGCGAGGCCATCGGCTACGACAAGAAGCTCTCGCGCGCCATGTACAAGGCGCTGCAGGCCTCCGGCATGAACGTGCAGAACTACGGCACCGTGTTCGTGACGCTGGCCGATGAGGACAAGCCGGAGGGCCTGCCGCTCGTGCGCCGGTTCTATGAGATGGGCTTTAACATCGAGGCGACCGCAGGCACGGCTGCCTACCTCAAGTCCTTTGGCATCCGCACGCGCGTGCGCGGCAAGATCAGCGACGGCAGCCACGAGATCCTCGATTCCATCCGCAGCGGCTACGTCAGCTACATCATCAACACCCGCTCCATCCATTCGAGCGTCCACGCGCAGGACGGCGCCGCGATCCGGCGCTGCGCGGTGGAAAACGGCGTGACCGTCTTTACCTCGCTCGATACGGTGCGCGTGCTGCTCGACGTGCTCGAGGAGACGACGCTGGCCGTGTCCACGATCCACGCGGAGTAAGCCATGCAGCAGAGAGTTTTCACCATTGCGGAAAACGCGCCCGTCGCCCGCGGGACGTATCGTCTGCGTCTCGCGGGGGACACCGCCGCGATCACCGCGCCGGGGCAGTTTGCGGACATCCGGCTCGCCGGATATTTTCTGCGCCGCCCCGTGTCGGTGTGCAGCTGGAGCGACGGTGCGCTGACGCTGTATTATAAAGTGGCGGGCGCAGGCACGGCGCAGCTGAGCACGCTGGCGCCGGGCACGGAGCTGGACCTGCTGGTCGGTCTCGGCAACGGCTTTGACACCGCACCCGCCGGTGCGCGGCCGCTGCTGGTCGGCGGCGGCGTGGGCGCGTCCCCGCTGTACGGTCTGGCGCAGCAGCTCGTGGCCGAGGGGTGCAGCCCGCTGGCCGTGCTCGGCTTTCGCACGGCGGCGGAAGTGCTGCTTGCCGATGCGTTTGAAGCGCTCGGCATCCCCGTCACGGTCGTGACCGAGGACGGCACCATGGGCGCGCGCGGCTTCGTGACCGACGCGCTGCCCGAGGGCGGCACCTATGTGTATGCCTGCGGGCCGATGCCCATGCTGCAGGCGCTGTGCAGCGCGACGCCGCTCGACGGTCAGCTGAGCCTTGAGGCGCGCATGGGCTGCGGCTTCGGCGCGTGCATGGGCTGCACCTGCGAAACGACGCACGGCAGCAAGCGCGTCTGCAAGGACGGGCCCGTGTTCACAAAGGAGGAGATCCTATGGCCGCAACAGCCGTAACGCTCTGCGGGATCGAGCTGGAAAACCCCATCATCCCGGCCAGCGGCACGTTTGGCTACGGGCAGGAGTTTGCGCAGCTGTATGACATCAATATGCTCGGCACGTTCTCCTTCAAGGGGACGACGCGCGCGCCGCGCTTCGGCAACCCCACGCCGCGCATCGCCGAGTATGCCGGCGGAATGCTCAACGCGGTGGGGCTGCAGAACCCCGGCGTGGACGCGGTCATCGCGCACGAGCTGCCGGAGCTGAAAAAGGTGTTTCACAAGCCGGTCATGGCGAATGTGAGCGGCTTCAGCGTGGAAGAATATGCCGAGGTCTGCGCCAGGCTTGACGCGCAGCCGCAGGTCGGCTGGCTGGAGGTCAACATCTCCTGCCCGAACGTCCACGGCGGCGGCGCTGCCTTCGGCGCGGAGCCGTCGGCCGCGGCGGAGGTGACGCGCGCGGTGCGCGCCGTGACGAAAAAGCCGATCATCCTCAAGCTCTCGCCGACGGCGGCGGACATTGCCGCCGTTGCCAAGGCCTGTGAGGACGCGGGCGCGGACGGCGTGAGCCTCATCAACACCCTGCCGGGTATGCGCATCGACCTTGCGCGCCGCCGCCCGCTGCTGGCCAACCGGACCGGCGGCATGTCCGGCCCCGGTATGTTCCCGCTGGCCGTGCGCATGGTCTATCAGGTGTACGAGGCGGTGCACATCCCCATCGTGGGCATGGGCGGCGTGACGAGCGCGCAGGACGTTCTGGAGCTGATGCTCGCGGGCGCGACGGCGGTCGGTGTGGGCGCGGCAAACCTGGTCGAGCCGTATGCCTGCAAGCACATTATTGAAACTCTGCCGGACGCGATGGCGCGCTTCGGCATCGACAATCTCAGGGACATCATAGGAGGAGCACATCATGGGTAAGGACGTTATCATTGCGCTGGATTTTGACAGCCGGGAAAAGACGCTCGCATTTCTCGACCTCTTTCAGGACGAGAAGCCGTTTGTGAAGATCGGCATGGAGCTGTTTTATGCCGAAGGGCCGGACATCGTGCGCCAGATTCGCGCGCGCGGCCACAGGATCTTTCTCGACCTCAAACTGCACGACATCCCGAACACGGTGAAAAAGGCGATGGCCGCGCTCTCGGCGCTGGATGTGGATATCATCAACCTCCACGCTGCCGGCACGAAGGCCATGATGAGCGCCGCGCTCGAGGGACTGACCCGGCCGGACGGCACGCGCCCGCTGCTCATCGCCGTGACGCAGCTGACCTCCACGGATCAGGAGCGCATGGACCGGGAGCTGCTCATCCACGCGCCGATCGACGAGGTCGTGCTGCACTATGCGCGCAATGCGCGCGATGCCGGTCTTGACGGCGTGGTCTGCTCCCCGCTGGAGGCGGGCAGCATCCATGCGCGCTGCGGCGCGGACTTTCTGACCGTGACGCCCGGCGTGCGCTTTGCCGACGGGGAGAGCGGCGACCAGAAGCGCGTCACAACGCCGGAGCGCGCCCGGGAGATCGGCTCGGACTACATCGTCGTCGGCCGTCCGATCACGCAGGCGGACGATCCTGTCGCCGCCTATCGCCGGTGCGTGGCCGCGTTCGTCGGCTGAGCGCCGGATCAGAGACTTTTTCAACAGGAGGAACTGCTATGGATATCAAACACGAAGTTGCGCGCAGCCTGCTCTCGATCGAGGCGGTGTTCCTGCGCCCGCAGGAGCCGTTCACGTGGGCCAGCGGTATCAAGAGCCCCGTCTACTGCGACAACCGCCTCATCCTGACCGCGCCCGAGGCGCGTGATCTGGTCGAGCGCGCCATCGCCGAGACGGTCAGGCGCGAGTATCCGCAGGCGCAGGTGCTCATGGGCACGGCTACGGCCGGCATCGCCCACGCCGCCATCGCCGCGCATCTGCTCGGTCTGCCGATGGGCTACGTCCGCTCGAGCAGCAAGGATCACGGCCGCCAGAACCGCATCGAGGGCAAGCTCGTCCCGGGGCAGAAGGTCGTGGTCGTCGAGGATCTGATCTCCACCGGCGGCAGCGTGCTCGACGCGGTGGACGCGCTGCGTGAAGCCGGCGCAGAGGTGCTCGGCGTCGTGAGCATCTTCACCTACGGCATGAAAAAGGGCGTGGAGCGGCTCGCCGCAGAGCAGGTCAGAAACGTGAGCCTCACGGATCTGGACACCGTCGCCAGCACGGGTGCACAGGAGGGCTACATTACCGAGGCCGACGTCGCGCGGCTGCTGGCCTTCCGCGAAAACCCCTCCGACGAGAGCTGGATCCAGGCAGAAAGTCAGGCGTGATATGAAGCATCTGATCGACATTATGCAGCTGACCCCGCAGGAGATCATGGAGCTCATCGACACCGCCTGCGCGATCATGGAGCACCCCGAGCAATATGCCCACAAGTGCGACGGGAAGATCCTCGCCACGCTGTTTTTCGAGCCGTCCACGCGCACGCGCCTGAGCTTCGAGAGCGCGATGCTCTCGCTCGGCGGCAAGGTGCTCGGCGTCGCCTCGGCAGAGAGCTCGTCCGCCTCCAAGGGCGAGACCGTCGCGGACACCGTGCGCGTCGTCAGCTGCTACAGCGACATCATCGCCATGCGTCATCCCAAGGAGGGCGCGCCGCTGGTCGCGTCCATGCACGCGCAGGTCCCGGTCATCAACGCGGGCGACGGCGGACACAACCACCCCACGCAGACGCTGACCGACCTCATGACCATCTACCGCGAAAAGGGTCGGCTGGACGACCTGACGATCGGCCTGTGCGGCGACCTGAAGTTCGGCCGCACGGTGCACTCGCTCGTCGCCGCTATGAGCCGCTGCACGGGCATCCGCTTCGTGCTCATCTCCCCGGAGGAGCTCAAGCTCCCGCGCTACGTGAAGGACGAGTATCTCAAAAAGCCCGGCGTCCCCTACACGCAGTCCACGTCGCTCGAGGCCGTGATGCCGGAGCTGGACGTGCTGTATATGACCCGCGTGCAGCGCGAGCGCTTTTTCAACGAGGAGGACTACCTGCGCCTGCGCGACAGCTATATCCTCACACCGGATAAGCTCGAGACCGCCAAGCCCGACATGAGCATCCTGCACCCGCTGCCGCGCGTCAACGAGATCGCCGCCGCCGTGGACAACGATCCGCGCGCCTGCTATTTCAAGCAGGTGAAAAACGGCCGCTATATCCGCATGGCGCTCATGCTCAAGCTGCTGGGCATCGACTGACGGGAGGAGAAACGTTATGCTTATTGATTCGATTCAAAACGGGATCGTCATCGACCACATCACGGCCGGCAAGGCCATGGAGCTCTACCAGATCCTCGGTCTGGACAAGCTCGCCTGCACCGTTGCCATCCTCAAAAATGTCACCAGCGGCAAGCTCGGCCGCAAGGACATCATCAAGATCGACGGCGAGATGGAGCTCGACTGGGACCTGATCGGCTATGTCGATCCGAGCATCACGGTCAACATCATCCGCGGCGGCGAGCTGCAGGAAAAGCGCACGCTCAAGCTGCCCGAGCGCATCCGCGGCGTGCTGCGGTGCAAGAATCCGCGCTGCATCACCTCGACCGAGCGCGAGCTGCCGCAGGAGTTCGTGCTCACGGATCGGGAGCGGCGCGTCTACCGCTGCCTGTACTGCGAGACCGAGGCAGGAAAGTGATCCCCCGGAAAATCTGATAAACCAAGCGGCGCGTCCGAAACCGGACGCGCCGCTTGTGCTTGCCGTCAGGCAAGCAGCCGGATGCCTTTGGTCATCAGGCTCAGCCCGAGAGCGACGATGAGGATCGTGCTGCCCTTGAGCAGATATTTGTTGTACCGCTTCGGGAGAAACGTCCCGAGCAGGCCGAACAGCAGCATAAAGACGCACGTGCCCGCGCCGAAGGCGAGCATGCTCACCGCGCCGCTTGCCCACGACCCGGACGTGGCGGCGAAGATCCACATCGACGACAGCGCGCTGCACGGCATCAGGCCGGTCAGTAGCCCGACGGCGAACGCCTTGCCCCGGAAGCGGCAGGGCCTGGTCAGCTCGGGACTGATCCGGCGCAGAAACGGCACGCCCCACATCCTGAGCCCGATGAGCACCACGAGCAGCCCGCTGACGGTCAGGAGCATGCTCCTGACCTGCAGATCGTAGCTGATGTATTTTCCGAGTGCGCCGAAGACGGCGCCCATCAGTGTGTAGCTCAGCAGGCGGCCGCCGTTATAGAGCAGCGCATTGCCCTGCGCGAGCAGGATGCCGCCGCACATGCCGATGCAGTGCACGCCCGTGAGCAGGCCGATAACAAAGAGCGCACCGAAGCCGACGCCGCGCTCCGCGCTCGGTGTGCGGACGAGCCCGGTCAGGGCGGGGACGGCAAAATACAGGCACGCGACGAGCACGAGCGCGATCGCATCGGCGCGCCGCCCGCTGCGGCCGTCGCCGACGGGGTAGCCGGTCTCGGCGAGGATGCGTCCGATGTCCTCCGCGGAGAGGATGTCCGGGTCAAAGTCCGCCGTGACGGTGCTCTTGCGGTAGCTGGCCGTGCAGGAGAGAATGCCGCGCGTGTGCAGCAGCCTGTGTGCGATCTCGTCCTCGCACTGCGGGCAGATCATACCGTCGACCCTGCGGTCAAATCGTTCGTGGCTCATATTTTTTCAACCTCAATGCGTTTAATAATACGCCGTTGGAGCTCAGCGCCATCGCGGCCGCGGCGATGGAGGGGTTGATGATGCCGGACGCCGCGAGCGGGATGCAGATGACGTTGTAGACGGCTGCCCAGATCAGGTTCTGGCGCACGTTTTTCATGGTCGCGGCGGAGATGTCGAACACCGTCTGCACGCTTTGCATGCTGCTGCTGACGATCATCACGTCCGCCGTCGAAATGGCGATGTCCGCGCCGCAGCCGAGCGCGACGCCGATGTCGGCGCACGCCAGCGCCGGGGAGTCGTTGATGCCGTCACCGACGAAGCACACGTGCTTTCCGCGCGCCTGCAGCGCCTTGACCGCGTCCGATTTGTCGGCGGGTCTGACCTCACAGAGCACGTTTTCGATGCCCAGCATTCCGGCGATCCGCTCGGCCTTCTCCCGCTTGTCGCCGCTGATCATCCACAGCTCCATGCCGCGGTCCCTGAGCGCGCGGACGGCCTCGGCCGCGCCCGGACGCAGCTGCTCGGCGCCGTCGGTGAGGCCGAGCGTCAGTGTGCCGGTCTTGTCGAACACGACGGTGTCGGTCTTGCAGGCCGTCTCCAGCTGCTCGCCGCCGCGAAACAGCACGCCGAGCTCCGCCGCGCGGCCGGAGCCGGTCATGATCGAGGTCGGCGTGGCCAGCCCCAGCGCGCAGGGACAGGCGATCACGAGCGTGGAGCAGACGCAGTTGAGCGCCGAGCGCAGGTTTCCGGCGTCGAGCACGAAGTAGCGCAGGCAGAAGATGCCGGCCGCGACCAGAATGACCACGGGCACGAACACGGTCGCAATCTTGTCGGCCAGCCGCGCGACGGGGGCTTTTTCCGACTGCGCGGCGCTGACGATGGCGATGATCTGCGCGAGCACGGTCTGCTCGCAAACGGCTGCGCACGAGAGCGTCACATCGCCCTCCCGGCAGAGCGTGCCGCAGTACATGTGCGCGCCCGCACATTTCGGGATCAGCTCGCTCTCTCCCGTGAGCATGGATTCGTCGGCCGTGCACGACCCGCTCAGCACGGCGCCGTCGATCGGCACGCGCTCACCGCTGCGGACCTGCACAATATCGCCGGGCGTCAGCGTGCGGACCTCGACGGTCTGCACCGTGCCGCCGCGCAGCACGTTCGCCGTCTCCGGCTGGAGGCGGATCAGCTTCCGGATCGCTTCCGAGGCCTCGTAGCGCGAGGTGCACTCCATATACTTGCCGAATAGGATCAGCGACAGCAGCACGCCCTCGGAGAGGAAGTACAGCTTCACGTCGTGGTGCACGGTCAGTGCGATGCAGGCGCTGTGCAGATAGATCACGGTCGTCGACACGGCGACCAGAAAGTCCATGCCGAGCACGCCCTGCCGCAGCGCCTTGTACGCGCCCTTGTAGAAATATGCGCCCGGCCAGAACTGGAGCACGGACGCGATCGCAAGCTGAGCCAGCGGGTGCAGATTCCAAAACAGGGGCATCGTCAGAAAGACGCTGATGCAGAGCGTCCTTAACAGCCGCAGCCGGCCGCCGATCTCACTCTCGGCGTCGCCGCAGGCGGGACACGAGACGGAGATGTCACTTGGCTGCATCGTGTTTCAGCTTCAGATACTGCTTGAAGCACACCCACGAGCACGGCAGGCAGCACACCGGGATATGAAACAGCAGCACCCAGCTCAGCCAATCCACGCCCTGATAGAACACGCCGTTATACGTGACGCCCTTGATCAGCGCAAAGTACGAGTAGTTCCACACGCCCCAGTTGCCCGTGAACGAGCCGCAGAGGTGCAGGATGAGAAACGACGCCGTCGTGAACACACCGGCGACCGCGCCCACCAGCGTCGCGGACGGGCGGCCGCTCCTGGCCAGAAACAGCGTCACGACCGGCAGCACATACACCGTGAGATTCAGCACCCAGAGCGAGAGCGGAATGGAGTAGCCCCAGTTGAGTGCCTGACGGATGTGATCCCCGTCGTGGATCAGTACGGCGACGATCATGACGATCGCGCA
>ERZ772872.3337-NODE-3337-length-12057-cov-2.617397_pt1 | contig 12057 bp, 10 predicted proteins | sample MGYA00512132_ERZ772872 | MGnify/ENA primary metagenome ERZ772872 (study PRJEB29015, sample SAMEA2737724) | human gut metagenome | biome: human gut; feature: human-associated habitat; material: faeces | place: China | collected 2012 ...
ATCAGACGTTCGAATTCTTCCATCAAGGCTTCAAATGTCTCTGCCTTATATCCCGGAGCCGCCTTCTCATAATCGCAATACATACCACGATCATGCTCCAGATAATCCTGATAATCAAAATTATAAAAGACTACCGGCCGGTCCAGTAATAGATAATCTATATATGTGCTTGAATAATCTGTAACCAGAATATCCGTATCCATTAACAATTCCTGAATATCCATGGATCTCTCTGTGATATCTGTTATATTAGAATACATGGAGAAATCTACTTTCTCATCTTTATGATAAAAATGGCGCCGGATCACGAACAAAATATCATTTTGGATACACCAATCATTGAGCACTTTAAAATCAAAATGTTCTTCCAAAGGAAATGCCACTTTACCTTCTTTCCTGTGTGTCGGTGTATATAAGATGACTTTCTTTCCTTTTGCCGCTTTTGACAACTGATGAGAAGCATGAAATTTTCCACTTTGATCATAGAATATATCATTCCTTGGCTGTCCCAATGTTATGATATGACTCTTTAATCTTCGAAATGCACTTTCATAGATCGGTGCATAAAAATCACTTGTTGCCACTACATACTCTTTTCCTAATGGGATTTCCTGAATCATTCTTCGGATTTTCTGACCCTTGCTATCCCAATTCTTGACCTTATCATCATCATAGCCAACTTTCTTTAATGGAACCCCATGCCAAAGATTTAAGAATACTGCTCGTCCCATAAATGTATGATTTACATCACTGATCCCATTGCAGACTACCACATATTTGGCCCGAAGCTGCATTAAAATTCCTTTGAAACTGTCAAACATATAAGCTTCATATCCAAGCTCCCTGACTTTTCTGCAGACTGATTCATTCTTCGTGATCCATATCGGACGGATCTCTTTATGCTCTTGTGCTTCTAAAAACAGATATTTAGGATTGTCTGCAAACTGTTCTCCAAGCCATGCTCCAAAGATATATATCTTTCTGCTTCTTGGAAATAAACACGACAGAAACATGATCACATATTTTCCTGCAAGTCCTAATGCTTTTTTCATAAATATTCCTATCCCCAAAGCCACTGCATCAGCTTTCGGATATTTCCTTCCTTTAATACGTGATGATTTTTATAAAAACTCAATCGTTTGATCTTTCCTTTATAATACAATTCTCCATAACTCTCAAGAAGTTCATAAACATCCAGATTATCGATCTCTTCCCCATATGTCTCAACAAATCCCTGCATCTGCTCCATAGATTCGATCATCATACGACGATAGCTGTTCTTTCCTTCTTTGAGACGATGATACAAAAAGACGGGATTCTTTGCATCTTTCGCACCAACAGAATTATTGCCATGCTGACGGTAATACATCGTTGGCTCATTTACAAAACCAATCTTGCCAAACACTTTCGCGATCAATGCCGCCCAATAATCATGCATGATGATCTTAGACATCGGTAACGGCCGTAAAAAATATTGTTGCAGACAACGATTGATCATCATCGTACACCCTGTCACAGAATTTTGTACCATCAATTGATTCAATACAATTCTCTTTGGAATATTCGCATACTGAAAGAATGACTCTGCAACCATCTCTAAGTTATGATCTGCAACTGACAGATCTGAATGAACCAAGATCGGCGTTTTCTCTCCATATCTTGCCTCTAACGCTTCCATCTTCTGTAATGTCAGATAAATCTTATCTGGTTTCCACACATCATCCTGATCACAAAACATAAAATACGGTCCGTAAGAATTTTGGATCAGTGAAATAAAATTGTCTTTGGCACTTCCCTGTGGCGGGTCATTCTTAATGATCGTCACTTGTTCCGGATATTGTTTACTGAATTCTTCAAGAATGCTGATCGTACCATCCGTAGAACCATCATCCACAAGAATTACCGGCTTTTTATAATTTAAAGTCTCTTTCCAACCTTCAAAATATCCAATAAATTTGTGATTACTTACAATCACATATCCCGTAATCTCTTCCTGCTCTTCTAAGTCATCTAAAAGCCAGTTCAAAATCGGCTTCTCATTCACCGGAAGCAGCGGCTTCGGAAAATTCTCTGTCAACGGGTACAATCTCGTAGCATACCCAGCTGCTAAAACAATTGCTATCATAATATTACTCAACCTCTTTTTAAGAAAATCTTAAGAGGGTCTGACCCCCTATTTATAAAATTCCGCATACCACTGTGCAAATTTTCTTAAGCCTTCTCGCAGGCTTGTCTGTGGTTTAAATCCAAAGTCTTCTTCTAATGCTGTGGTATCTGCGTATGTTACCGGCACATCTCCCGGCTGCATTGGTACTAATTTTTTGTGCGCGTCAAAATCATAATCTTCCGGAAGTACGCCTGCGCTGATCAGTTCCTGTTGTAAAATGTCTACGAATTCCAGTAAGTTTTCCGGATGACTGTTTCCGATATTGTAAACTGCATAAGGTGGAATCGGTAACCCATCCTCGCCATTTTTCTTCTCCGGAGCTGCCTGCATTACGCGCTTTACTCCCTCTACAATATCATCTACATATGTAAAATCGCGCTTGCAATTTCCATAATTAAAAATCTGAATCGTATCTCCGGCGCGAAGTTTATTTGTAAATCCGAAATATGCCATATCCGGTCTTCCTGCCGGTCCGTAAACTGTAAAGAAACGAAGCCCTGTCGACGGAATATTATATAGCTTGCTATATGCATGTGCCATCAACTCATTAGATTTCTTTGTAGCTGCATATAAAGAAACCGGGTTGTCTACTTTGTCTTCTGTCGCATATGGCACCTTTTTGTTGCTTCCATATACAGAAGAGGATGAAGCATAAACCAAATGCTCCACTCCATTAGCTCCGTCATCATAAGAATGACGGCAAGCCTCCAAAATGTTATAAAATCCGATCAGATTGGACTCAATATATACATCTGGATTTGTAATTGAGTAGCGTACCCCTGCCTGAGCTGCAAGATTTACAACAACTGCCGGCTTATCCTCTGCAAATATCTGATTGATCAACACTTTGTCTGCAATGGATCCTTTGATAAATTTCCAAGTAGAACCTTCCTGCTTTCCTACCAATTCTTCTATCTGTTTCAGACGATACTCTTTAATAGACACATCATAGTAATCATTCATATTATCGATTCCTACAATATGTACCGGATGTACCTCCCGCAAAAGCTCCATAACAAGATTCGATCCAATAAATCCAGCAGCACCGGTTACTAAAATTACTTTATTCTCTAATGACACATTTTTTTCTTTCATGATATTACCTTTCCCACACATTATGTGCAATTTTTGTCACTGTTCCATTATAGTACATATATAATATTTTTTCTATATCAAGAAGTTCCTTTTCTCTTTTTCTTAACTGTTTGACAGATTCTGTCACATATAATAAGGCAGGTAATACAACTTCCTGCCTCGCTCAATATTCTATCCTTCGCTTCTTTAATTGCGTATATATATCTACTAAAGTCTCACTCCATCCGCGCTCTCACATACATATGCAGAATATCTTCCTTCTAATTCTGGAAATGCTTTCAAATATTCTTCTGTGACTTTCACTTTAATGTCTTCTACCTTTTCCGGATCAACAAGAGCCATACAACACCCTTTGAATCCTGCCCCTGAGAAACGTCCACCGTAAATGCCATCTGTATTCCGCATGATTTCATATAATTTTTTCAGTTCATCACAGCCACATTCATAACTGTATATAGAAGACTTTCCACTTTCAAATACAAGCTGTCCATAACCTTCCAAATCACCTTTTCGCCACAACTCAGCTCCTTTTTCTGCCCGTGCAAATTCGCTGTAGTAATGTTCCGCACGTCTGCGCCATAGCTCTGGCAAATGATTCTTATAAGCCTCGAATACTTCATACGGCACATCACGTAATCTTGTATCTGCAAATGTTCCATAATCCATGCCAGCATATCCCATCAACGCATACGCTGCCGCCTTACATTCATCCTGACGCAGGTTATATTTTGAATTCTTCAGCGAACGCTCCAGACCAGAAAAGAAAATCGCAATCTTATACGGCTTCATACTCTGACTGGTCGGGATCAACTCATAGCTGTCATCCTTCGTATCCAGATACAGAAGATGATTCTTTTTAGAAAGCACTTCACAGCTCTGATCCAGCTTACCGCAAGACACTCCTACATACTGATTCTCCGCTGCCTTTGCAGTTAATATAAGTTCCATCGGCTCCAGATGAATATCATTCACCTTACATAATGCTGACAAAAAGCAGATAATAACTGACGCTGAGGAAGACAGTCCACCAATCGGAAGACTCCCTTCAATCACACCAGACAATCCTATCTTCAACCGATACTTTTCTCCTAACATCTTAGCTGCACCACGAAGATGATCCGCCCAATCTCCCTGCTTCTCCTCCGGCACTGCATTTACAAAAAACTGCGCACGCTTCGGAAAATTCAAAGACTGTAATTCAATGATACCATTCTGCTTCGGATGGTAAGCCATATGTATTCCTTTATCAATCGCAAGACCATTGATCTTACCGTACTGGTGATCGATATGCGCTCCTAATGGGCTTATTCGATAAGGGCAAAATGCCACATCAAACGGTTCCTGATGGTATAATCCCTCATACACTTCCACACATTTCATTTTCATAACTTATCCTGCCTTTATTTTCTTTTTTGTATATTCTTTGCTCTAAATACAACCAGTCCTTAAAAACTAATCAAGGGGCAAATCAATATTTCTCATTCTTTTTGAATAAAATGGAAAATTCTCTTAAGTTTCCTCTTCTATCTCTAATAACCCTAAATCAAGCAATGAAACACACAACAAGCTCAGTATTCTATATGCCTTATTCGATTCCATTTCTTTCTCTTCAAAATCAAATATTTTCTTGTTAACTTCCCTGAAATCATCCAAATCTAATTTTAATTTTCCTATTTTTTGTAATGCTTCCCACAATTCTCTAACAGCACACATTAAACTCTCTTCGGTTATATTTTGATGGTTTATATGTCTACTATGAAGATACTGTTTAAGTTCTTTTCCCGTCTCTTTTCTCTCTTCAAAAACATGATGCTCAAAATTACTCAACGTAAAGCTTTCAATTGCCGGATAACTCAACAGCAACAGTCCTTGTCTGTCATACCCTCCATTATCTCTTGCATTCCCCAACGTACTAATCATCTTATTGATAAATAAAACATCTGTAATCACGGTCAAACAAATAATAAATTGCCGCATTATCTACATTAAAATCATACTGTTCAAATAATGTTATATATAAATTATTCAGGAAATCATTATCTTTATCTATCGTTTTAATATTGCTTTCTTCTGTATTTATAACAAATACTTGAGACATTATATTTTCTTTTGAATTATACTTATGATAACCTTTACCTCTTAAAATGCTCTCAAATTGATAATCATAAATCTTACAAAAAATATAATACAAGATTAGTGCCTCTGTCTTATTACCTTCAACAATATATAAGACTTTGCCAATTGATTTTTCCTTATTAATCCTAACGTTCATATCGCGGGATTCCATTGAACACACCACCCAGGTACATTTTTTCTATATTCTGTGCTTCTCTTGGTTTTTCACTCGAAAATCTTTTTACCACACTTCCTCCTTTATCAAAATCAACAGAATAAATCTGATCCGGTCTCAATAAACTATTAGAAAGTAAATTGGTTGAATGTGACACAAAAATAAATTGTGATTCTCCGGCATTCTTCATAAAATATCTTACAAGCAGTTCCTCCAGACTATTGTGAAACCCACTTGAAAATTCGTCCAGTAACAACATTCCGCTATTAGATATACAATAAAAAAATGCAGGCAATAATTGTACTAGAGTTTGATTTCCCAATGATTCCATTTCATACGGGATTGGTTCGTTTATCCCATTTCGCCTAAAATATATCTGATTCTCCGGAGACTCTAAAGTCACGATATTTCCAGTTGCTTTTTTATTATACTCAATCCTTTGTTCAAAATGATATTGCTCAAAGAAATCATTAATGAGTTTTGTTCCAGACTCTTCCATATAAGATCTTAGTGATAAATCCACTCCCTTATACTGCGTAGCACTTTTTAAACACATATCCATATATACAGAATTAGACAAAAACTCAAACCATTTCTGTAATTTTACTTGTCCTCGAAATCTTGTATTAAAAAATATATCTCTCAAAAATAATAACTGTTTTGGTATATCTGTATAATTCTTTACCTCTGTCAGTATTGTATTTGCTGTACTTCCCTCCCTTGACAACAATTCAATACCATCTACAGTCAACTTTTCTCTCAAAAATACATCTACCCATTGATAAGAAATATCATAAATTATTTCAGATTTATCAATTTCAAAAACATATTTTAATTCCATTACCGGAGTATCAGAAAATAAACATATATATTCCACCCAATTCACTTCATTTTTGGCCAATAAACATTCAAGTAAAAATCGAATTGCTTTCAAAACGTTTGACTTTCCAGATGCATTTTTACCTACAAATAATGCTCCTTTTAAAAGATTACCACTTACATTTGTGTTCAATAATGTCTTATAATTGGTCTTCTCAAAATCAATCTTTACTTTATTATGAAAAGACTTAAAATTTCTAAGTTCAACACTTTTAAGCATATATTCCTTCCTCCTAGTTTAAATCACATACACATTATATTCTATTTTTAACAATCTATGCAATATTTTTTCAGAGAATATATTTTTAAATGTAATTTTTTTACGTTTTATATTTACATGTTTTCTGAGTCACGGGTTTCATTTAAAATTTCTTGGTCTAATGTTCAATACGGACCTAATGTGACCTTATCCATAAAATTTCTCTTTAAAAAAACTTTTAGTTTTATAAAGGGATTATCTCATGGTTTTAGGTAAAAAACACGGTACTAGCTATTTACCGTGTACGAGGGTTCTTCGTGAGGGTTCCTAACAAAATGGAAATGGATTGATCAGTTTATCGACTGGTCAATCCTTTTTTCTGTTCTCACACCGGTTATATCATGTAATTCCCGCTTTGTTAATTTCTGCCTCTTTATTCAATCGGCGTTTTAATGAATTTTCCTTCATCATTTAATTCTGTGCACGCTTGGGAATAAGCGCACTATCTAAAGTGGCCGAATTCTCCTTTATATCTTCTACTACATTCTCAATAGAATCATGTTTCTTTAACCAAATTTCTTTTTCCAATTCTAATTTACACATCAGATAATCATGTCTTAAAGAAAACTCATCAAAAATATCACTCCATGTTAAAACATAAATTTTATTATTTCCATTCCTATCTGCATGCACTAAATGTGGTTCTCCAAGTGCTCTATGCCCATCTATTTCATCTTGTATATAACCATTTTTATTATACCTGTTTCCAACCAAAAAATATGTCCATTTAACATTACTTGCATTGAACCTATCATCAGATTTAATAACTCTCATATATTTTTTCACTTGTGAAAGTTGTTCCTCTCCCAGTGGAACTGTTGGACGTTTTAATTCTACAACAACATTTTCCGTAACATTACCTCTTCGATCTTGTCGTATCATATAAATATCCATTTCTTTATTCTTGTCCTCATGATCAATTATTACCTTAGAATCATCACCTTTTGTCGCAATTAATAACCCCTTTAAAGCTTGTTCAAAATCCGGTTCTGCTGCCGTAATTAAACTATACTGTTCTCCAAATAACCAATAATGCTTTTCTACAACTTCTTGTATATGTTCAACCTCTTTTGCAAATTGCTTATCATCAAATACTATCTCTTTTAACCCCTGAATTACTTTTATGCGATCCTGTAATAGTTTTATTACTTTAGTAATGTTATTTAGCGTAGTATATTTCAACACTTCTGCTAATTCTTTTATCTCATCTTCATCCAAATCAATTACTTGTTGTAACACTTCAAAAAGCTCCGGCTTGTTGCTATTATCCATAATCAATTGCAAAAGATGTATCATTATTTTTTTATTTTCATCATTAAGACCCGTAAATATCTTTGGCTGAGCTGTATATAATGTTTCTACTAAATTATCTAGTTCTTTTTTTCTGTACATATCCATAAAATTATTCTTATCAAATTCTGGATATACTTCTTTTTTTATTAAGCTATCTATATACTTATCAGATGCCTCTTTTAAATAATTTTTTCTAAATTTGACTAAATAACGATTTATCACCTCTATTAAGACTTTAAATTCTGGATTATTTTTATTCGGGAATATTCCAATTTGTCCCTCTATCTCAGTATTTTCAAATCTAAATTCATCAAAAAAAGAACTTTTTATATATACACTATGATAAAATTCATCTGATTTTTTATTTAATCTCGTAGCCTCTTTATATCTTTCTTTATTATTTGAATCAATAAAATAAAATTTTGAATATTCTTGGCCTAAACTTCTATTCCATTGCACAAATATTACATCATATTCATGTTCTAATTTAAACTGTTTCATATCCAGTTCTGTTCTATTCACAACAATATCTTCATAAGAAATTCGTTTGTTATCCACCCATATTTCATATTGGTTATTTTTATTTAATTCTATAAACCAGAAAAATTCATTCTTTATTTCATCAATTATTTCATCTTTAGATAATGTAATCAACTGTGTAAACGTAACTTTTGTACCAACCGAATTACTCGTTTCAACTGGTTCATTTCCTCCATTATCATCATACTCATTAAGCGAATCTTTATTCATATCAATGTAGTATTGGTATCTCTTTCCATCTTTTTCATAAACAGTCTCCCATCTCGCCATCTGAGCAAATGAAAAAAATGTCAATCGCCCTATTCCTTTACGTCCATGAGGTAAAGAATGATTTGATCTACTCGACTTTCCCGCTTTCTTAGATTCATTAAAAGGCTGAAATTTATATGGCAATTCATGGTATACAATACCTACACCATTATCTATAACAGATACCATATTTATTAATCCCAGTTCGTTAGTATGCAAATATACCTTAATTTTGGATGCTCCTGCGTCAAAGCCATTCCATATATATTCACATATCGCCTCTAAAGGCTTCACATTTTTTAAGTTAGTCTTAATTCCTTCTGGTGTAATTAATATATTTTTCATGGTATCTCTCCTCAATATTAATCATATTTTACCACACCCTCATCATCATTTTCCATATTAATAAATAAAAATGATGGAGAATATGTGTAGACATATGCTTATCTAACGTTGGAAAAACAACACTGGGATTCTCATAAGTTGCTGTTGTAAGTTTCGTTGCGTCTTCCAAAAGTAAATCATAATTTGTAGTAGCAAAAACTACCTGTGACAACACCAATTTTTGAATACAAGTTCCTCATTTTGAATTGCTTTACAAAAATCATCATATTCCCTAATATTTCGTTTCAATTTTTTCCTTTATATATCCATTTTATATTCACACAAAAAATGTATGCCTATCCTCTATTCCTACGCTCTCACCCATCTGCACTTTCGCGCACATAGAACAAATCATTCCTCACGTCTGCACCACAACTCCTGCAAACAACCTTTATAAGCCATCTGAAATATGATTATCCATGTTCTACTCCACTTCCCGATGATCTCGTACACTTTAATGTATTTCCATATAGATGTATTTTAACACAACGTCTTGTATCTCACATTAAAGACATATCGACCTTTTTACAGCATAAAATACTATAATTCTTTTCTCGAGTCATACTATTCTGCTTCATTCTATATTCTGATTTTAAAGCCATCACTTTTCTTCTCCAAGCAATTCTGCAAGGTTTTCTAACAAATTTTTCGTTAAAGCATACTTCATTTACAAAAAACGCATAACTATAACCGATATATCGGATATTTTGATTTTCATCTATGCTGATAATATTTGCATTTTTACATGAAGATACAATAATCGGTGAATGTGTTGCCACAATAAACTGTACATTAGGAAATGTTTCTGTCAGTGCATCAACAATTTTCCACTGTCATTTCGGATGTAAGTTAAAATCAATTTCATCTGCTTCATATATATTATTCTTCATCTGAATATTCTAATTCATCCCTATACATATATGCACTTTTCTTTAAATGGGGATACTTTTAACTCCACCAGGGACACACAAAAAGCCATCAATCCCCGTCCCCAATGGATTCGCCTGCTCGGTGAAGTGCCCTTTGCTGGGCGCACGGGTCTGACTCCAATGTGGCCAACGTGATGTGAACTACAATCTGGAGCAAACCTCTGAATTCATCATGTCACTCTTCTACTGATTATTTAATAAATCATCAAGTATTCCATCAAATTGTACCATCATATTTGCATTTAATCGTACACTCTCATCTACAGTCAGCAGATCCATTCTTCCATTAGGCATGCTTCTCAAACGCAATAATTCCTCTATTGGCATTTGTTGTAAATCACTTGAAAAATGCATTTTCCCATTGACAATACTATAATGCAGTCGATTTAATCGATTTTCAAACTCTTCTCTTGTAGTTGGTGTTTGCATACCAAGCATTTCCATATATCTTTTATCCCTCTTTTCTAAATAAAATATACTGCGTGATTATCAATATCAACTATTAGTCTTTTCTCTATGGTGTTACACTGATATTCAATACATACTACTACTTTGTGTTCAGGATTTTTTTGAATTCTAGATTCTTCTATGTTTCCATATACACAATAAAAATCCGGTCTCCCTGATTGTTCTTTTTCCCATTCCCTATCTCCAATTAAGGCACCTTCCTCCACTGCACTCATCGAAATCCCTGCTTTATTCAGAATATCTAAGTTGAACATCTTACCCGAAAAATTATAACCTATTATAGAACCTGGGTACCACGATGCTGTAATTTCATTAACATTACCAGTATTCACGTTATTGGATTTATAAGGATAATCACTTATCCTACCTATTCCAATACATTGTACAACTTCCATTACCATTTCTTTCTCCGATAATTGTTTTGATACAAGAAAAGATCTTATCGATGCCATTTCTATATTTTCTTTCTCTAATTTTACTCCTTGATAAGCCAGTACCATTTGTTTTCCTCCAAAAAAGGCATTTAGAATTGTGCTATCTTTTTTTAATAGCATTCTTTTTATATCGTAGAATTTTCTTTTTGCAAATGTATTTTTCGCATCCGGCAATGGGAATGTCCAATTTACACGCCTTAGTGCATTAAGAATATCACACACATTATTTTGATTCATATAATCAAATTGTAATGAATTCATCAATTCATACCATTTGTTTCTCATAAAATTATTTTCAAGCTACTATCATGAAATCCTGCGCAAATAACTTCTACATACTGATTAAACAAATCTTGATTAAATTTATCAAACAGTTTTTTATCCCACTTTACTGCATTGCAAATAATTTGGAACTGACTATCTTCCATACAGTGATATTGATGATTAATTTCACTAATTTTGTTTTTTATATCAACTGCTTCTTCCTTATCATATTTATCTTGTTCTTTAAAAAATATACCAGAAACTTTATCAAAACAAGATTTTAATTTGCTACTTCGTATTGTATACTGTTTTAACACCAAATACAGATTTCCTCTTACTATCATCCAAGGTATTTGACAAATTATAATATCAAGATTTTCAGTTCTTTCAAGTTCCTTCCTTAATGGCTGACTTAATCTTTCAGCTAATTTCAAACAATAACATGAACAGATTTCTGCTATTTCCAAATTATCTGATTGGCAATACTTAATCAGCAAAGGTATTAAACTATCGTTTTTTTTCATTATCCAACTAAACATTTCTATACTTTTTTGTGAAATATAGTGCTGAGGATAAATCATATAATTAAGAAGCATTTCAAAAACTGCCTCTATTACTGACATTTCATCATCCCTTAACACATTATATCTTCCAAAAAGAGTTTCTGGTATATTCATCATTTCTGTGTAATGTTTTACAATTGCCGTATGAGATTCTTGCTTTTCCTCTTTTGTAAGCATATCCGCAGAAACATCTAAGAGTTTCTCTACTTCTTGCCAACGTGCAGAGTATTTAGGCACCTTAAT
>ERZ772872.3345-NODE-3345-length-12045-cov-2.976480_pt1 | contig 12045 bp, 8 predicted proteins | sample MGYA00512132_ERZ772872 | MGnify/ENA primary metagenome ERZ772872 (study PRJEB29015, sample SAMEA2737724) | human gut metagenome | biome: human gut; feature: human-associated habitat; material: faeces | place: China | collected 2012 ...
AAAAAGGAAGTACGCCTGATGATGCGAAACCCCTTCATTCCGCGCATAATCGTTATGCTTCCGCTCATGGCCATGCTTGTGCTCCCGCTGGTGGCCAACCTCGATGTAAAAAACGTCGGTGTGGCCGTGGTCGACAATGACCGCTCCGAACTGTCGCGCCGCATTGCCGCCGACATGGATGCATCGGAATTCCTGTCGGTAAAAAGCAATACCTTCCTCTACAGCGAAGCATTGCAACTAGTGGAACGCGGAGAAGCCGATGCCATCCTGGTCATTCCTGCCGATTATGCAGAGAATCTGACCAAGGGCGTTCAACCCGTACTATCGCTCGATGCCAACGGCGTGAACGCCACAAAAGGGATGCTGGGGGCACGCTACGCCTCCCGCTCGGCAATCGGAACCATAACCCAATGGCAATCCGAACAGGGCCACACCTTTCCGGCGCCCGACGTAAGTGTGCTGAACTATTATAACCCCACCCTCAATTTCCGCAACTACATGATTCCAGCACTGATGGTGCTGATAATCATAATCTGCGGATTCCTGCCCACACTCAATCTGGTGAACGAAAAGGAAACCGGCACCATCGAGGCCATGAACGTCACGCCCGTGGGGAAACTCACCTTCGTACTATCCAAGCTCATCCCCTACTGGATTGTGGGAATAATGGTGATTTCCGTGGGGATGCTGATAGGATGGCTTGTCTATGGGCTGGCGCCCGCCGGCAATATAGGCAACATCTATCTTGCAGCCATCCTGTTCAGCCTTGTCATGTCGGGGCTTGGGGTGAGCATCGCCAACAAGTCGGCCACCATTCTGCAGAGCATTTTCGTGATGTTCGCCTTCATCATGATTTTCCAGCTTATGGGAGGGCTGTTCACCCCCGTATCCTCCATGCCGCAGTGGGCGCAATACATAACCTACGCCGTGCCCCCGCGCTATTTCATCGAGATAATGCGTGCCCTTTATCTCAAGGGAGCCGGCATAGCCTACCTCTGGCCGCAATATCTCTCGCTGACAGCATTCGCCCTGCTTCTATGCTCTGTGGCAGCCCTCACCTACCGCAAGCGGGCATAATTCACGCTGGCTCACAAAAAAAAATCGGTTCTCAGGCGGATGCCCGAAAACCGGTTTTTATTGTGCTGTTAAAAATCTTTTTTGCTGTCAGGCGGCTGAATTATTCAGCAACAACGGCAGTAGTGTCAGCAGCTACAGTGTCAGCAGCTACAGAGTCAACGGCAACTTCTTCGATTGCAACTTCTTCTACAGCTACAGTGTCAACTGCGTCAGCAGCTTCAGCGTTTTCAGCCTTGTTACCGCAAGAAATCATCGAAAGACCTGCGAGAACAGCGAAAGACAAGAATAACTTTTTCATTTCGATTTTAGATTAAATAATAAAACAATAGTTTTGTGCTTCAAAAACGATGCAAAGTTACCACTTATTTTCATACCTCCAAATCTTTTTCGCATTTTTTTAATCCAAAAATGTGCTGTAAAACACATTTTTTTGTCCGTCAAAACCAACACAATTATATATTCAGCTAATTTTCAACAAATTGCCAACAGCAATCATCTGACAGGCAAATGCAAATTTCAATCTCAAATCAAAAAATAGTGTTAACGCCTTTTTTTTCGTACCTTTGTACCCTTGAAAACGGCATGGACTCTCGCTGTCCGAAAGGTCGGAGAGCGCCGTCCTGTATTAGACTTCGACCAATATCACACAATAAAAACAATACGAAAAGAATGAAAGCATTTGTTTTCCCCGGCCAGGGCGCTCAATTCGTAGGCATGGGCAAAGACCTCTACGAAAACAACGCCACCGCCCACGACCTTTTTGAAAAAGCAAACGATATTCTCGGCTTCCGTATCACCGACCTGATGTTCAACGGCACAGAGGATGACCTCAAGCAGACACGTGTCACCCAGCCCGCCGTGTTCCTCCATTCCGTAATTCTTGCAAAAACAATGGGTGATGAGTTCGCACCCGACATGGTTGCCGGCCATTCGCTCGGCGAACTTTCGGCACTCACCGCAGCCGGCGCCCTCTCGTTCGAAGATGGTCTCCGTCTGGTAAGCGCCCGCGCAAAGGCCATGCAGAAGGCATGCGAAATCAAACCCTCCACCATGGCTGCCATCATTGCCCTGCCCGACGAAAAGGTTGAGGAAATCTGCGCAGCTACACCAGGCGTTGTTGTTGCCGCCAACTACAACTGCCCCGGACAGGTGGTTATCTCCGGTGAGATCGAAGCCATCAACGCAGCCTGCGAGGCAGCCAAGGCGGCCGGCGCAAAACGCGCACTCCCCCTGAAGGTGGGGGGCGCCTTCCATTCGCCACTCATGGAGCCTGCACGCGCCGAACTTGCCGAAGCCATCGAGGCAACCGAGTTCCACACACCCGTGTGCGCAGTTTACCAGAATGTAGATGCCCAGGCTCACACCAACCCCGCAGAAATCAAAGCCAACCTCGTTGCACAGCTCACCGCCCCCGTGCGCTGGACACAGAGCGTGCTGAACATGGTGGCCGACGGTGCCGACCATTTCACAGAAGTTGGTCCCGGCAAGGTGCTTCAGGGTCTCGTTTCCAAAATCAGCCGCGAAGTAGCAGTTGAAGGCCGCCAGTAATCTACCACCGGACTGAACGGTTCAATCCGCAAAACAACAATGCGGGGTGTCAGACGGACAAACGTCGACACCCCGCATTATTTTTTTAGGCATCAAAAAACTCAATCGTAGCCGAGATTGCTGTTAAGCTTCCGCTGACGTCGACGGATAGCTTTGGTGAGAAGCAGATTCACAACTGCCCAGACCACAAGATCAGCAATAAGCACCACCAGCACACTCGCCACGTGCGACAGAAGGATGTTGAACGTGATGAACACCACCGACGTAATCAGGATGATAATCATGGCCAGACGCGTGGGCAGCCCAAGGGCAAGCAGCTTGTGATGGATATGAACACGGTCGGGCATGAACGGGCTGTGACCCCGCACAATGCGGTGCACGAACACCCTGAGCACATCAAGACAGGGCAATGCCAGCGGCGAGAACGCCACCACAAGCACATTGGCCGAAAACAGATGGTCGTCGTGCACGCGGGTGAACATCATGGCCAGATAGGACAACAGGATTCCGATTGTCAGCGCGCCGGTGTCGCCCATGAAAATCTTTTTCTGTTTCTCGGGATTGCCGAACACGTTGTAATAGAAGAACGGCACCAGTGTGCCAAGCCCTGCAAAAGATATAATGGCCAGCCATCCATAGTTGAGCGACATGAACGCGAATCCGTAGAAAGCCATCGCTATGGCGCTCAGCCCTGAAGCCAGACCGTCGATACCGTCAATCAGATTTATGGCATTGGTTATATATACGATAAGAATCACACTGATTGTCACCGAAAACCACATGGGCAATGTTTCCAGCCCCATGAACCCGAAGAACGACATTATCCTGGCTCCGCCCACGGCAAGCAGCGCCGCAGCAAGTAGCTGTGCCACGAATTTGGCCCTGTACTGTACGCCGACCAGGTCGTCGGCCATACCTACCAGATACATCATCATCATAGCACACAGACCGAAACAGGTGGTAAGCAGCAGCACATTCCAGTGCGAACTTAGCAGAGTGCTCACCAGCAGCGGCCACGACGCCATCAGCGCCTCGAATCCTACCACGAGACATAGCGACAGGACTATCGAGGGCATGAACGCGATACCGCCGAGACGCGGCACCGTAGCCCTGTGTATTTTACGCGCATCAGGCACATCGAAGAGCTTGTTGCGAAATGCTATGAGCAGGATCTGAGGGATGACGATACCTGCTATAATCAGACTTATCAAAAATGCTGCGATGCTGTCTAATATCCAATTCATACAGTTTAGATCAAGTCATTTTTTAATTAATCCAAGGGTCGCCTGTCAAATATTTTTTATTTCTTAAAACTTATTGTGTGTGCATTATCGGCTCCGGAATCTTTGAGCGCCATGGTGTTTTACAGGTCCGGCCTCGGTTATAACTGCTTTGAAACGCATCGGCTCTCAGGCCGATGCGCAAAGATAGTGAAATTTAACACAATTAGCAACCTCTACACAATATTTAAATCGCGGACGCGTTGCTGACGGAGATATTTACAAGCTTTACAAGCTCAGAATGCCGACGCCTTCAACTGAAGAGCCGTCCTCTCCGACAGTCCGAAAAGCAGGTTCATGCAGTGCACGGCTGTTCCGGCAGCCCCTTTCAGCAAGTTGTCGGTCACCGAGGTGATGCGGAGCACCGGCTGCCCCGCCGACACCCCGCTCAAATGTGTATCGCAGTATTCCAGCGAGACAAGACATTTGTTTGTGTTGGCCACATCGGCCACTACAGGCGTAAAATCCACGGGAAATGTAAAGCCGTGATCCTCATAAGCCTCCTCAAACAACCGGCGCACTTCGTTGAGTGAAATCGAACATGGCACATCGACCACCGCCGTAACACCACGCGACACCACTCCGTCGCGGCTCAGAGTAATCTGCAACGGACCCGCAAACGAAGGCTGGATAAGACGCAGGCATGCCGATACCTCGGCGGCGGCAGCCTCGGCATCCGGACGGTGCTCATTTGGAGCCACCGGGTCCAGACGTGTCGACACATTGTAGCTCGACTGCACCGGATATTCCGACAGCATTCCTGATCCGCTGTCGGCTCCCGCCATTGTGACGCTCACCTGAATGCCGGCACCGGAAAGCAGATTGTTCTTTGCCAAAGGAAAAAGTGCCGGCTCTACAGCCGACGCTATCACCGACGGCACCGATGCCCTCAAAGCCCCGCGGACCAGTGCCTTGCGGTTGAATTCAGGGAAACCGTAGACCATATTCATCGACCCGTCGCGGAAAGCGCCGGTAAGGTCAATCACCTTCAGGCCGCATTCCCGGGCTTCGGCATCGTTATGCTGCATCCAGTGGCGTGCCATCCAAGGCTCGCCGCACAAAAACACCACCTCGTGGCCGGCGCAATCGAGCGTGGCACTTACAGTCATATCGATATCGCCCACCAGCCCCCGGTGCAGACCGGACACTTCGCGCCCGGCCTCGCTTTCGGATGCCACTGTCTTCAGCGAGACGTCAGGATGATTTATCAATATTCTGATCAATTCGCCGGCGGCGGCAGTTTCCGCCCCGAGAATTCCAACCTTTATCATGCGGTATAATAAATTTTCAGTTAGCTAAGATGTGCAAAAGTAAGCAATAATTGATTAATTAACAACTCCCGGCGCCAAAGCTGCCGGAGCGTCCCATCCTCCCATCATGAATCGGCATATACGGCCCCCGTCTCCTGAAAAAAATTTGGCAGCAAAAAAACTGAAGGGCTGTCATCACGACAGCCCTTCAGTTTTATCTTTAACCTTAAATCTAATACCATGAAAAAACACAGTGCAAATATAGTAATTATACCTACTAAACGCTGACCGGACGGATTTGTTCAGGTTTGGCGTTGAATTAACGTTGTTTAACATCTTACACTGAGACTTTGCTAATCTTTTATCGTAATTTTATGAAAAATTTCAAGCAAAATCAGGTCGATTCGCGCCCGAACCTGCCAAATCGGCCACATTCAGTTCTATATGACATGAGAATCCGTATTTTAGTTATTGATGACGAGGAATCCTACTGCGAGATTTTAAAATACAATCTGGAAAAAGAAGGCTACGAAGTCGACACTGCCGACAGTGCCGAGACCGCTCTGGGCTACGACCTGTCAATCTACCAGTTAATGATTGTCGATATTATGATGGAGCGCCTCAGCGGTTTCGATTTTGCCAAGCGCGTACGCAACAACCACGCCACCGAAAACGTGCCGATCATTTTCTGCTCGGCCCTCAACGGCGAGGACGAGACAGTGATGGGACTGAACATCGGTGCCGACGATTATATCACCAAACCGTTCACAATCGGTGAGGTGATAGCTCGTGTACGTGCTGTGCTCCGCCGCACACAGGCTCCTCAACCACAGGTGACCTACAACATGCCGAAGGCCCAGTATGAGCCCGACATAAACTTCAAGACCATGCGCATAGACCGCAACGCCAAGGCCTGCTACATAAACGGACAGCCTGTGGCGCTCAGCCGCAAGGAATTCGACCTCCTGCTGTTCTTCCTCACACATCGCGAACGCATTCATTCGCGCGAAGAGATAATGACACAGGTGTGGGGCAATGTGGAAGTAACCGACCGTGCAGTCGACACCAACATAGCACGCCTTCGCAAAAAAATCGCGCCTTACGGCGACAATATCGTGACACGCCTCGGATTCGGCTACGGCTTCAAGGCAGCCCTCGAATAAACTCGCATTTCCCACCGATGCATCTCAAAAAGAACAGAAAATATCAGTTACGGCTGTTCGGAACGGCATTTTTTGTAATCTGGACGGTGGTACTCTCGTTCGCATGGTTCGTGTACAGACAGGAAAAACGCCTGCGCACAGAGAACGTGCTTGATCGCGTCACACTGGCCAACGGAAATGTGGTGGATATGCACCAGCTCGGCGGAGACGTGCAGCCATACCTTCAGTTCATAAAGCGCTATCTGAACGACACTTATCTGCGGGAAATGAGTATACAGGTCTACGACAACGAGACCCGCCGGCTGCTGTACCATATAGGGGAAGTCCGGGAAGGTATCCCCGACCACTTCGACAGCATCGAGCGCGAAACGCTTCCCGACAGTTCGCGAATAGCACGCGCAATCGACACGCGCGTAGGGCCGCACCGGCAACATCTGTTCATATTCTCAAGCCGAATCACCCCCGACAACAAGATTGACATCCGCACCTATCTGCCCTACAGTCCCGAGGTGCGAAAGCAGCTGACCATCACACCGCTGTTCTGGGTTCTGATTTTCTGCGTTGGAACTCTCGGCACCGTGCTTGCATTTGCGTTCACGGCCCATCAGGCCAAAAACGTAAGCCTCCTCCACAGCTTTGCCGAAAGAGCGGCCTCCGACAAGGATTTCATACCTATGGGCGACTTCCCTTCGGATGAGATCGGCGATATATCACGCCAGATTGTAGCCATTTACAACTCCCGCATGCAGGCCAATGTGCACCGCGAACGCGAACACGCCATAGCACTGAAGGCAACCGAAGAAAAGAACAGGCTGAAACGCGTGCTCACCGACAACATCAGCCATGAGCTCAAAACTCCCATCGGCATCATACGAGCCTACGTGGACATGATGCTGAATCAGCCCGACATGCCCGATTCCGACCGCATCCATTTCCTCGAAAAGACACAGGAAAACGTGGAACGCCTCGTGAGCATGCTTGCCGACCTATCAACCATGACCCGACTGGAAGAATCGGGCGACAACATCCCCCTCAAGGAGATAGATTTCCATGAACTCGTGTTCAGCATGGCCGACGACCTAAAAGAGTCCGGCATACTGGGCAACATGGAATTCCGATACAACATCCCCCCGAACTGCATGGTCCTCGGCAATGAAGGGCTATTGAATTCCGCGCTCAACAATCTGGTCAAGAATGCAGTGGCCTACTCGCAGGGCACAGAAATAGGCATCGACCTTATCGGACGCAACAACAGCTACTACACCTTCCTGTTCTACGACAACGGAATCGGCGTGAGCGAAGAGCACATACCTCACCTGTTCGACCGGTTCTACCGAGTGGACACAGGCCGCTCGCGTAAAGCAGGAGGCACCGGTCTGGGGCTTCCTATCGTAAAAAGCAGCATAAACACCATGGGAGGCAGCGTAAGTGTCCGGCGACGCAAAACAGGCGGCCTTGAATTCCTGTTCACACTCTCGCGCCCGCACACAGAATCGTAATAATCCACCCATTCCAACCGCCCAAAGCGGCAACATTCCACCAAAGCTTATAATAAACAATGCTCCCGGAAGCTGAGTGGCTTCCGGGAGCACGGTTTTTATAGGTTAAGTGTTTTTGTCTTTGTGCGCGTGCTTCAGCTCGCAGCAAGTCAGCATCCTGCAATCACGCCATTCACTTCACATTGAAGCGCCACACCACAAAAGTAGAGGCGGGAACCGATGCCGAGAAAGTGTGGCCGGTAGCTTCCAGAGCGGATTCAACGGGTTTGACCCGATCAGGATTGTCAAGAGTGTTCTCTGCCTCGAGGTCGGCATGGAATGTATAGGCCGTGCCGCCGGCGAGGGTCTGTTTCTTCTTCATTCCGGTGAAATCGATGTTCACGTCCTGAGCCTCCTTCGAGGTATTGGCCACCTTGACCACATACTGCGATGCATCCTTGTCGAGCACTGCGCTGGCAAACAGTCCGTTCTGGCCTTCCGCACCTGTTACAGGCACGCCGTTCATGGTCAGCGGCAGCACATTGGTGCCTTTGTTCTTGGCAAACAGCTGCTGAACGTAATAGCTTGCGGTAGGCATGGAGCGCAGGTTGTCGAACCATATCATGTCGGGACGCCACTGCCATGCATCCACGTGGGCAAACAGGGGCGCATAAGTGGCCATATGCACAATGTCGGCGTTACGTTCAAGGCCGGTCATGAAGGCAGCCTCAAGCAGCGCAGGCTCGAAATGATTCCAGTTCTTGTCGCGCATGTGGCAGGCATACTCACCGGCAAACACTTTCGGGCCTTTGCGGTCGTAATTGTCATAGCGGGCGCCCTGGGCGAGGAACCAGTCCTCGGGACGGTAGAAATGCTCGTCGACAAGGTCGGCCTTCACGCGGCGCATCTCAGGCCAGAGATAATCGAACTTGTCGCCCTCGCTGTCCGGACCGGACGAACCCACAATCTTGATTTCGGGATGTGCCTTGCGCATGGCGGCAAGGAACGGTTCAAGGCGCTTCACATACTCAGGCCCCCACTGCTCGTTGCCGATACCCATCACCTTTAGGTTGAAGGGTGCGGGATGCCCCATGGCGGCACGCTTGGCGCCCCACACTGTGGTTGTGTCGCCGTTGGCAAACTCCACGAGGTCAAGGGCGTCCTGAATGTAAGGTTCAAGGGCGTCGACAGGTACATGTGCGCTCTCCTTGTCGTTCTGATACTGGCAGGACAGGCCCACATTGAGCACCGGCAGCGGCTCGGCGCCTATCTCCTCGGAAAGCAGGAAATATTCATAGAAGCCGAGACCGTTGCTCTGGAAATAATCGGGGAAGAAATGATGTGTGAACGTATAGTGCCAGCGGTTTTCGATAGTCGGACGGTTCTCAACCGGGCCGATCGTATTCTTCCACTGGTATCGGGTGTCAAGGTCTGTTCCCTCCACGATGCAGCCGCCGGGGAAACGGAACACCCCGGGCTGGATATCCGCAAGCTTCTGCGCAAGGTCCTTGCGCAAGCCGTTTTCATGACCCTTCCAGGTGTCTACAGGGAACAGCGACAGGTGTTCCAGATCAACGGGTGTTGTGTCGGGCTTGCGCAGGAACACGCGGAGCACGGCATGTGCGTTGGTCTGGTCGGGGGTAAGTTCCACCGTGTACTTTTTCCAATCCTTTGAATCAACAGTGATTTTTGCACTGGCAATGTCCTGCGAGCGGCCGTGGGTGTTTCTGTCGGCCAGAACCACACGAAGTTTCGCCTTGTCTCCATCAGGCACACGCGCCCAAACGGAGAAACGGTACTTCTCCCCTTTCTTGACACCGATGCCGACGAAACCCTCGTTCTCAAGACCGGTGTGCTTGTGGTCATGGCCTGCGGTGGTGAGGCGCACATAATGCGGATTGCGCTCGAACGGACCGTCGGCGCGCAGCTCCACACCGCCGAAGGTTTTCCAGCCCATCAGATTCTGCGGGAACTCGAACGAACGGTTCTTGATCAGCTCGGCATACAGGCCGCCGTCTGCGCCGAAGTTAATATCCTCAAAAAAAAGACCGTACATAGTGGGTTGCACCTGGGCCCCCACCTTGTCGGTTTTCAGCATAAAATTGTTGGTGGCTGCCGTAGCCGTGGCCGCAATGGCCAGAGCCGCAACCATGCAATTGATTTTTTTCATGGACTATTGATTGGTTTGTTACATGAGAAAACAAAGTTAACGCTTTCCGGCAGGCCTTTCAAACGGGAGAAAGAGGCACAGTAGTTAAAAAACCTTAAAGAAACTCCGCAACCCGTGCCGGCGCCACGCCAAGCTCCACAGCCTTACGTGCATCGGCCTTGGCATCTTCCTCCCTGTAGCGCAGGCGGTTGAGCACTGCGCGGTTATAGTACAGTTCCCCGTCGGAAGGGTTCAGTTCAAGCCCACGGGCAATGTCGTCCGACGCCTCTGCAAGCTGGTCGAGTGCAAGATAGCACATGGCTCGGGCAGAATAGTAAACCGCATCGGGTTTGGCATCAATCAGCTTGGTATAGAGCGGAATTGCGTCGGTCGGCCGTCCGGAATTAGTATAAATCACAGCCATAAGGAGCGTACCCTGCAGATCGGCCGGACGCAGAGTGCAGTATTTCAGCGCATCGGCCTCAGCCTGCTGCACGCGGCCTTCGCCAAGATAGAGGGTGGCGCGGTCGTAGTACACCGGAGCATAGGTTGAATCCATCTCCACCACCTTGTCGCAATCGAGCAGGGCGTCGGCCGAACGCCCGAGCGACTGGAGCACTTTGGCACGGTTGGCCAGAATCACCACCGATTTCGGAGCCATGGCGCGGGCATCGGTGAGCGTGCGCAGTGCCAGCGAGTCCTCTCCCTCATAATGCTGTATCATACCGATGTTCGACAGCAGCATCACGTTCTGCGGATTCGACGGCTCGGCCCGCATGGCCTCCCTATAGCATTCTATGGCATCGTCGTATTTCCCTTTCGCCACAGCCTCGTCGGCCCACTGCACATATTTCATATAATGGCTCTCGGCCGATGCCATAAGCCCGCACAGCATAGCCAGAGCCACAGAGGCGAACAAACGGACGTATTTATCACATATTTTCATTATTACCTTATATTATTATATTCATGTTTAAACGTCAGAACTCATGTCGGGCGAAAATCCACGTCTGCAACGCTCCGCGCACAAACAGGTAGACAATAAAGGCCAGCCACAGCGCATGGTTCCCCATCGTAGGAAACAGGGCATAGTTCACAATAAAGAACGATGCCATGGCTCCGGCCATCGACCACAGTAACTCTCGGGTGAGCGTGGCTCCTATAAACACCCCGTCCCAAACAAAGGCACTGAATCCGGCAAACGGAATCAGAACCGCCCACATATAATATTCCCCGGACGCATCAATTACATCGGCATCACAGGTGAGCAGCCCGAGAAACATCTCTCCGCCGAGAAAATAGCCGCACGTGAATGCCAGGGCAAGCCCCGCACCCCAGCGGAACACACCGCCGACGCAGGCACGCATATCAGACATTCTGTTTGCGCCCACATATTTACCCACCAGTGCCTCTGCAGCGAACGCAAATCCGTCCATCATATAGGAGAACAGCATGAACAGCTGCATGAGCAACGTATTGACGGCAAGAACCACCGCCCCCTGAGCCGCGCCTGTCTTTATGAACCACACCGTCACGGCTATGAGGCATGCCGTGCGCAGCATCATGTGGACGTTCACCCTAAAAAAGCGCATAAGTTCGCCTCCTCTGAGCACTTCACCCAACGGCATGCGCCCCACCCGGTAACGCCGCAACAGGCACAACCCTACCGCGAAACCGAGCCACTGGGCCACGAGCGTACCTGTGGCCACTCCGGCAATCTGCCATCCAAGGCCGTAGACAAGCAGCAGACTTACAGCTATATTGCTGACGTTCACCACAATGGAGGTAACCATCAGCATCCGGGAGTTCTGCATTCCCAAGAACCATCCCGACAGAGCATATGAGCCGAGCATGGCAGGAGCGCCATAAATAAGTATCCTGAAATACTCTGCCGCAAGCGCGCCGGTGGCCTCGTCGGGGGCGACAAGCAGATTGAGCAACCTCAACAGAGGTGTCTGACACACCACCATCAGCAGTCCGATTCCCACGGCAACGGCCAGCGAGCGGTAAAGCACGAGCGCCTGTGCGGCTTTGTCGGATGCCCCGCAAGCCTGAGCGGCCAAACCTGACGTGCCGCCACGAAGGAACGAAAACAGCCAG
>ERZ772872.3348-NODE-3348-length-12036-cov-8.292046_pt1 | contig 12036 bp, 5 predicted proteins | sample MGYA00512132_ERZ772872 | MGnify/ENA primary metagenome ERZ772872 (study PRJEB29015, sample SAMEA2737724) | human gut metagenome | biome: human gut; feature: human-associated habitat; material: faeces | place: China | collected 2012 ...
GCTGTGCTTCCGGCTCAGAAACAGAGAAAACCAGAAAAAAGGCGGGGCGGACAAACCGAACCGACACGAACAGGAGGAGAAAAGCCAATGAAAAAACGAATACTTAGCATACTGCTCGTCTGCTGCATGGTGCTGACCATGCTGCCGACAGCGGCGTTTGCAGCGGTGAGCGATTCGCTGGGCAACACACCCAAGGAAAATCAGGCGATTTTGGAGCAGCTCTCCGCCTTGACTGGCGGCAGCAGCGACCAGGTGCTTTCCATGCTGAACGCTTTGGGGCTGCTGGATGAAGACGGCAATTTCAAGGTGGATCAAACCATCACGCTGGACGGCCGGGTGTTGACACTGGCGGCTGTCATGGAGCTGCTGGAAAATCCCGCCACGGATCTCACCCGCATAGCCGACGTGGATGGGACTCCGGTGGCGCTGGGCGATTTGAAGACCATGATCCAAATCGAACAGGAGCTGCAGCGGATCAAGGACACCTATTTCTCCGGCAGGGAGTTTACCGGGGAAGCTCTGGAGAATCTCAATAACCTGATGGAGCAGCTGGAGCTGCAGGGCATCAGTTTGCAGTATTCCGCCTCTGCCACAAAGCCTGAGGGCGTTGAGACGGTGGATATGAGCGGCATGATGAGCCAAACACTGGAGAGACAAGCAAACAACGAATGGAAATCCGGGACTTTTACTGTATACCGCGGAAAACCGGCCGGCTTTTCCTACCGCATTCAAGGAGGCCAGCTCAGCAAGTATATCACCGATGTGGAGGTCTCGATAGGCGAGACGAGTAAGGTCGTCGAGCAAAGCGACGGGTCCTACAAGCTGACCTATGACGTAGGCGAAACTTACAGTTTAGGTGGTTGTAAAATCACTGTCAAGGTTCAAACCAATGGAGGGAACCCAGACTGGCTCAAGGATTCTTATTGCTATGGCGACCTGCTGGGGATGATCGAATTTTACGATGCGGAAAATCTGGTGTTCTATGACGGCGCCGCTTATGCCGACCACTGTCAGCTCAAGCTAAAAAAGACGGTTGACGCCCCCGCAATAAAAACATCAATGACCGCGCCGGACTATGAGAAAACATACAAAAGTGAAGGCACAATACAGGGGGATATGTATATTCCTTTGCTGGCAAATGAATACACTACAGCCCTTGGTGCCAACAATCCGGACTTCGTTGCGCTAAGCGATACCATCAGAATTCTGGAGGGCGCCCGCAACTCGGTGCTTCCCGCCGGCTCCGACCCATTTTATCAGCCATACCAAATCGACGCCAGCATCAAGTTTGACTGGACTAGAAACGTAACTGCCTATACTGGCGATGCGCCGTATGGCTGGTATAAAAACCAGCCCTATGCCCCGTTCTATCTGACGGAGTACACGTTCAATGAACCACCAGCTCTGGGGATCATCGGCGGCGGAACGAGAACGGAGAACTGTACGATTAACAATGGCGATACGGTCAACATCTCCCTGCAGTCTACCACGCAAAACAGAGGGGATCAGCAGTACTGGCTGCCCTTCCGACTGTATATGAAGAGTGTAATTGACGACCAACCATATGCCTCCGCCACCGTCAATACCAGCAGCGTCACCGCCAGGCTGTTGGACACGGACGCCCCCATCATTCAAAGCGTCACGGCCCCGGCGGGAACCTATGCCAGCGGACAGCATGTGCCCATCACAGTTACCTTTAACGAGTTCGTGGATCTTAGAAACGCCAGCGTGACCATCAATGGCAAAGAGTATACCGCCGCTGCTCTTTCCATGAACAACTACGGTGTCACGGCAATGCTCTGGTACCCGGTGCAGGATGCGGATGCCACCACGGTCACCGTCAATGGTATGACCGGTGTGGAAGATGTTTTCGGCCATATGCTGGATACCACACTCTATCAAGGCGATTCGATTATCGACGTTACGCTGAAGAGCGTCTTGATGCGCAACGCTTCCACCGAACTGACGGCCACCTACGCCAACGGCAAGGCATCGTTCACGATGCAGGCCAACATGGCGCAGGACTACGAGACCGCATACAGCAATTATCACACCCCGGAAGGAACAGAGCCGAAGGAAGCCCCTTTCCGCCTCGAGCTGAGGTACGACTCCGCGGTTGAACCAATCCATCTGCAGGTCTATCTGGACACAGAGAAGGAAGCCTTCACCATTAGCGACTACGCAATCGCACCCGCGGCTAACACCCGCACCTATACGGTGACGCTGCAGGCCAACGAGGGCACGAAAGACGCTCCTGACTGGGTGAATGTTCTTCCCCTGACCCGGCAGTTCACGGTGCCAAAGAAAGTTTCCGCGCACACGGTGACCATCGTCCCGGAAGCGAATGACGCCGACTATACGATTTCCCTCGGCGAAACCACCCGCCCCACGCTTAGGGCCGAGGTTTTTGGGGAAGGCGGTGAGCAGGCAAGCTACACCACCGGCAAATGGAGCAGCAGTGACACGCTCATTGCCACCATCAACGAGGATACCGGCGTTGTTGCCACCACAGGAACCAAGGTGGGAGCCGTCACCTTTACCTTTACGGCGGACAACGGGACTGAGGACACTGCCGATGATGTGACGGGCGAGTCAAAGCCCTATACCGTGACGGCAGGCGATTCCCTGGCACTGGTGATTCCCGGCGGCGCGTCCATCGTGACGCGGGTAAATCAGCCCGCCACCGTGCTGTGGAGCTCCAACGCCGCGCTGATGGCACCGGACAAAGAGTTCAATTACAGGATTGACCTGTATGAGGGCAACTACGCGAATGAGGCGGCGCTGAGCGGCCTCAATCCCGTTGCGACTTATACCGCCGGCAAGGATAAAAACAGCGTGCGGATCGAGGAGAATGTGCTCTCCAGGCTCTCCAACGGCGATACCCCTGCCTACACGGTATTGGTCTCCATGCCGCACCCCAACGCCGAGGGTGAGAACGTCCGCCTGTCGGCACTTGCCTGGATCATCGTGCAGGCACCACCTGCCACGGCCAAGCTGACACCGCCCCGGAGCATTTACTACAAGGATACCGACGGCACCGTCAATATCGACTGGTCGGTGGAAAACGCCACTGACGGGGCCTCTCAACAGCCCACGCTGACCATTACCCGGGTCACAGAGGACAACACCACCCAAGAGGTGGCCAGAGAGAGCCTATCCGGTACCTCCGGAAGCTTCTCCCTGTCATTGCAGAGTGTGAAGGACGGCAATCTAAAGGACACCTATCAAGTGGTTTTGAGCGTGGAGAACCCTGGTGAGGAATCTCCCAGCACAGACTCCTTCCCCCTGTATGTCTACGATGCCGACGCACTGAAGGTGCAGGACGACAAAGGAGACACGATTTCTAAGCTGACCATGGACAATACCTCCAAGGTCAGCGGCAGCCTGCCCACTGATACAGCTGAAATTTTGCAGCTGCGCCAGGAGTTGGGGCTGATCGAGTACATAGGCATCAACTATGACGAGTACGGATGGAACTCCTTTAAAGACGGCATCCGGTGGCTCTCCAGCAACAACAATGCCATTTCCGTCAACTACAAGCAGGGCGGACTGTATGAGGACATCAGAAACTTCTCCTTTGATTCCTACCTTCCCGAAACCAAAATGGCGCTGTCCGGCTTGGCCAACGGCACCGCAACCGTCACGGCTACCCATGCCGCCACGGGCATGCGTGCCGCCGTACAGGTGACAGCGAAAACGCTGCAAAATAAGTTCTATCTCTTCCAGCTGACGCCTGCAGCGGAAACTACGCTGCAATACACCGATGGCAAAGGTGTGTCCAAAACGGTCACGACCAACAGTGAAGGCGTGCTGGCGCTTTACGAACCCAACGGAATCGCCAGTGAGGTGTCTCTGCGGTCCGGCTCCGGCGCGGATATTTATCTGGGCACCATCTATAAAGAAAATCTGCGTTCCGGCGAGCGGGATGCCACAAAACTGCAGCTTTATCCCTTGAATACCTTCAGCCTTCGGCGAGTCGCCCGGGCATCTGTGACGCTCATCACGCCGGGCGGCGATCCGCTGGCGAACAAGACGGTGACCGTTCGCGGCGGCGTTTATAAAAACGGAGGCTACTGCCAGACAGCTCTGCTGGGCTCCAGGGCAGGAGCACTTGTCAGCGGCATCACCGGCGACACCTATACCACGGATGCGGCGGGAAATATAACCGTCTATCTGGATTCCACCCAGTTCTGGTCGGCCGAAAAGGGCGAGAGCAACACCACGGCGCTTTCCGCTCTGGATCAGCTGGAGTACATTCTGGAGATCAGCGCAATTGACGGCGACAAGTACTATCCGCTGCTGCTGACCGTCAACGGCAAGCTGGGCGTGGATGATGTAATGCGCACCGCAGAGGGCGTTGTCTCTCTGGAGAGCGTGCCGGCGGGGGAGGAAAACAAACCCTTCATTGTGGCGCAAAGCGTTGATTACGGTCTTGCCAACGGTCAGAAGGTGGATGTCCGCAACTCGACTGGGAAGATTGGCCCTAACAGCAGCTTTAAAACAGCAAGCCTGCACACCACCATGTTCCTCTGGGGCGAGAAGATTGCCAACGCGAAGAATTACAGTCTCAAGCTGGCGGACGAATACGGCGTTCTTCCTGCCGCCCAGAGCAGCAGTACCAAGCAGTATCCCTTCTCATCCATCCCTGTAGCGGAAAACGATCTGACCCTCACCGAGGCCACCATGACCACCTCTGGATGGATCGCCGACGGCAAGGATGTAGGTATGAAAACGCAGCTGAGCCTGAACGGCAGCCTGCTGCAAGAGAAAATAATGCCCTTCCGGGTCGTTGATCTGACCCGAGTGCCCAAGGTGACAGAGGATGAGCGCGTCACCGGTATTCTGCTGACGATGAAGGACTCCAGTGGAGTGAATGACGTTGACTTTGGCGGAGTGGGCGATAGTAACATTCTCAAGGTGCTGACCGGACGGCTGGATGATCTGAGCGGTCCGGTGGACACTTCCGTGTTCAAAATGATCATCACCCCCAGCGAAGATCCCTCCGTGTTCCGTGCCATGATTTGGGCCGGGTACAATACGCTGGAGATGGAGGACATGGACTATTCCGAGGACGGCGTGGCGTTGAGTGCGAATGTGCTGACGCAGAACCTGGAAGTGGGCGTGCCAGGTACCGGGGACCTGAGCCAGATGGCCCAAGGCACCTATGATCCCAAGGGGGAATACAAAGCCAACTCCATGGCTGGCAAGGTCACCAACACGGATCTCAACTTGCAGTTGGAGGGCTTTTACGAAGCGGAAATCCGCTATAACGCCGAAAAAAAGGAGTGGGAGGTTTTCACCGTAGGCGGCGGCTTTACCGCCGGCGTTGGCGTGGGCTTCACCTTCAGCGTGAACGCCATGGCTGGCCCCGTGCCGTTGACAGCAACCTTTGAGCTGGGTGGTGCCATTCAGCTGGATTTCCGTACCGCAGTGCGCTACGGCCGGCAGGGCGAGGGTACAGAGCTTGCCTGGAGCGATCCCACGGCCACGGCAGTGAATGACTTTTTGACCACGCTGCGTATCAACGCCTATGTCCACGCGTTTGGCGGCATTGGCTTTGACTATTCGGTCGTGGCGCTGAAGATCGGCCTATTCGGCAATTTGGATGTGGACAGTCAGAATAAGTTCCTTTCCCGCACCTATCTTGCCGACGAGACAAAGCGCCAGATCAACGGTCAGGCCCTGGGGATCCAAAGCGAAGTGGGAATCAAATTTGTGGCCAACTTCCTGTTTATCTCCTACGAGGCGGTGATCGCCTCCGGAACCCTTGGAGCTACCAGGACTTTTAATGACTGGAAAACAATCGACAACTACTGGAATAACGCCACCAGTGGGCTGAGCCTTGCCTCGCTGCGGATGGCGGCGGCCCAGAGCGGAATGCAGGTGGCTTCTGGCAGTGCAACGCTCCAAAGCCGGGACTATCTGGAGCAATATGCCCGTACCTGGGGCCAGCCCCAGCAGCGGATGATGCTGTTCTCTCTGAACTCCACCAGTGGGCTGGAAAACATCCAGACCAATGCCAACCCCACATCCTATCCACAGCTCAGCGATGACGGGAAGGTATTGGCCTACATCAACGACGGCAACAGCAGCAGTATTTACGACAGCCGGGCGCATTTCTCCACCCTCAATGGCGGCGTCTATACTCTCTCCAGTGAAATTGACGCTTCCACAGAGTTCCCCGGCTACGGTGACACGAGCGTTTCTTTGTCTGGCACTGGCAGCTTCGCGGCGGCGGCTTGGGTTCGCATGGGCACCGACCTGCCGGGTAAAAATGCCGGTGATACCGTGACATTGGAAGAGCAAAACCTGCTGATGAACAGCACGGAGATCGTAGCGTCCGTCTATAATGGCACAAACTGGACTTCCACCCGCCTAACCAACGACGGCACGCCGGATCTGGCCCCAGCCACGGCAGTGGGCGGCGACGGCAAGGCCATCGTGTTCTGGCGCAGCGTCTACACCCCCGATCCCGGTACGCAGGACAGCAACAACCTGCTGAACTTCACGACCAGAGATTGTATCATGTACCGTTGCTATGACAGCAGTAACGGCACCTGGAGCGAGTCCAAAATGCTTTATAACGGTGCTACTGGCAGCGTGAAGGCGTTGCAGGCGGCCATGCTGCCCGACGGAACCGCTATGGCGGTTTACTCGCTGGACCGCAGCGGAACCGGAGATACCTCCGCCTACGAGATCGCCTATTGTACCGTGGCTGCTGACGGAACTCCCGGTACAGCCATGCTGGCGACCTGTGACAGCAATCTTGACGAAAACCCCCAGGTCGTTGCAGCCAACTTCGGCAGCGGGGATGACCGATTTGTCATCGGTTGGCATAGTGTCCGAGACGGCAGCAGCGATATCCAGCTGTTGGCTGTGGACGGCAGCGGCACCATGTCCAACAGTTTCCCCGGCTCTCTGTCTGCCCTGACCAGCAGCGGCAACGCCGTCGTGGGCGGAGACTTCCGCTTCGCTTCCCTCAGTGGGGATCATCGCAGCCTCAATGATCTTACCATCGTCTGGAATGAGACTGTCAATGATGCCAACGGCGCGGTAGATCACGGCATTTTGAAGGCGGCCAAGCTGCGCTATGCCACAAATACCTACACTCTGTCTGCACCATTGGAACTGGCAGAGCTGCCGGATCGCACGCTGGCTGACCACTTTGATGCCTATGTCAGCGGCACCAATCAGGTGCAGGCTGCCATTCAGGCAACCCGGTATGACGATAAAAACCCAGAGGTAATCGGCGGCGTGACCGTTCCGGGTGAGGAAACGATCCTCTATACCGCTACCTCTGATTTTATCACCGATGCGGTGGCAGTGGAACAGATCGGTGTGGATTATGCAACGCTGGCGTTGAACAGCCTGACACCCATTCGCTTTACCATCCGCAACACCGGGCTGAACGATGTGACAAACCTAACGGTCAGCCTTGGCAGCGGGGAAACCGCCACCCTTACGGAAACACTGCTGCCCAATGAAAGCACCACCCTTACCGTCTGGCACCATGTGAAGGACCGCGTGACCGACCCGAGCTATACCATCACCGCCGCCGGCGGCATCAACGAAAACGGCACAGTGTATCTGGATTATCCCGACATTGGCATCTCGCAAATGGAAGTGATTGCGGAGAGCGCCGGCAAGCGCACGGTGCGCATGACCCTCTATAATTCCTCTGCCGCCACGCTGGCCGGCGGAAAGGGCCGCGAGGTGAAGATTGCGTTCTATGCGGATGATCTGCATACCAAACATGCAGAGGTAGCCTGCGCCACAAACGGCGTATCGGTTCGCGATAATGAAATCACCATTTCCGAAGACAGCGCCCTCGCCCGCATCGATCAGGGAACCTTTACACTGGACCTGACCTATGATCTGGGCGAGTATATGACATCCATTGGCAAAACCGAGATCCCCAATGTGGGTACCTATCTGTACGCCGAGGCGTGGGCGGAAGGCCAGATCGGTGGAACGGGAAGCAATCAGCGCCTGCCGGAGTATGACGGCAGTGACAGCGAGGCCAGCGTCCATATGACCGGCGCACTGGCCCGCACCGGAGAGCAGCTGACGATGGATGTGACACAGGGGAACGACGGCAACGGTCACAGCACCGCCGCCATTACCCTGCGCAACAACTGCCTGCAGTCTCAGACTAGCGCAGAGCTGGTGGCCACGCTGCTGGATGCTGCCGGGACCGTTCTGGAAACGAAAAAGACCAGTATTGGCGGTGCCATCTCCGGGGAAACCTTCCGGACGGAAACCGTCACCTTCTCCCGGCTTGGCACCCGCGTAGTGGTGCGAGCCGCAGTGCCCGGTAATGACCTTCTGACCTTTGAAGGTCTGGCAGTGGGGCTCGGCGATTTTACCGCCAACGGAACGAACTATACCTATACGCTGCAAAATGATAGCGGAGCAACATCTACGCTAGTCACAGCGGTGTCTGGAAACGGCGAGCCCGTGAGCATCAACGGACAGGCTCTGTCCACCGGCGGCAGCGCAACCGTTGCCATCCCCAACAGCGGCACAACCGACATTGTCGTGGGAATCGGTGCTAAAACCTACACGCTGACGATTCTGCGCAATAGCGGCACAGGCGGTAATGAAGGCGGTGGCGGAAGCGGTAATGAAGGCGGTGGCAGCACCGGCGGCAACGGCGGAAGCGGCTACAGCTACTACACCATCAAGGCAACTGCCGGGGCTGGCGGCTCCATTTCTCCCTCCGGCAATGTCAGCGTCCGCGAGGGCCGGGATCAGACCTTCACCATCACCCCGGATAAGGGCTATGCTGTCGCCAACGTCAAGATCGACGGCAAGAGCATCGGCGCGGTGAAGTCCTACACCTTTGAGAATGTCAGCAGAACCCATACCATCGAGGTCATCTTTATGAAAGCCAACGGCAACCCCCAGACCGGCGTGTTTGTGGATGTAGCCACCGGCAGCTATTATGAGGATGCTGTGGATTGGGCAGTGGAGAACGGCATTACCAAGGGAACTGATGATACCCATTTCTCCCCGGACGGCATCTGCACCCGTGCGCAGGCCGTGACCTTCCTGTGGCGCACCGCTGGCAGTCCCAAACCCGAAACCCGCGCCATGCCCTTCACCGACGTTCCTGTGGGCAGCTACTACTATGACGCTGTGCTGTGGGCGGTAGAAAACGGCATCACCAAGGGCACCAGCGACACCACGTTCAGCCCCAACATGACCTGCTCCCGCGCCCAGATCGTCGCGTTCCTGTGGCGTTCCGAGAAGTCCCCGGCAGCGGGTACAGCCAATCCCTTTGCCGATGTGAAGTCCACCGCCTACTATGCTGATGCGGTACTGTGGGCGGTCAAGGAGAACATCACCAAGGGAACCACCAGCACGACATTCAGCCCCAATGCGGATTGCACCAGAGCGCAGATCGTGACCTTCCTCTGGCGCTGCAAGAAGTGACCGGCTGACATACGGCTAAACATCAAAGCCGCTGGCATGACCCCATAAGCGAACATCGGACAGCGCAGCGGACGGGCATCTCGCCCCGAAGCTGCGCTGTTCTCTTTTCGCTATTCCCGGCAGAACGCCTTCCGGCACATCTGCACCTCAGCCATCAGCGACTCCCGCGGGAGATCGTTTCCTTCGCCTCCCGCAGTAAGGACGAGTTTGTGAGGCTGGTCATGGACAATGACCTGCGGCAGCGCGACCGGAATATTGCAAAGCGGAAACGGCAGCTTGCCGATTCCGAAAAGCGGATCACAGAGTTGGATGCTATCTTCAAGCGGCTCTATGAGGACAGCATTTCGGGCAAGCTCTCCGATGAACGCTTTCAGAAGCTCTCTGCGGACTATGAGAAGGAAGAACAGGAGCTCAAGGTGCTGGCGAGTTCCCTTCGGAAAGAAGTGGAGCTGGAGGAAAGCAAATCGGCGGATGTTGATCGTTTTCTCTCCGTTGTGGAGAGGTGCACGGATATCCCGGAGCTCACGCCCTGCATCCTCCATGAGTTCGTGGAGAAAATCATCGTCCATGCGGCAGCGACCCGAAGGGCAAGAACCGGACGCAGGAGATCGACATTTACTACAAGGGCATCGGAGCCTTGGAAATGTCAAAAGTCACGGCATCAATGGAAAAAAGAGAAAACGGTACAGCCGAAGCTATACCGTTCTCTCTTTCCTCACGATGTTTTCTTATCGGGAGCTGCCTTGCCGCTCTTTTCGTTTTACTCTATGCTTTCGCTCTGCTCCGACAGATGCAAATCCAAATTTCGACCGCGTGTGCAACCACTGCGAATGTACACATAGCTGTGGATTTCATCAACCGAATACAAAATCACGTCATTTCGCGTAACATACTGTCGAATTCCCGCAGAACTCCACGGCTCTACATCATACAGCGGATACTTAGCCGGAAATGCAGTCAAATTCTCCTGTATCAAAGCGCGAAGGCGGTTGTACCACCGTTCTGCCAAAACGGTATTCCGATACTGCTGCATAATATACATCAGCTTTTCCGTAATATCTCGCTCGGCTGTTGAGGTGTAAAATATCTTATATCCTTGCGGCACGACTCTGAAGCAGCTCCTTTACTTTAGCGTCCATATCGCACTGCGCAGAGATGCGTCCGGCAGCAATATCCTCACTGCTGCGCGACAGCTTTTCACTGATTTCCGTTTCGCTCATATCATCCCATGCACGAAGCGACGGCCGAAATGGCATACCACCTTCCTGCAGGCTCTGCTGCGCAAACATCCGTACAGCCTCAGCGAACGAGGTGCCCAGACTGCGGTAAAGCGCTTCTACCTGTTCCTTAACTGCACTGTCAATGCGGATCTGAAGTGTTGCATCCATAGCCATAAAATCATCTCCTTGTAGTACGATTGTATTACAGTTTTCTTTGTATGTCAAGAGGATGACTTCTCTCCTTTCCTATCATAACCGCGCAGCATAACATCAGCAATACACTCACCTGCCCTGACGCGCGACTCCCCAATGAGATGTGCGTAGTAGGTTTCTGTGGTCGTTACATTGGAATGTCCAAGTTGACGGGAAACCGTCACAACATCAGTATGATTCGCAATCAGCACACTGGCAAGGTGGCTTTGAGGGTATTCAGTTTCAAAGTACCGCGGAACATACGGATTTCAAACGTGTCCGAATTCGTAAGGTTGACCGCAGTATATCGCCCAGCGTAGGAATTCTTGGCGTGGCTCATCTGCTCGGACGGCGTGAGGCAAATGCCGTACCGTGCCACCCAGCGATTCATCTGACTCTGGGTGCGGCGGCTGAACCGTAATAGCTCTGCCCAGAACTTTTCGACAAAGTACAGCAAGCGGGCAATCGCAGCCTCCTGCTGCTCATAAGTGCAGCCAAATGCCAGACGGGAGATGTGAACGTGAAGGCCGCAAGTTCCTGCCGCATGGCTGAGATAATCCATGCTACGGGCCTTGCGAAGAACTTCTGCCCATGGCATTTCGTTCAAATGGTATTCGAGCGTCATCGGGTGAGTGACAAGCTCAAGACCTTCATCCAGACTGCCGTCCGTCTTGATGTAGAGATTTTCTGCGTCTTTGTTCGCGATGTCGAGCAGCTTTTGCGCGTTGCTGTTGACCGTGCCGCCGTCATCGATTTCGAGCTCTACGCCGAAATGACGCAGACCTTTGCCGTGGAAAACAAGGTCCGGCGTGTAGCTGTATTCGTGAATAACATCGTTATGCTCGTCCCAGCAAGATGAACAGTAAGCGTTGTCGTCATTATCCCAATAGGTGCGGTCGCGGTGAATGATGCGGTTGCAGTCCTCGCAGCGGATGTAATACTCATCGAAGCAGTGGTCGCAAAGCGTGTGCGTGTCATCCTCAACGGCGTTCTCCTCGTAGACCCGCTCAGCACAGTGATCGCAGATTACGGTCAGGCGATCTGCGCAGTCCTCGCAGAGCCAATCGCCTTCTACCTGGTACATATCTTCGATTGCATGCTCCGCACCACAGTTTGCACAAATTCTTGTTTCGCTCATTGGTTGTTCCTCCATTTCGTTTGGTAAAACTTAATACTCTTCAGCAAGCAG
>ERZ772872.3368-NODE-3368-length-11993-cov-8.690819_pt1 | contig 11993 bp, 7 predicted proteins | sample MGYA00512132_ERZ772872 | MGnify/ENA primary metagenome ERZ772872 (study PRJEB29015, sample SAMEA2737724) | human gut metagenome | biome: human gut; feature: human-associated habitat; material: faeces | place: China | collected 2012 ...
TCATATTGCTCAGAAATCTGTCGAAAAATCTGACTACGCATCTTACGCACAAGCTTTATTCAGTGTTTCCTTAGGAACAATTTTGCTTATATGTCAGTCTGACAGGGGAGAATTTCTCTGTCGGACTTATTTTTTAGCTAAAAAATCGGAAATTCCGAATCACGATACCGAATTGCACAACAAATCCGGCGAAATGTTTGTTGAATATAGCTAATTCGAATAGAATCCTTTTGTGAAAAATGCAGAAAAGCTGTTTTAAGCTTAAATTTAGCTTGACTTTTAGGTAAAAATAGAGTAAGATAGGATCATAGAGAAACGGAATATAAAAAAGATTCCGGAAACCTACACGTGAAAAATCAGCATAAAATTGCGATTCGGCACGAGAACGCAATACCGAAATGGAGGAACTTATTATGAAACACAGAATTCTGGCTCTGGTACTGGCAGGCATGCTCACTGCTGCGGCGACCGCGTGTGGAAGCACCAACAGCAAAACCAGCAAAAATGCAGACGCAAAGCCGACCGTTGCCTATAAGGACATGCAGGTAGGCGAAACGGCTACTGATCTGAAGGCAGACCTGAAGATCCTGACCAACCGCACCGATCTGGTGGATTCCGATTTTCAGGACTACATCAGCGAATTCAATGCCATGTATCCGAACATCACAATTACCTATGAAGGTATTACCGATTACGATACTGATGCTACAACACGGCTGTCTTCCGGTGACTGGGGTGACATCTGCTGTATTCCAACTACGGTAGACAAGAGCGAACTGAGTAATTATTTTGAAAAGATCGGTGACTACGGTGATTTCAAGGATACTTACGAATTTGCAGATAAGCAGATGTTTAATAATGAAGTCTACGGTATCCCTACCATGGGCAATGTCAGCGGTGTCGTTTACAATAAAGCGGTTTTTGAAAAGGCAGGCATCACAGAACTGCCGACAGATCCGGAAACATTTCTGGCAGATCTGAAGCTGATTCAGGAAAAAACCGATGCTATTCCGCTGTATACCAACTACGCTGCCGGCTGGACATTAACAGCATGGGATGCTTATATCAGCGGCGGTGCAACGGGAGATGCAGATTTCAAAAACAACAAGCTGGTACACTCCAAGGATCCGTTTGCAAAGCATGACGATATGACCGGACCGTTTGCCGTATACGATACTCTGTATGAGGCAGTAAAGCAGGGGCTGACGGAAGAAGACCCGACTACAACTGACTGGGAGGGCTGTAAGGCACAGATCAACGAAGGCAATATTGGCTGCATGGTTCTGGGCAGTTGGGCAGTGCCGCAGATGCAGGCAGGCGGTCCCAATGCAGATGACATCGCCTATATGCCGTTCCCAATCAGCGTGGACGGCAAACAGTATGCTTCCGCAAGTGCAGACTATTGCTATGGTGTCAATGTGAACAGTACCAGCGAAGAAAAAACGGCAGCGATGCTGTACATCAAGTGGCTCACCGAGTCCTCCGGCTTTGCGAAAACTCAGGGCGGTATCCCGATCGTAAAGGGCGATGCGTATCCGGATTCTCTGGAAAGCTTTCAGAGTATCACGCTGGTGACCGATAATCCTGCTCCTGCCGGAGAAGAAGACTTGTTCGGTAAGATCAACAACGATTCTGAAATTTCTCTGGATTCTGATTCCACGCATGTGGCTTCGATTATAGAAGCAGCCATCGGCGGCAATCAAACGATGGAAGAAATCGCCGATGAATGGAATGCTGCATGGACCAGTGCACAGGAAAAGAACGGTGTAACTCCGGAATAAAGATAACGCTTGAAGTCAGAAAGGAAGTGCATGGACATGGCAGCACATCACACAGAAGTCGGATTGTCCAAACGAAAGCGGCAGCTGAAATGGTCCAATGTGAATGTACAGAAAGTGGTAGTGACTCTGACATTTCTGTTTGTACCATTGTTCCTGCTGGTACTGTTTACATATCTGCCGTTTTTCAAAATGGTGCAGTTCAGCTTTTACGACATGAAATATATCGGTGCCAGAAAGTTTGTGGGACTGCAAAACTATGTGGACGTTTTCACACGAGATGATTGCTTCAATGCCCTGAAACTCAGCCTGTATTATATGGTTGGTTCCGTTGTGCAGCTGGCATTGGCACTGCTGTTTGCAACGATTCTCAGCTTTAATCCAAAAGGCGGAAACTTTTTCCGCGGAGCACTGTACTTTCCGAGTTTGGTCTGCGGCATTGCCGTGGGATTCATTTTCAAGTATTTCTATACCCACGGATTCGTGCTGGACTCCATTTTGGGCTTGCTGGGAATTCCTGAAGACATGCTGCCGTTCTGGCTGAAAGATACCCGCATCAACAACTGGGTGCTGGTGGCATCTTCTATCTGGCGGTACATGGGACAAAACATGGTACTGTTTATCGGAGCAATTGCCAGCGTAGACAAAACTCAGTACGAAGCCGCAGCCATTGACGGTGCCAACGCATGGCATCGGTTCCGGTACATTATCCTGCCGTCCATTCGCACGATCGTAGTACTGAATATGATCCTCGCCATTTCCGGTTCGCTGTCCGTATTCGAAATCCCTTATGTAATCACAGACGGCGGCTTCGGAACATCGACCTATTTTGTCTTGATGGATAAGCTGGCACACGCCAACCAGAAGGTTGGTCTGGCATCGGCAATGGCAGTGGTACTGCTGGTGCTGATCCTGTTGGTCAGTGCTGTGCAGAAGCTGGCAGAAAAGAAGTTGGATTCTGGTGTCCGCACCAGTAAGAGGAGGGCGAGAAAATGAAACAGGGACACGTCTTTCTAAAAAAACTGCCGAAGCAGATTCTACAGTATGCGATTCTGCTGCTGGGTGCATTCTGTGCACTGGTGCCGATCGTCAGCTGTGTGACAACGGCATTTAAAAACGATGAAGAATACCGCACGACCAGTGTTATGACACTGCCGGAAAGCTGGCTGAACTTTGAGAATTTCAAGGTGGCATGGGAAAAGGCAGACATGGGAAAAGCGTTTCTCAACAGCTTTCTGATTCTGGTTTGTGTGCTGGTGGGCAGTACCATGATTTCCGCCATGCTGGCGTATGTGCTGAACCGATTCCAGTTCCGCGGCAATCACCTGATTCGCAATCTGTTCATGGTTGCGGCACTGATCCCGGGAATTGCCACACAGGTCACCGTCTATCAGATCATGACGGTTCTGCATCTGGTCAATACGCTTTACGGCTACATTTTCCTGATGCTGGGGACTGATGTTATCGCCATTTATATCTTTTTGCAGTTTTTCGAGAATCTGCCAAAGACACTGGATGAGGCGGCAATTCTGGACGGTTGCAGTTATTTCGGCGTATTCTTTCGAATCCTGCTGCCGCTGCTGAAACCGGCGATCGTTACCAGTGCGATTCTGAAAGGTGTCGGCACTTACAACGAATACTATATGGCAAACCTGTACTTGCAGGACAAGAACCTGTATCAGGTGGTATCCACTTCTTTGTACACATTCACCGGACCTATGGGCAGCCAGTATCAGTATATCTGTGCCGGCGTAATTATCACCATGATTCCGATTCTGATTATTTTCCTGTTTTGTCAGAAACAGATCTACAGCGGCATGGCAATGGGTGCTGTAAAGGAATAATAGGAGGCAATATATATGAACCCGACTTTGACACAGGCAGCCAGCCTGCCGAATATTCCGTGGCAGAACCGACCGGGAAACTGTTCTGCACCGGTGTGGCGTTATACCGAAAACCCTATCATTTCCCGCAATCCGATTCCCGATGTTGCCCGTATATTTAATAGTGCTGTGATTCCCTATCAGGGTGCCTATGTGGGTGTGTTCCGCGGAGAGCAGGTGAACGGCATTCCGTTTATCTACTTCGGCAGAAGCCGCGACGGAATCCACTGGGAGTTCGAACCGGATAAGATCCAGTTTGTAGATGAGAACGGCGAGCCGTTTCAGCCGATCTACGCATATGATCCCCGACTGGTAGAAGTGGACGGAACTTATTATGTCATCTGGTGTCAGGACGCATATGGTGCAGCGATCGGCATGGCAAAGACGACCGATTTCCAGACATTTGTGCGGGTAGAAAATCCGTTCCTGCCGTTTAACCGGAACGCGGTATTGTTCCCGCGAAAGGTCAACGACAAATATCTGATGCTGTCCCGTCCCAGTGACAGCGGACACACCCCGTTCGGGGACATCTTCCTGAGCGAAAGCAAAGACATGGAATACTGGGGACACCACCGTCATGTTATGGGCAAGAGCAGCCGCTGGTGGGAAAATACCAAAATTGGCGGCGGAGCAGCACCAATCGAAACCAGTGAGGGCTGGCTGTTGTTTTACCATGGTGTTACCAATACCTGTAACGGATTCGTCTACAGCATCGGCGGTGCCATTCTGGATTTGGACGAACCGTCCAGGGTGAAATACCGCTGTGAGAACTTACTGCTGACACCGGAACAGTGGTACGAAGAACGTGGCTTTGTGCCGAACGTTTGTTTCCCCTGTGCCACCCTGCAGGACGGCGACACCGGCAGAATTGCGATTTACTATGGCTGTGCAGACAGCTATGTGGGTCTGGCGTTTACTGATGTACAGACTGTAGTCGAATACATTCAGTCCCATGATGCGGCTTGTGATGATGACTGCAGCGAGGGCAGACGATAATTGCAGATATGCCAACAATAGGAGGGATGGACATGAAACTGACCGCAGAAGTGCAAATGATGCTGGAACAAAAAATCATTCCGTTCTGGCTGTCGCTGCAGGACGATCATTATGGCGGGTTTGTCAGTTATGTGGATCTGAACCTGCGGCGGAATGAAAAAGCCGAAAAGGGCTGTATTCTCAACAGCCGGATCCTCTGGTTTTTTTCCGAAGCGGCAATGCTGCTGAAACGTCCGGACCTGCGGCAGGCGGCAGATCATGCGTACCGGTTTTTGATGCGGTACTGCATGGATCGCAAAGCCGGCGGCGTGTATTGGTCGGTGACTTTTGATGGAAAACCGCTGGACACCACCAAGCACACTTACAATCAGGCGTTTGCGATCTACGCCCTGTCTGCTTATTATCGGCTGACCGGAAATCCGAAGGCGTTGTTTGCAGCGAATCAGTTGTTTCAGTGCGTGGAAAACCATTGCCGCGATGCAGGCGGCTATGGAGAAGCCTATGACCGTTTCTGGAATCCGGAATCTAACGAAAAGCTTTCCGAAAACGGTGTTATGGCAGAGCGTACCATGAACACCCTGCTCCATGTTTTTGAAGGCTACAGCGGACTGTATCAGGCGACACAGGCACCGGAAGTGGGAACAGAACTGCGTGCCCTGCTGGACATCTGGGGAAAGCACATGTTCCAACCGGAAAAACGCCGGCAGGAGGTATTCTTTGATAAGAACTATCACAGTCTGATCGATCTCCAGAGCTACGGACACGATATTGAAAGTGCATGGCTACTGGACTGGGGCTGTGATCTGCTGGGAGATGCGGCATTGGCTGAAAAGGTACACCGCATGACCGATGTGCTGGCACAGTCTGTACTGGAACGCGGCTTTGACGGCGAAGCCGTTTGCAACGAAATCGAAAAAGGTGTGACAGATACAGACCGGATCTGGTGGGTGCAGTCAGAGGCGATCGTTGGATTTGTCCATATGCTGGAAAAACATCCTGAACAGAAACAGTACGGCGAAGCCGCCGCGAAAGTGTGGAAGTATATTCTGCGGCAGCTGGTGGACTCGCGGGAAAACAGCGAATGGTTTTGGAAAGTGGACATCACCGGCAAACCGGTGAAAAAGCTGACGATCGTTGACCCGTGGAAGTGTCCGTATCATAATGGCAGAATGTGTATGGAGATCATAAGGAGGAATCCAGATGTATCATGTTGAATATCTGCGGCAGAAAGAGAAGCAGGAAGAATTGCTCCGCCGCAAAAATGAGAAATCTTCTTTTTATAATGGTATCTACCTGCGGTGGAAAAATCCGGTGCTCACCCGTGACCATGTGCCGCTGCACTGGCGGTACGATCTGAATCCGGAAACGAACCCGTTTTTTCTGGAACGGCTGGGAGTCAACGCGGTGTTCAACGCCGGAGCAATTTATCTGAACGGCAAGTATTGTCTTGTGGTTCGGGTAGAGGGCAATGACCGAAAAAGCTTCTTTGCAGTTGCAGAGAGCACCAACGGCATCGACAATTTTCGCTTTCGGGAAAAGCCCGTTGTGCTGCCGGATCTGTATCCGGACGAAACCAATGTCTATGACATGCGGCTGACTCAGCACGAGGACGGCTGGATCTACGGTGTGTTCTGTTCTGAATCCAGTGCCAAAGACCCTGCCGATTTGTCAGCGGCAGTGGCGGCAGCAGGCATTGTCCGCACCAAGGATTTGAACACGTGGGAACGCCTGCCGAATCTGGTGACCAAGCAAAGCCCCCAGCAGCGGAACGTCTGCCTGCTTCCGAAATTCGTAGACGGGAAGTATGCGTTTTATACCAGACCGATGGACGGCTTCATTGAAACTGGTTCCGGCGGCGGTATCGGGTTCGGACTGGCAGAGGACATCACCCATGCGGTGATTGAAGAAGAACGTATGACCAGCCTGCGGAAGTATCACACCATTACCGAATCCAAAAACGGAGCCGGTGCGGTGCCTATCGAAACGGAACAGGGCTGGCTGCATCTGGCACACGGCGTGCGGAATACGGCAGCAGGACTTCGCTACGTATTGTATGTATTTGTCACAGACCTGCACGAGCCGTGGAAAGTGATTGCCGAACCGTCTGGCTATTTTCTGGCTCCGCTGGGCGGAGAACGGGTGGGTGACGTTTCCAACGTGGTATTCACCAACGGTGCGATCGTTCGGCCGGACGGCACGGTATACATTTATTATGCATCATCAGACACACGGCTGCACGTTGCCACTACCGACATCAAGCGACTGTTGGATTACGCTTTTCACACCCCGCAGGACTCGCTTCGCAGTGCCGATTGTGTCAAGCAGCGGTGTGATCTGATCGACCGGAATCTGGAATTTATGCATCAACAGGGATAACACTCTTTTGGAATTGTTATGAGGAGGAACCAAAATGAAGAAGAAATGGATCGCAGCAATCAGCAGTGTCGTTCTCGGCTGCAGCACCGTAATGATGCCGTTTGCATCATCATTTACCGTAAATGCAGCTGATACCCGCAGCGGATTCGTTACCACCAACGGCACCCAGTTCATGCTGGATGGCTCTACATTCTACTATGCCGGCACCAATAACTACTACCTGAACTTCAAGCCGAAGGAAAGCGTAGATGCAGTGCTGGAAGATGCCGCAGAAATGGGACTGAAAGTTGTCCGCACATGGGGCAACTTAGATGCCGGTGTGAAAACGGATAAGGTTTCTGATAAAGGTTACACCGTATTCACCGACAGCGTAGACGGCTCCGGCGAAAAGGAAGGCGTGTACTATCAGTATTTCGATGCCGATCTGGGCAGACCGGTCGTCAACGAAGGCGAGGACGGCTTGCAGAAGCTGGACTATGCACTGTACAAGGCAGAGCAGGAAGGTATCAGATTGCTGATCACCTTTACAAATAACTGGGAAGCATTCGGCGGCATGGGACAGTATGTCCAGTGGGCAAAGCTGGCAGGGGAAAATGTCAGCGGTCACGATGACTTCTACACCAATGAAACCATTAAGGGCTGGTATAAGGATTACATCAAGACACTGCTCAATCATGAGAACGTATATACTGGCGTAAAGTACAAGGACGATCCCACGATCTTCTCATGGGAACTGGCGAATGAACCTCGCTGTGAATCCGATGCAGGCTGTGAAAACAACACCGTTGTAAAGTGGGCAACCGAAATGAGTGCCTATGTGAAGTCTATCGACAACAACCACATGCTGGCTGTTGGTGACGAAGGTTTCTATAACTATGGTTACAACGATTTTCCGGAGGGCGACCACAAGTATGTATACCACGGCAGCTCCGGTATGGACTATTTACAGCTGACCTCGATTCCGGATATTGACTTCGGCACTCTGCATGTGTACTGCGACCAGTGGGGACTGACCAAGGAACAGGGCGAATTCTGGTTCAAGAAGCACGGCGAGGACACCGCGGCAATGAATAAGCCGCTGATCGCAGAAGAATTCGGCTGGAAAGACCAGGGCGAAAGAGCCGATGTTTATACAGACTGGTTCAACATTTTCGAGGGCAACACCTACGAGGGCGTAGAATTCGCCGGAACCAACTACTGGATGCTGGCTTCCATGGACGGCGGCAGCCTGTATCAGGACTATGACGGATATACCGTTTATTTTCGGGATTACCCGAAAACCAATGATGCACGTGATGTCATTATGGCACATGCAGAGCGTATGAATGCCCGCAATGCACAGAACAGCGTTTCTCCGAAAAAGGCAGACTTTGACATTGTGAACCCGAAAGATGTGACCTTGCAGGCAACGATCAAACTGGGCAGCATCTCCGGACTACAGCTGGACGACACCGCACTGACTGCTGACACCGACTACAGCATCAGCGGCACTACAGTTACCATTTCGAAAAATGCACTGCAATCGCTGGAACTGGGCAATCACAAGGTAACGCTGCTTACCACCGAGGGTGCACAGCCGACCGCATTGATTCGCGTGTACGATTCCACTGCGGAGGAACAGTCCCGCAGCGTGATCGACGACTTCGAAAGCTATGCAGACAGCAAAGCAGTTGCCGCAGCATATCAGCGGAATTCCAGTGGTGACAGCCTGACCCTTTCGCTGGACACCGAACATGTAAAGAACGGCAAGGCTGCCCTGAAATACGACTACAGCGTAACAGACGGCGGTGCAGGCTACTGCGGTGCCACCAAGAATCTGGGCAGTGCAGACTGGACCGGCTTCGACGGCATTCGCTTCTGGATCCTGTCGGACGGCAGCAACCGCGAAACTACATTCCAGTTTGTGGACGGTGCCGGTGCATACTGGGAGAGCGTTCAGAAAGTCACTGCCGAGGAAGGCTGGACAGAGGTAAAGATCCCGTTCTCAGACTTCTATGTGCAGCAATGGGGCACTGCCGCAGAAACTCCGACACTGAGCGGTGTGAAAGAATTCTCTCTCTACACCGGACAGAACGGCAATCCGGGAACCGGTGTATGGTATTTCGATGACATCGGTCTGTACCATGACGGTACGGTCACGGTACCCGATGCAGAAGCAACAGAAACAGAAGCGACCTTTGATCCGCAGGATCCCACAGACATCATCTTTACCATTATCACTAACGGACATGTGCTGACCGGCATTACCGAGGACGGAAATGCATTGCAGCAGGGAACGGATTACGCTGTCAACGGCAGCCAGTTCCGCTTCAATCGCTCCTATCTGGAAACCCTGACAGAGGGCAAGCACACCCTGCATGTGACATTTGCCACTTGTCCGGACGTTGTTCTGACCATTCAGGTGCTGGGACAGTCCGGCACGACCGAAACCACAGTCACGACCACAGAAGAAACCACGACCACAGAAACAGAAACCACTTCCTCTGCGGCAGACACCACAAGTGAAACCGCTTCTTCGGAGAATACCACAGAAACCGTTGCCTCCACCACAGAAACCACAGCTCAGACAACTGCATCTTCTTCCGAAGTGCTGGGACAGGTGCTGTATGGTGACGTGAATCTGGACGGCAGAGTAGACATCACAGACGCAGTGCTGCTGAACAAGGCGACTGCCGGCGTGGTAACCTTGAATGATGCTGCACGGCAGAACGCAGACTGCGATGCCAACGGCATGACAGATACCAATGACGCAACCGTTTTGCTCCGGTTCTTGGTGCAAATCATCAACAACCTGCCGGAAATGGCAGAATAAATTTTAGGGCAATACCGCACAAAGATTGTGCGACAGATGCGTCGTCAAATTTTTCGTCAGATGAAACAAAAAGCGGAGTGAATACTTGATGTATTCACGAGCATTTTTGTGAAATATGACGAGAAATTTGCAAGCAGATGGCGTGCAAAGTCGCCAGATGCTCTTTGTGCGGTATTGCCTTAGGCAATCCCTTTCAAAAATATTCCTCTCTTAAAGAAAAGCGACCCTGTACAGAACCTGTTTTATGGTTTTATACAGGGTTGTTTTTTGCATTTGCAGCAACACAAATTTCATAATTCACAGAATATTCTCAAAAAAGTTGTTTATTTTTTTGCGGTATAATAGAAAATGCTAGCATATATAGTGGAAAGATATACGTTCGTATCATGGAAAATTTGTGAGAGGAGTAAATAAAGTTGAAGAAAATCGGAAAAATTTTAGCCGCTTTGACGGCGGTGACCTTGTGTGTCGGAGCATTGCCGGCAGTGCAGGTTGCTTTGCCGCGGGTGTCCATTGCGGCAAGTGCGGAATCCGCAGACGGGTTGACTTACCAACTGATTAACGACAGTACAGAGGTGGCTATCACAGGCTGTGATGATGTGACTTCAGTCATCGTTCCGTCGGAGATCGAGGGAAAGCCGGTAACAACGATTGCAGAACGTGCATTGTCCTCAAAGTCCAAGTTGCTGAAAGTAACATTACCGGATAGTGTGACCACGATCGAAAGCCGTGCTTTTAATGACTGTAGTCATTTGAGAAGTGTGGACATGGGAAATGGTGTAAAAACAATCGGAACGTTTGCTTTTTCAGGCTGTAACGAATTGACAAGCATTACCCTTTCGGAAAATCTGACCGAAATTGGTGAATCGGCATTTAACCAGTGCAGTGCTTTAACGGAACTGGCACTTCCGGATTCTGTTGCTACGATAGGAAATGGTGTATTTGCATCTTGCAGCAAGCTGAAACAGGTGACCTTGCCCAATGGCTTGACAAGCATCAGCGAAAGTATGTTTTCGGATTGCTCTGCTTTGACCTCTGTGGAAATTCCGGATTCTGTCACTTCCATCGAGTATCGTGCATTCAAAAACTGTTTGAAATTACAGCAGATACCGCTGCCGGAAGGTCTGACAACGATCGGCGAAGGTGCATTCTATAGTTGTTCCGGATTGGAACAGATAACTTTTCCGGAAGGTCTGACAAGTATGGGTGCCAGTGCATTCTATAATTGTTCCGGATTGGTGCAGGTGACTTTGCCGAACGGTCTGACAAGTACAGGAAAAGAAGTATTTTCCGGTTGTTCTTCTCTGACTTCCGCGGAAATTCCGGAGGGATTCACTGAATTGGCAGACGGCACATTTTCCAACTGCGGCAGCTTAAAAGATGTGAAATTGCCGAACAGCCTACAGAAAATCGGAGGTGGTGCATTTTGGAATTGTGATGCACTCACAGAGATCACAATTCCGGGGAACGTAACCGACATTTGCGGTTCTGCCTTTGCCAAATGCGATGGACTGACAAGTATTGTTATTCCGGATTCCGTCACTTTTATCGGTGATAATATTTTCAATATGTGCAGCAAACTGGAATATATCTATCTTCCGAACAGCGTTATGAGCCTAGGGAATAACGCTTTTTACGGCTGTTCCGCTCTGAAATTTATTGCGATTCCGGAAAATGTTTTGACCTTGAAGGACGGTACGTTCTATTTCTGCACTAGCCTGGAAAGTATTTTGTTTTATAAGGGACTCTCAAAAATCAATACCCTTTGTTTTAACCGCTGTGATAAACTGACTGATGTGTATTATACAGGATCTGAGGAAGATTGGAATGATATTCCGGGTGTAGGTGCTCTTGGTGGTGCAGAACACCACTATAACTGGGATCCCAACGAACAGATTCCCGGTCAGCCTATCATGACAACTACCACAACGACTACTACAACCACCACCACAACCACTACTGCCACCACGGAATCCACAACAGAACAGACTACCACAGAGCAGACCACCGCATCAACCACAACAGCTGCTACCACCACCGAAACCACAACCACCACCGCAGAAACTACAGCTACAACTACAACAACTACCACCAACACCACCACAGCAACAACCGCAACGACTGCAACCACTACCACAACGGCTCCGG
>ERZ772872.3377-NODE-3377-length-11978-cov-49.735805_pt1 | contig 11978 bp, 9 predicted proteins | sample MGYA00512132_ERZ772872 | MGnify/ENA primary metagenome ERZ772872 (study PRJEB29015, sample SAMEA2737724) | human gut metagenome | biome: human gut; feature: human-associated habitat; material: faeces | place: China | collected 2012 ...
CTGAACGGCGGCGCACACGCCACCAACACCGTGGACACGCAGGAGTTCATGATCATGCCGGTGGGCGCACCCTCCTTTAAGGAAGCGCTGCGCTGGTGCGCCGAGGTATTCCATGCGCTGGCTGCCATCCTGAAGTCCAAGGGGCTGGCTACCTCCGTGGGCGATGAGGGCGGCTTTGCGCCCAACCTTTCCAGCGATGAGGAGACCATCGAGACCATTCTGGCTGCCATCGAAAAGGCGGGATATCTGCCGGGCAAGGACTTTATGCTGGCAATGGACGCCGCCGCCTCCGAGTGGAAGAGCCCCAAGGGCAAGGGCTTCTACAAGCTGCCCAAGGCGGGTACCGAGTTCACCTCCGCCGAGCTGATCGCACACTGGAAGAGCCTTGTGGAAAAGTACCCCATCATCTCTATCGAGGACGGTCTGGACGAAGAGGACTGGGAGGGCTGGCAGCAGATGACCCGCGAGCTGGGCGGCAAGGTGCAGCTGGTGGGCGACGACCTGTTCGTGACCAACACCGAGCGTCTGGCAAAGGGCATCCAGCTGGGTGCGGGCAACGCTATCCTGATCAAGCTGAACCAGATCGGCTCTGTCTCCGAGACCCTGGAAGCCATCAAAATGGCGCACAAGGCCGGTTACAACGCCATCAGCTCCCACCGCTCCGGCGAGACCGAGGACACCACCATTGCGGACTTGGCTGTGGCGCTGAACACCTGCCAGATCAAGACCGGCGCGCCCAGCCGCACCGAACGTGTGGCAAAGTACAACCAGCTGCTGCGCATTGAGGAGCAGCTGGGCGAAAGCGCCGTCTACCCCGGCATGGAAGCGTTTTAAGTAAGACGATTTGGAATGCCCTCCGCACTGCTATGGGCATTTTCAGCGGAAATAGTATTTTTGATTTGTTGCTCAGAAACGCCTGCGGGCGTTTCTGAGCAACTTTTTCACGGGAAGGGGTCGTAAAGGCATACGGCAGCTGCAATACTCCCAATATTTACCACCACGGCATTTGCAATCCTGCAGCGGGCTGGTTCGTATATAAGGCAGACCGGCACCCGGCAGCAGTCGGGACGGAATGAAACGAAAGGAGCAAACCTTCCATGTTTCAAGGCCTTGGGCCGCTGCTCAACCTTTTGGGCGGCGGCAGCTTGACTAAGCTGCTTCTGTTTTTACTGAAGGGGCTGTTCGGCTGAAACGGACGGTCTGAAAGGAGAATACCATGCTGATCGTATTGGAGCATCTGCTGGGTCGGATCAACCTGCCCGGTATGTGGTGGATCATCTCTGAGCGCTGGCTGTGAGGTGACGCCCCGCAAAGCCGCTGCACTTTTTGTGCGGCGGCTTTTTTGCGTTGCCTTACCTGCCTTTCCATTGGCAAAAAATGCTTGCATCTAGGCAGTTTTGATGATAGAATCAAAATGTTACAGTATGCCCAAAAGCGGGGCGTACAGGAAGGTAAAGTTTGAAATTGCGGTAACAGGGGGTACTGCGTGCTGCGGTGCGCGGAGAAAAAGGCAGGAAAGGTAAAATGGAAACAGACGAGACAATAAAAAAAGGATTTCTGCGGCTGGAACGCTATGCACAGAATATACCGGGCGGCTTTCACTGCTGCGCAGAGGATCCTGAAAACGGCTATCCGTTTGCTTATGTCAGTGACCGTTTTCTGGAGATACTGGGCTGGGAGCGGGAAGAATTTGCGGCAAGGTTCGATAACCGCTATACAGCGCTGATACACCCGGATGATCTGGCGGCTGGGCTGCGCTACCGGAATGCGGAAAACAGCGCGACTTACGCCAAGAATGGTGACAGCATCTTCCGGATTCTGGGCAAAAACGGCTACCGCTGGGTCACCAACGCTGCCAATCAGGTGGAATGGTACGGCAAAGGCTATATCGTGGGCACGATCACGGATATCACCCCCTATATGGAACTGCGGGAAAAGCTGGAACAGCAGAACCGTACCCAGCGGGAGGCGCTGGAAACCGCCAACCATAATCTGCTGCGGATGATGCAGCAGATGGAGGAGCAGAAGGCGCAGTTTGCCCAGACTACTGCCCGGAGCATGGAAAAAGAAAAGCGCTACCGGCAGCGGCTGAACCACGACGCCCTGACCGGCACCTACAACCGCCGCTTTTACGAGGAAGTGGTGCGCAATAACCTCGGCCCGGCGGGCATCGCTCTGATGGATATCGACGATTTCAAGATCTGCAACGATACCTACGGCCACCACGCCGGAGATCTGGCACTGGAAACCGTTGCAAAGGCCATCCGCAGCTGCATTCGGGAAACAGATCTGCTGATCCGCTACGGCGGCGACGAGTTCTTGCTGGTGCTGCCCGGCATCCCGGCGGATTATTTCAAGGTAAAGCTGGAGCAGATCCGCACCGCCGTGCAGCAAACGGTGGTGCCGGGCTACCCCCACTTCCGGCTGTCGCTGAGCATCGGCGGCGCGATGCAGACCCTTGCCGACCCTATGGAGAACGTGGTGCGCCGGGCAGATTTTATAATGTATCAGGCCAAAAACCACAAGGACGCCGTGGCGGTGGACACACAGGACAGCCGGTTGGCTGCACAGAAGGATGTCTTAGGGGAAAAGCCCGTGATCCTGCTGGTGGACGATTCCATGATGAACCGCATGATGCTTGCCGGCATTCTGGGCGATGACTACCGCATTCTGGAAGCCGAGAACGGCAAGCAGTGTCTGGAGCTGCTGCGGGCAAACGCCGGGCAGACCTCGCTGGTGCTGCTGGATATCAATATGCCGGTCATGGACGGCTTTGAGGTGCTGCGCACCATGAACACCAACCACACCATCGAGGACGTGCCGGTGATCATGATCTCCAGTGACGACTCGGAGGAAGCCATCCGCAAGGCCTACGAGCTGGGTGCCAGCGACTATGTCAACCGCCCCTTTGACGCAAAGATCGTCTACCGTCGGGTGTCCAACACCATCAAGCTGTACGCCAAGCAGCGGCGGCTGGTGCAGATGGTGTCTGACCAGATCCGCGCACGGGAAAAGAACACCGATGTGCTGGTGGGCGTGCTGAGCCAGATCGTGGAGTTCCGCAACGGCGAGTCCGGCTCTCATGTACGGCACATCCGCATCATCACCGAGACGCTGCTGCACCGGCTGATGGAGCTGACCAGCCGCTACGACCTGACCCCCGAGCAGCAGGATAACATCCCGCTGGCGTCGGCGCTGCACGATATCGGCAAGATTGGCATTGACGAAGCCATCCTGAATAAGCCCGGCAAGCTGACCGCAGAAGAATTTGCGGTGATCAAGACCCACAGTATGCTGGGCGCAGAGATGCTGCAAAAGACCGAAAGCTTTGCCGACCAGCCGCTGTTGCAGACCGCCTACGAGATCGCCCGCTGGCACCACGAGCGCTGGGACGGCAGGGGATACCCGGACGGGCTGAAGGGCGACGATATCCCCATCAGCGCACAGCTGGTCTCCATGGCGGATGTGTATGACGCACTGACCAGCGAACGGTGCTATAAAAAGGCTTTCCCGCACGAAACGGCTGTCCAGATGATCACGAACGGCGAGTGCGGCGCCTTCAACCCGCTGCTGCTGCAGTGTCTGCTGGACGTGCAGGGGGAACTGAAGCAGGAAATTTTACAATGGTAATGTGAGGGCAACTACGCGTGACAGAACAGCGATCCAACTATAAAATACCCCGCCGCACCTTTTTAAAGGTGTGCGCGGCGGCAGCGGCAGCCGGGCTGACCGCCTGCAGCAAAACGCAGGCGGCGGCAGCACTGCCCGAGCTTACGGTGGGCAGCGATAACTACCCGCCTTTTATCTACCTGAACAATGACAGCACGCCCACCGGCATTGATGTGGACATTGCCACCGAGGCCTTTGCCCGCATGGGGTATGCGGTGCGGTTTGAAATCATTGACTGGGAGCAGAAAACAAACCTTGTGGAAAGCGGTGCTATCGACTGCATCTGGAGCTGCTTTTCCATGGATGGGCGGGAGCAGCTGTACCGCTGGGTAGGGCCGTATATGGTCAGCCGTCAGGTGGTGGCGGTCAATGCCGATAGCGGCATTGAAACGCTTGCCGACCTTGCGGGCAAGACCATGATGGTGCAAAGCACCACCAAGCCGGAGGAAATTTTCCTCGACGGCACCGACCCCCGCATCCCGCAGTTTGGTGAGCTGCTGAGCACCGAGGACCGCAGCGTGCAGTACGCCATGCTGAACTGCGGCTATGTGGACGCCATTGCCGCCCACGAGACCGCCATTTTGCGGTATATGCAGGATTGCAATGCCAATTTCCGCATTCTGGAGGAGCCGCTGCTGGTCACCGGCATCGGCGTGGCCTTTGCGCTGGACGACACCCGCGGGCTGGACGAAAAGCTGACCGAGACCTTTGCCGCCATGCGCGCCGACGGTACGATGAAGCAGATCGTAGGCAAATATCTGCCGGACCCGGAAAAGTATCTGGAGGTGGACGCCCTTGAACCGTAACAAGAAAACGTTCACGCCCAATATGCGGGTGGCGGCGCTCTACCTGCTGATGGGCGTGCTGCTTTTGCTGGCAGTGACCCTCTTCTCCGGGCGGGAGTCCATGCGCGCTACCGAGGAATACTTTGACCGCACCATCAACTTTGTAAAGGTGCAGTCCACCAGCTACGAAAAATATAACGATACCATCACCGCAAAGTCGCTGCGCCGGATGGCGGTCTCGGTGCGGCAGCTGGCCGAAAATGATACCTTGGATCTCTACGACCCCGAAGCCCTCCGGAAAGAAACGGAATCCCTCTGGCTTACCGGCATTGCCGTACTGGACGAAAATGGAGAATCACTGTGCGAATATACGGATGGTAATATCGATTATGCGCAGTTTGCGGAATCGCTGCGAGAGCAAGCCGCGCTGAACGTGCTGCAAAACCCGCAAAAGACCTATCTCAAGCGCATTCTGTTACAGGATGGTACAGCGGTGGATGTTGCCACCCGCCGCGCCGCAGCAGGGGACGCTGTGCTGCTGGCGTACCGGGTGACCCCGCCGGAGTTTGTGGAGGGGACAGCCCTGTCCATCCAGAGCGTGCTGGACGGCTACCCGAAGAACATCAGCGGCACCATCTTTATCGTGCAGGACAACAAGGTGATCGCCGCAAACGACCCGAGCCTCATCGGACTGTACACCACGAACAGCCCGCTGGTGCAGGGCATCCGCAAGGCCGGTGCGCCCGACATTCTGACCCACACCCGCGACTGGGCAAATTCCGGCTGCTATTTCGGGATGTACAGCAACGGACAGAATTTTGATCTGTATCTCTATATCGACGAAAAATCGGTGTTCCGCAATTTCAGCAGCGCACTGCTGACGGCACTGATCTTCTATCTGATCTGTGTGGCAGTGCTGCAAACGCTGCGCCGCCGCTCCATGAAGCTTGCGGAGCAGCAAAAAAGGGAGCAGGAGCAGAAGTATCACGCCCAGCTGGAAGAGCAGAACCGCAAGCTGGAGCTTGCCGTCCGGCACGAGGCAGCGGCAAACCGCGCCAAGCGGGAGTTCTTGTTCAACATGAGCCACGACATCCGCACCCCGATGAACGCCATTATCGGCTTCACCTCGCTGGCGGCGACCCATGTTGATAATAAAGAACAGGTGCTGGACTACCTGAAAAAGATCTCCACCTCCAGCCAGCACCTGCTCTCCCTCATCAACGATGTGCTGGACATGAGCCGTATCGAGAGCGGCAAGGTGAAGATCGAGGAAAAGGCGGTGCATCTGCCGGATCTCGTGCACGATATACGCTCCATCATCCAGCCCAACATCAGTTCCAAACGGTTGTCGCTGTTCATCGACACCATGGATGTGGTGGACGAGGATATCATCACCGACCCGCTGCGGCTGAATCAGGTGCTGCTGAACATCCTTTCCAATGCTATCAAGTTCACCCCCACCGGCGGCATGGTGAGCATCCGCATTGCTCAGAAGCCCGGCGCGCCCAAGGGCTGCGGCAATTATGAGTTCCGCATCAAGGACAACGGCATCGGCATCAATAAGGAGTTCCAGAAGCACATCTTTGAGGAGTTCACCCGGGAGGAAAGCTCCACCGTCAGCGGCATCCAGGGCACGGGTCTCGGCCTTTCCATCACCAAGAATATCGTAGACCTGATGGGCGGTACCATCACCCTTGAAAGCGAGCCGGGCAAGGGCAGCGAGTTCATCGTGAACCTCTGCTTCCCCCTCAGCGGGCAGAAGGCGGAGATCAAGCAGCTGCCCCAGCTGGAAGGGCTGCGGGCACTGGTGGCGGACGACGACACCAACACCTGCCTGAGCGTCAGCACCATGCTTTCCAAGATCGGCATGCGCCCGGAGTGGACCATCTCCGGCAAGGAAGCGGTCATCCGCACGAAGTACGCCGTGGAGCAGGGCGATGCTTTCAGCGTGTATATCATCGACTGGCTCATCCCGGATATGAACGGCATCGAGATCGTGCGGCAGATCCGCAAGGTCATCGGGGACAGCTGCCCCATCATCATCCTGACCGCCTATGACTGGGCGGATATCGAGGAGGAGGCGCGCGCCGCCGGTGTGACCGCCTTCTGCGAAAAGCCGCTCTTCCTCTCGGAGCTGCGCAAGGTACTGGCAGAGCCCTTCCGGGTGCAGTCGACCCAGACGCCCGCCCTGCCGCCCAAGGCAAGCTTTGACGGTAAGCACCTGCTGCTGGTGGAGGATAACGCCCTGAACCGGGAGATCGCCATAGAGATCTTAAAGGAAGCAGGCTTCCTTGTGGATACCGCCGGAGACGGCGTTGAAGCAGTGGAAAAGATGGAGCAGTCCGCGCCCGGGCAGTATGACCTGATCTTAATGGACATCCAGATGCCCCGGATGGACGGCTACGAAGCCACCCGGCGTATCCGCGCTCTGCCCGACCCCCGCAAGGCAGGCATCCCCATTTTTGCCATGACCGCCAACGCCTTTGAGGAGGACAAGCAGAACGCCCTGAATGCGGGCATGAACGGCCACATCGCAAAGCCGCTGGATATCCCGCACCTGCTGAAGGTGCTGGAAGAAGCGCTGAAATAAGAACCCGCTCAGGCAAAGCCTTGCGGCTTTATCGGCTCCCCCGAAAGGGGGAGCTTTTTTGTTTCTGCCGGTCAGCATCTTTCCGTTCACGCGGTTTTATTTTCCTGCATAGGATGGTGCACAGCGGAAAAGGGGAGATGACGACATGAGGCAGACAAAGCGGTTTGCGGTGGTGGGCAGCGATGCCCGGCAGGCGGCGGCAGGGCGTGCACTGGCGCGGGCGGGGTATACGGTGGGCGGCGTGCAGCAGCTGCCGCAGGCAGACTGCATCCTGCTGCCGCTCCCGCTGGAACAGTCCGGTCTGCCGCTGGCGCAGCTGCTGGGCATGGCAAAGCCCGGGGCACTGGCGCTGGGCGGTAAGGTGACGGACAGCGCAAGGACTATCGCCCGGGCGGCGGGGGTGGAACTGGTGGATTACTTTGCCCGCCCGGAGCTGACCGTGTATAACGCCATCCCCACCGCCGAGGGCTGCATCGGCATTCTGCTGGAACGGCGCAGCCGTACCCTGTGGGGCGCGGCGGTGCTGGTGCTGGGCTTTGGCCCTGTGGGGCGGGCGCTTGCGGTGCGTCTGGCGGCACTGGGCGCGCGGGTGACCGTGGCGGCACGCCGCCCGGTGCAGCGGGCCATGGCAGAGGAGCAGGGGCTGCGGGCGGTGCCGCTGACAGACCTTGCCGCCGCAGCTGCCGCCTTTGATACGGTGGTGAACACCATCCCCGCGCCGGTGCTGACAGCGGCAGTGCTGGCGGCGCTGCCGAAGGGGTGTCTGATCGTGGATCTGGCCTCAAAGCCCGGCGGCACGGACTTTGCCGCCGCCCGGCGGCTGGGGCACACGGCACTGCACGCGCTGAGCCTGCCGACGGTCTGGGCACCGGAAACGGCAGGAGAGGCGCTGGCACGCACGGTGCAAGCCATTTTGCAGGAGCGGGAGGGAAGGGTATGACCACAGAGAAAAAGGGCTGTCTTGCCTTTGCGGTGTGCGGCAGCTTTTGCACGCTGGAGGACGCCTTGGGCGCGGCGCAGGCACTGACGGCACAGGGCTGGACGCTGTTGCCCATTATGAGCTTTGCCGCACAGCTGGATACCCGGTTTGGCACGGGGGAAAGCTGGCGGCAGCGGTTACAGGCCGTTACCGGGCAGCCGGTGCTGGACACCTTGCAGGCGGTGGAGCCGCTGGGACCCCGGCGGCTGGCACAGGCACTGGTAGTTGCGCCCTGCACCGGCGCAACGCTGGCGCGGCTGGCGGCAGGGCTTTCGGATACGCCGGTGACCCTTGCAGCCAAAAGCCTGCTGCGGGTGGGCAGCCCGGTGGTGCTGGCAGTTTCCACCAACGACGGCCTTGGCGCTTCCGGGGAAAATATGGCGCGGCTATGCCAGCGCAAGCACTATTACTTTGTGCCCTACGGACAGGACGACCCCTTTGCCAAGCCCCAGAGCCTGAAGGCGAACCTTGCCCTGCTGCCCGCCGCCGTGGACGCCGCTTTGCGGGGCGAGCAGCTGCAGCCGGTGCTGCTGGGGCAAAGGAATGCGTAAATCTCTTTTCAGCGGGGAAAAAATGTGGTATACTCCAAATGATGCCTTACTGGCATAAAACTGACAAGCGGAGTATACCAGATGAAAAAATTTACCGCAGCACTGTGCACTGTGCTGCTTTTGATAGGTGCTGTACTGGTGCCCGGCGCGGCAGCAGCCGGCCCGGCGCTGGCCAATACCCGGGCATACTGCATCGTGGATGCGGATACCGGCCTTGTGCTGGCGCAGCAGAATATGGACGAGGAGCTGCACCCGGCCTCCATTACCAAGGTGATGACCCTTGGCCTTGCCTGCGAAAAGGCGCAGGGGGACTGGGATGACGTAAAGCTGACCGTGACCCACGAGGATGTCTACTCGCTGGCGGGCACGGATTCCAGCCATATCGCTCTGCTGGAAGGGGAAGAAGTTCCCTTGGTGGATGCGCTGTACGCCACCCAGATGGCCAGCGCCAACGACGGTGCCAACCTGCTGGCGGAATATTTCGGCGGCGGCACCATCGCGGACGGCGTGGCGGCCATGAATGCACAGGTGGAGGAGCTTGGCCTTGCCCACACCCACTTTTCAAACCCTCACGGCATCAGCGATGAGGACCACTACACCAGCTGCTATGATATGGCGCAGATCCTGCGCTGGGCGCTGCAGCAGCCCGGGTTTGAGGAGGTGTTCACCCGCAACGAGATGTACACCATGCAGCCCACCAATATCCAGCCGGTGACCCGCTACTTTTCCCAGCAGGATAAGATCCGCATCGGTTCCAGCCGTTACCACATCGACAGCGTGCTGGGCTCCAAGCTGGGCTACACCAACACTGCCCGGTACAGCTATGTCTGTCTGGCAGAGCAGGACGGGGTGCGCCTGATCTGTGTGACCATGCAAAGCCAGCTGAGCACCGATAAATATAACGATATGCGCACCCTGCTGGACTACGCCTTTGCTACCTATAAAAACTACACCCAGCTGCCCGGCGGCAGCGTTACCGCACAGCTGGCAGTGGCGGGCGGCGGGCAGAGCCTTGGCACCGTTACTGTGGCCGACCCCGGGGTGAAGCTGCTGCTGGCCGAGGGCTTATCCGCGCAGGACGTGACCGTGGACTTGGAGCTGCCGGAGCAGTATCTGCTGGGCGCAGAGCCTGCCGTGTATGCGGTGTACACCCTGAACGGCGGCACAAAGCAGGAGAGCACCAGCGTGCGGGTAAAAGCCGAGATCACCGGTCTGGCGGAGCTGCTGGAGCAGAGCACCGGCACAACGCTGGAAGCCGCCAGGGACGTGGAGCCGGGCAGCAGCGCATGGCTGCTGGCGGGCATCTCGGTGGGCTGCACCGTGGGTGCGGCGGTGGTCACGGTGCTGGTGCTGCGGGTGCATGCACGCCTGAAAAAGCGCCGCAAAACGGCAAAGCGCCGCAACAAAGCGTAAAAGCCTGTTTTAAACCAGACTTTTCCAGATAAAGAAAAAACTTTCAGAAAAAAAGAGAGGTACAATATCATGGGTAAGTTTATTTTTACGCAGACCGAGATCCCCGGCGTGGTGGTCATTGAGCCGCAGGTGTTCGGCGACGACCGCGGTTATTTTATGGAGACCTACCAGAAGGACCAGTTTGCAGAGGCTGGCATCGACAAGGAATTCGTGCAGGACAACCAGAGCCGCTCCACCCGGGGCGTGCTGCGTGGGCTGCACTTCCAGAAGAACCACACGCAGGGCAAGCTGGTGCGCGTGACCAAGGGCGAGGTGTATGACGTAGCTGTGGACTGCCGCCCGCACAGTGCTACCTTTGGTAAGTGGGTGGGCGTGACCCTTTCCGAGGACAACAAGAAGATGTTCTATATCCCGGAGGGCTTTGCCCACGGTTTTCTGGTGCTGAGCGATGTGGCAGAGTTCTGCTATAAGTGCACCGATGTGTACGACCCCACCAGTGAGGGCGGCATCCCCTACGACGACCCCACCGTCAACGTGCAGTGGCCGGACTGCGGCTGCGAGCACAAGACCAGCGCAAAGGACAAGCTGCACGAGCCCTTTGCCGCCCAGAAGTTCGAGTATTTTGAAAAGTGGTGATCGCCCGTGGCAAAACTCAAAGCAATGTGGAACGGCTTCTGGCGCTACCGCTATCTGCTGTGGAACCTTGTAAGCCGTGATTTCAAGCTGAAGTACCGCCGCAGCGTGCTGGGCGTGGTGTGGAGCGTGCTGAACCCGCTGCTGATGTGCCTTGTGTACTGGGCGGTGTTCAGCAGTCTGATGGATATGCGGGGCAGCGGCATCGACAACTTTGCCGTCTTTCTGATGTGCGGTCAGCTGCTGTTCAACTTCTTCAACGAGGCTACCTCCACCAGCATGAGCAGCGTGCTCAGCGCTGCCCCGCTGCTGAAAAAGGTGTATATCCCCAAGTATATCTTCCCGCTGGAAAAGTGCTGCTTTGCCATGGTGAACTGCGTGTTCAGCTTTGTGGCGCTGCTGCTGGTCATGATCTTTACCGGCGCACCCTTCCATCTGACCATTCTCGAGGCGCTGTACCCGCTGGTGACCTTGTTCTTCTTCAGCCTCGGGGTCAGTATGTTCTTAGCGGCGGCTACCGTGTTCTTCCGGGATATCATGCATATCTGGAGCGTGTTCGTCACCGCGCTGCTGTATTTCTCCGCCATCTTCTACGACCCCACCCAGATGACCTTTTCCATCGGCGGGTTCAATATGCAGCAGATCATCAAGCTGAACCCCATGTACTGGTATATCACGGGCTTCCGCCGCACGGTGATGTGGGGCATCCCGCTGGATTGGAATATGTTCCTTGTCTGCGGCATCTGCGCGGTAGTGTCCATGGTAGTGGGGCTGCAGGTGTTCCGCAAAACACAGGACCGCTTTGTGCTGCACATTTAAGGAGGGTGAACAATGGAACCGATCATCAAAGTGGACAATGTTTCCATGTGCTTCAACCTTTCCAAGGAAAAGCATGAGAGCCTGAAGGAGTACTTTCTGGCCATGGTGCAGGGACGGCTGCAATACGACGAGTTCTACGCTTTAAAGGACGTCAGTCTGGACATTATGCCCGGCGATTTTTACGGCCTTGTGGGCTTGAACGGCTCGGGCAAATCCACCCTGCTCAAGACCATTGCCGGGGTGTACAAGCCCAGCAAGGGCAAGGTGACCGTAAACGGCACCATCGCCCCGCTCATCGAGCTGGGCGCGGGCTTTGATATGGATCTGACCGCCCGCGAGAATATCTACCTCAACGGCACGGTGCTGGGCTTCTCGCCCAAGTATCTGGACGAAAAATTTGACGAGATCGTAGAATTCAGCGAGTTGGAAAACTTTCTGGATGTGCCGCTGAAAAATTACTCCTCCGGCATGGTGGCGCGTATCGGCTTTGCCATTGCCACCATCACCAAGCCCGATATCCTCATTGCGGACGAGGTGCT
>ERZ772872.3380-NODE-3380-length-11970-cov-3.193034_pt1 | contig 11970 bp, 10 predicted proteins | sample MGYA00512132_ERZ772872 | MGnify/ENA primary metagenome ERZ772872 (study PRJEB29015, sample SAMEA2737724) | human gut metagenome | biome: human gut; feature: human-associated habitat; material: faeces | place: China | collected 2012 ...
ACAATCCCATCCACGCTTCCGCCGCGGCTTTTGCGCCCGAAACGCATCACCGTTTTCACTGCTGTCAAAATAGTGAAATTCATGAGCACGAATCGTCTCTCCCGCTTCTCCCAGAATCTGTTCTTTCTGCGCTGTCAGCTCCACATAACCAAAACGCCCCAGTTTTCCGGTATAAAACGCATGTCCCGGCAAAACACCAACCATCTGCCAGCGCTCTTTTTTCATATCCTCCATCGTCTCATGCAGATACATAAAACCACCACATTCTGCCAGATATGGCATGCCTGCCTTAATCTGCCTGCGAAAACTCTCTTTCATTGTCTCATTTTCACTGAGCTGCTTTGCATACAATTCCGGATAACCGCCGCCGATCAGCAGTCCATGCAAATTCTCCGGCAGTTTTGCATCATGCAATGGGGAAAAAGGAACGATCTGTGCTCCCATTGCTCTTAGCAGATCCAGATTATCTTCATAATAAAAACAAAACGCTTCATCTCTGGCAACTCCGATGCGAACCGGATGCTCCCCCTGACTCTGATTCTGTTCCTTTCCGCTTTCTTTGCAATTCTCCTCTGTCGCTACCTGCAGCTCCGGATAAAAATCTTCCATTTTTTGTTCCTGCAACATGGATGCTCCTGCTGCCACTGTTAAAATTTTATCCAGATCCAGTGTTTTTTCCAAAATTTCTGCCAGTTTTTCAATCCGTTCCTGCAGATCTGTCATTTCTGCCGGTGTCACCAGTCCCAGATGCCGGCTCTCGATGACACATTCTGCCACCTTCGGCACGTATCCAAGCACTGGAATTTTACAATTTTCCTCAATCAACGGACGTAAATCCTCACACATCACCTCTGACGTCTGATTTAAGATCACGCCCCGGATCAGATGATGCCGGTCATAGTCCAGAAAGCCCCTTATGACCGGCAGAATGGAACGCCCCATTCCATGTGCGTTCACCACCAGAATCACAGGCGTCTTCGTTACCTCTGCCAGATGGTAGGACGATCCCTCCTTACGGATTCCACCGAGGCCGTCGTAAAGTCCCATCACGCCCTCCATTACCGCAAGGTCTGCGCCCTCTGCCGCGCGCGCAAAAAGGCTTTTCGTCATTCTCTCCCCAGTGAAAAAAGTGTCCAGATTCCGGGAAGGGACTCCGAGCACCGTCCGATGGAACATCGGATCGATATAGTCCGGCCCGCACTTGATGGCACTGACGCTTTTTCCTTCCTGTGAAAAAAGCATCATCAGCGCACAGGAGAGAAGCGTCTTGCCGCTCCCGCTTCCCGCCGCCGCAATCATGATTCTGGGAATGTTCATCTTACCTCTCCTCCCGTCTGTCCGGTTTTTGTTCTTCCCCCTCGCCGTTCTCCGACAGGGAAAAAGAGATCACATAGATCGGATTCTCCGCCTGCATCAGATGATGGGAACCTGCTTTTTTTGCACGGCTGACCGCAATCTGTGTAATCTCTTCCTCACAGATCAAAAGTTCCTTCCGCAGTGCCACAACCTCGGCGACCGTCTCAAGCGAGACGGCATTTAAGACAACGCGCACGTTCGGATTTTTCTCCCGGAGTGCCAGAAGAATCTCCCGCAGCCTGCCGCCGCTTCCGCCGATGAACGCGTGCGTCGGCACCGGGAGTTCCCCAAGACATTCCGGTGCCTCCCCCTTTACGACAACAAGGTTCTTCACACCTGCACGCGATGCATTTTCCGCAATCAGTCCACAGGCTTCCTCTCCATGTTCCACGGCATACACCCGCAGCTGTTTTGACCGCAGCGCCGCCTCCACCGCAATCGAGCCGGTTCCGCTTCCGATATCATAAAATACGCTCTGACTCTTTAACCCGAGCCTGCACAGAGACAGCCAGCGGATCTCCTCCTTCGTCATGGGGACTCGTCCACGCACGAACCAGCGGTCAGGGACTCCCGGAGTGAGCGTCTCCCCCTGTGCCCCCGGATTTTCAATCAGGCAGGCATAGAGTCCATCGTCCTTTAACGTCCGGCACACTTCCGGCGTTCCGTGCCAGATCCGCTCTTCCCTGTAGGAGAGCTGGTATCCGATGGTAAGCTCCACCCCGGACAGTCCCGCCGCCTCAAGTTCTTCCCCGATGCGGATTAGATCGCTTCTGCCTGAAACAATCAGAAATACCTTTTTCTCCCTGCGCACACACGCGGTAACATCCGCCTCTCTCCCGTGTGTGCTGACTATTTTCGCGTCCTGCCAGCTTTTACCTGCGCGCGCCGCCAGATAGGAGAGCGAGGAGATTCCAGGACAGATGGTGATCCCGGCCTGTAATTTTCCAAGGCGCACTTCTTCCTGCAATGCCTTATACACCGCCTCTGCGCCGCTGTAAAATCCGGTATCGCCGGAAAATAAGATGGCAATCCGCCCGATTTTTCTTTCCCTGCAGGAATAAATATACGGAAGAAGATCTGCGGGAAGGTACGCCTCCCGTTTCTCTGCATCCGGCGCGATCAGGGTATCCGCCGCGGCAAGCAGCCGCTTCGCTCCGCAGACCGCCTCCGCCTGTGCAATCGCCTCCCCTGCCTCGCCGGTGAGCAGCTTTCCGTTCCCCATCCCGATTCCCACAAGAGAAATCTGCAGCGGCTGACGCTTCGTCCCGCTCTTTTTCCCGCAGAGCGTTTCAATTTCGGACAGGACTTTTTCCATGCTCATCCCGCCCGCCTGCTCCGGATTCTGAATCATGACCACCGGGATTTTCGTGTGCTCTGCCGCGCGGATCTTCTCCGGAAATCCGCCCGCCTGTCCGCTCTCCTTGGTCACCAACACGCCGATGTCATACTGCCGGATCAGCGCCTCGTTGAGCTCCGTTCCAAAAGGTCCCTGCATGGCAATGATCTGCTTCCCCGGAATCTGTTCCCTGTGGCAGATTTCGATGCTCTCCACCCCCGGAAGCACACGCACAAAAAGCCTCTTGCGGATCTCCTCCCGGGCGGCATATGCGTGCAGTTCCTTGCTGCCCGTCGTAAGAAGAATGTTCCCCGGCAGCTTAGACAGCAGTTCTACACATTCCTGCGTGTCCGCCACCGTATGTATCATCCACTCGTGCTCTGCGATCTCACGCTCCGCTGCCGTGCTCCGGCTGAGCCTTAAATAGGGAAGATTGGTCTTTTTTGCGCTCTCTTTGATGTGCTCCGTCACCTCCACCGCGTAGGGATGCGTGGCGTCCACCACTGCAAGAAATGCACCGGTTCGCATGAGTTCTTCCATCTCCGGTTCGCCCATCCGCCCTTCTCGGATCACAAGATGCTCCTGCTGACGCATCACTTCCCTGCCGTACTCGGTCGCCACACTCGCCATACAGTCAATCTGTCTGGCACAGAGTGCCTCCGCCAATTCTCTTCCCTCCGTTGTCCCGGAAAAAATCAATATTTCTGCCATATTCTCTCCATTTCCAGACCTCTTATCCGCGCTCCTTCGCACGCGCCCTGGCGCCTGCCCCGATCTGATAGCCGCGCTTTGTGACAAGCTTATCTCCCATAATGACCGACTGTGAGTTGCCGATAAATACCGTGGTAAACATATTCACCTGAATCTCACGAAGTTCCTGCAGGGTGCAGGTGTGTGCCGTCTCCCCGTCTCTTCCGATGTTTTCCACATAGCCGCAGGCACGCGTTCCCTTCGCCCCGGCATCCAGCAGAATATCACAGGCGCGCTGCAGATAATCTGCGCGCTTCCTGCTCGACGGATTGTAGAGTGCTATCGCAAAATCCCCAAAAACAGCTGCCCGAAGCCGCGCTTTAATCTGCTCCCACGGAGTCAGAAGATCGCTTAAGCTGATCACGCAGAAGTCATGGTTTAACGGCGCGCCGAGCACTGCCGCACCACTGCTTGCCGCGGTAATTCCCGGTACCACCGTAAGTTCACAGGACGGATATTCTGCGCTCATCTCATACATGAGTGACGCCATCCCATAGATTCCTGCGTCCCCGCTGCAGATCAGCGCTACGCGCTTTCCCTTCTTGGCCTCCTCATAGCACATCCTGCATCGCTCCACTTCCTGGCGCATCGGAGTCGACAAAAACGTTTTCCCCAAAAATCGTTCCCCGAGAAGATTCAGATACACCGTATATCCCACAATTACGTCACAGGAATCCAGCACGGTGAGCGCTTCCTGTGTCATATCTTCCTCTCTGCCCGGTCCCATTCCGACAATATAGATTTCATGTTTCATCAAAACTTCACACTCCATTTTTTCTCTGCTATGGCAAGCGTCTTGCCCTCACATGCCGTCTTTTGCACCAGAAGTCTGCCGCCTTCCCCCGCCGCGCAGACCGCCGCGCGCTCACACACATTATCCACGCCGACCTGTTGCGCCACAAAGCCGGATGACGTGAATGTACCGTCCACACACTGCAGGCGCCCGGCCGGATAAGTGAGAAAAGGAACCGCTAACTGCTCTGCCAGTGCCAGAATTCCTACCTCATCCGCTTTTACATCGACCGACGCGATTCCCGCCACCGCCATGCTGGAAAGCTTCTCTTTTTCCAGGGTCTCCCGCACAAACGCTTCCAGTTCCTCTTCGCTTTTGCCCCTTCTGCACCCGACGCCAAGCAGCAGGCAGGACGGAATCAGCCATAAGCTGCATCGTTCCCCGGCTTCGCACTGCGGCGCGACCAGAACATCCACCGGCTCCTTTGGCGGATACGGTACCAGTCTTACCTCCGGCGGAATCTCTCCTTCACATTCTCCGGCGACGGACATGGTAAGATACCCGTCGCGCAGAAGCCCGGCGGACACCCGGGCGATTCCGTCATGACCGGCAACGGCAAGACGGTTTGTCGCTGCAAACACATCCACCGCAAAAAGCCCGTTCACATCCGTCGCCGTGGTGAGCACGGCAGTCGCACCGAGGGCTCTTGAAAGTTCCCCTGCAAGCCGGTTGGCTCCCCCATAATGCCCTGCAAGAAGCGGAATCACGAACTGCCCCACCTCATCCGCCACGAGCACCGGAACATCGGAAAGCTTATCTTTTACATGTGGTGCGATACTCCTGACCGCAATCCCGCATGCCCCGATAAACAGGAGCGCATTTCCCGCCGCAAACTGTTTTCCTGTCCATTCGGCAAGTGGCTGCTCCACGGGTATGCCGATCCCCTCTGCCCGGGCGTCGCTGCATTTTGTATATAATTTACAGGACCATACGGCATCCATCGCTTCCTGAATGTGTTCTGCCAGTTCTGCCCCCCTGTAAGTAAAGCTGATGACAGCTATGTCCGTCTTCTTCACTTTGTCTCTCCCTGTTCCTTTTTTGCCTTCCGGTATCCCGTGGTAAACCCGGGATCATACAGCTTCGAGCGCTCATACCCCGGCGCTGCCAGCACATCTCCCACCAGAATCAGCGCCGTCTTCGTAATCTGATGCTCCACCGCCACCGCAGCAAGCGTCTCCACCGTGCACACGTACGCCTCCTCGTCCGGCCAGGTCGCCTTATAGACGATCGCTGCCGGCGTATCCGGCGCATACCCTCCGTCCATCAGTCTTTTCGACAGTTCTTTTACCATTCCCGCACTTAAGTAGACTGCCATGGACGCCTGATGTGCGGCAAAACTCTCGATGCTCTCCCGCTCCGGCACTGCCGTGCGTCCTGCCATCCCCGTGATAATCAGGCTCTGCGAGATCCCCGGCAGCGTATACTCCAGATTCAGATCCGCCGCCGCGCCAAAGCATGCGCTGACGCCGGGACAGCTCTCATAGGAAATCCCCTCCGCTGCAAGTACATCCATCTGTTCACGCACCGCCCCGTAGAGACTCGGCTCCCCGGTGTGAAGCCGCACGGTGGTAAGCCCTTTTTTCTCCGCCTCCCGGATGACCGCAAGCACTTCCTCCAACGTCATTTTTGCGCTGTCATAGATCTTTGCCCCGCTTCCGGCATAAGAAAGAAGCTCCGGATTCACGAGCGATCCCGCATAGATAATGACATCCGCCTGCTCCAGCAGTCTCATTCCGCGGACCGTGATTAAATCCTTTGCTCCCGGACCCGCCCCGACAAAATATACCATACCGTTTCCTCCTTAAACTGCGTTACTGCAAATGTTCTTCTTCCCCGCGGATTCGTTCCAGAAGTTCTACCGCACCGTCGCTTCTCGCCAGCTCGCCGTACCCGTTCGCATAGAGAATGCATTCCACACGCAGTTCCTCTTTCACCCGCTTCTTTAAATAAAAAAGAATCTTTTTCATTAAAAGTTCCATCGTCGCGGAAAGACATCCGTCCTGCGCAATGTAGGCGAGCGCCTCCTCCGTCACAAGACAGTCTAAGATCTTCCCCAGCGTATCGGGCGCACACCCGGCGCGGTATGCCGCAGCCATCAGAAGCTCCATGCGCGCGTCCGCCTCCCTGGAATGTGTGTCCATAATTCCGCCGGAGAGCTTTACCAGCTTTCCGATGTGTCCGGTCAGAAGCACCGCCTCAAATCCGAGTTCCACCGCCATATCCATCGTCTTCCCGATAAAATTGCTGCACTTGACGCTTCGGTCCAGGTCGAACCCGTAAGCGCGCTTCATATATTCCAGACCGTAATTTCCCGGTGAGATTGCCGCAAACCGGTGTCCCTCTTCGCGCTTCTGCTTAAGCTCCACATAGATCGTGTCAAGGAGCGCCTGACTGCTCATGGGCTCCACAATTCCGGTCGTTCCAAGGATTGAGATACCGCCCACAATACCGAGTCTCGGGTTGAACGTCTTTTGGGCAAGTTCCTCTCCCCCCTGCACCGAAATCTCCACCAAAAGGCTCCCCGCATAATCGGTAAGCGCACACACTTCTTCCACCTCGCGGGTAATCATCTCCCGCGGCACATGATTGATCGCCGCGCTCCCGACGGGCTGGTCTAACCCCGGTCTTGTGACCGTTCCGACACCCGCGCCTCCCGTAATAAGAATCTGCGGTTTTCCGCAGTCTTTTTCCTGTTTCTGCTCCTGCCAGGATACTTCCGCAAAAATCAGGGTTCCCGTCGTGATGTCCGGATCATCTCCGCCATCTTTTCTGACAGCACAGCGCACGGAATGCTCCGTGCGACTGATCTCTTCCATCCTGGCATGGTAGAGGATGCCTTTTGGCGTGGTGATGGTAATCTCGTGCTTTTCTCTGCCGGTAAGAAGCATATAAGCTGCCGCCTTTGCCGCCGCTGCGGCGCAGCTTCCCGTCGTAAATCCATAGCGCATGGGCTCACCTCCCAAGCTCGTAGAGAATCGCATTGCAGATGGCAGCCGCGACATTGCTGCCGCCCTTTCTTCCACGGTTTACAATATGTGGTATCTTCGTCTGTAAAATCAGTTCCTTCGCCGCCTCCACATTGACAAACCCGACCGGAACGCCGATGATGAACGCCGGGCGGTAGCCCTCCTCTATCATCCCGTATAGCTGGATTAAGGCTGTCGGCGCATTTCCGATCGCAAAGATGACCGGTTTTTCGATCTTTGCCGCCCGTTCCATGCTCACGGTGGCGCGGGTGACGCCCCGCTCCTTCGCCTCTCTTGCCACATCCTCGTCCGCCATAAAGCAGTGTACCGATCCGCCGTAGCGTGCGAGCACGCGCTTGTTGATGCCGGAGAGCGCCATGTTGGTGTCCGTCACAATGTCCGCGCCCTCTGTGATGAGCCACTTTGCCGTCTCCACCGCTCCCGTAGAGTAGGTCATCGTCTGCGCATAGGAAAAATCGGCGCTCGTGTGGATCACACGCTTCGTGACCATTGCTTCCTCCACAGGCAGCGTAATCCCCCGAAGCTGCAATTCTTCCTCGATGATGGAAAAGCTGCGCTTCTCTATCTCCTGCGGCATCACATACTCGATTCCGTCGGGCACTGCTGCCGGCTTTTTATCCTCTTTGCCGTTTTCCACCACGCTGCTTCCCGTCACCTGCGCCAGCGCCGCAAGCAGGCGCTCATTCTCCTCGCGCCGTCTGACCGCAATCCGGTAATATCCCCCGGAAAGTCCCCGGTAGTTGCTGCAGTCGCGGATCAGAATCCCCTTCTTTAAGAGCTCTTTTTCCAGCTGACGCCCGTCCTTTATCATCAGGAAATTGGCGTTTGACGCAAACACAGTGATGCCAATTTCCGACAGCTGCTCCGTAAGCCAGGCGCGCTCCCTGCAGACAAATGCCACCGAGTGCTCCACATACGCGCGCTGCCCGCAGGCCACACATCCCGCCTGCTGCGCAAACACCGACAGATTCCACTCCGGCAGATCGGCTCTTATCGCTTCCGTAAGAGCAGCATCACCGCAGACGAGATAGCCGAGCCGCACTCCCGGCATGGCATAGAGCTTCGTAAATGCCCGCACGATCACAACTCCCGGATAATTCCGATACTTTTTTAAGAAGGAATAGCGTTCTTCCGCTCCGGTAAACATCACAAAACATTCATCCAGAATCAGGGTCACACCGTACTTCTGACAGCGCTCTGCAATCTTCTCCAACAGTTCCGGCTCCACCACCGTACCCACCGGATTATTCGGGACTGCCAGAAAAACGGCGTTCACCCCCTCCCCGATGGCAGTAAGAAAGCGCTCCGTCACCGCGTAGCCGTCCGTCTCAAGCAGTTCGTGGCAGCAGATCTCTGCTCCCACAGACTTTGCCGCATACTCGTATCCGTAAAATGACGGTACAGGAAGCAGCACCTTTTTCGCATGAACCGCTCTTAAAATGGCAGGAAACAGTTCTGACGCACCGTTTCCGCACACAATATCCGCAGGCGCAATCCCTTTTGCCCCGGCGATGGCATCCCGCAATGCCTCCGACCGGATATCCGGATACCGCTCACACCATGCCACTGCCGCCTCAAGCGCCTCACGCACCCGCTGCGGCATCCCGAACGGATTGATGTTGACCGAAAAATCAAGCGATACCTGATTGCGGTATATGTCTCCTCCATGTATGTTCTGCTGCACCATCCCGGTTCTTCCTCCTGTTCTGTCTCTATGCTACCACACAATGGCTGTCACGCACAACCAGACAGCCATGCAAATTCCCCATCCGAAAAATGCCATCCCGTACAGCAGGCGGTTGGCACGTCTGATATCCTCTGTCTCCACCGCTCTGAGCGGATCACCGATGTACGGCTTTTTGACGATTCTTCCAAAATAGCTGGCATCTCCCGCCAGTCTTATGCCGAGTGCTCCCGCACATGCCGCCTCGGTCTGTGCGGAGTTCGGGCTGGCATGCTGATACCGGTCCCTCTTAAAGATCTTCATCGCATTCTTCTGGTCAAATTCGTTTCCAAGGAAACAGCAGGATAAGATCATGAGCATGGCGCTGATGCGCGCCGGAATGAAATTGACAACATCGTCCAGCATTGCCGCCGCCGTGCCAAATGCGTGATACCGGTCATTTTTATATCCCACCATCGAATCCATGGTGTTGACCGCCTTATAAAAAAAGCCTCCCACCGGTCCAAACAGCGCCAGATAGAGCATCGGCGCGATCACTCCGTCGGAGGCATTCTCAGCCACGGTCTCGATCGCCGCCTTCGCCACGCCCTCCTCATCCAAACATTCCGTATCTCTTCCGACGATCATGGAGACTGCCTTTCTCGCCCCGCACAGATCGTGCTCCAAAAGCCGCTTGTACACTTTCATGCTCTCCGTCTTCAAGCATTTTGTGGCAAGCATCTGGTAGGTCATGACACTCTCTGTAACAACCCCCGCCGCCGGATGGATCCGGTACGCCGCAAACAGGACTGCTGCCGCAAAAAAGAGTACCGGAAGAAGCACGAACGCCACAAGCCACTTTCCCTTTTTCTTCTCGGCGGCTTCATTTCGCACCGCGCCGTCTGTCTCTCCAAGCAGCTTTCGATCCAGCCATCCGATCAGGCGCCCGATCCACCGGATCGGATGCGGCAGCCAGTACGGATCGCCGAACAGCAGATCCATCACAAATCCGATTGTAAACGCCGTCATATGATATACCGAGAGCATGTCATTCCTCCAACTTTCTCACATCCGCAATTTTTATCGTGTCTCTTAAAGTATTTCCCGCTGCATCAAATTCCACAGACAGTCGTCCTTTATATCCTTTCGCATTTGCGCACTGGTAATCGTAATAACTGCCCTCCGCAAAAGCGTCCAGAAGCGCCATGATCGTTCCGCCGTGCACGATGAGTGCAAGCGACGCCGGAAGCTTCTCCCGCGTCCACACTTCCTTAAGCAGCTCACAAAATCCCTCCACGCACCGTCTCTGGAACTGTTCTCTGCTCTCCCCTTGCGGAAACGGCAGCGTTCCGTTGCTGTCGATCCACGCCTGATAGCGGACATCCGCTTTCAGTTCCTCATAGTTATGCCCTTCAAACGCGCCAAAATCCATCTCCCGGAACTGATCGAAAACGCATGGCGCCTGTCCGGGGTACAACAGCTCTGCCGTCTGTCTGCAGCGCTCCAGCGGACTTGCCGCAACGCATGCTGCCGCCGGATAAACACCTTTTTTCTGCAATGTGAGAAGCTGCTCTCTGCCTTTTTGTGAAAGCGGCTCATCCGTTCTTCCGATATAGCGGTGCTCTTCATTCCCGGGCGTCATACCGTGACGGATCAGTGCCATGTCTGCCTCATACCTCATTTGATCCGCTCTCCGATCCCGCACACAATGCGCTCCACGCGGTCTGCCTTATTTGCCAGTTCACACAGCAGCCTGCCGGTCAGCTCCCGGTACTCGCGCTCCTCATGCTCCATCGGCACGATCCCGTTGCCGATCTCATCACTGATGATGATGCAGTCCGGGTGTTCCAAAAGAAGCTGCCCGGTCAGCGCTCTTACATCCGCTCCATCCTTAAGCAGCCTCTTCACCCACAGATGATAGTGGTTGCAGACCGGCGCCTCCTTCAATGTTCTCCCGGTAAATGTCTCTGTGGCTCCATCCCACACCGGATGTTTTTCCCCCGGATGCCTGTCTGTGACATAAGTAAGCTTTCCCTGTGCATATCCGCCAATGTATAGTTCCATGTGTTATCCTTTCTGATGCGTCATCCCGCAATGCTTCATTCCTAGCCGATCAGCCCTGCCGCCGCCACAAGCACCGCCATCACACCCTCGCACAGCGTCACAAAATACCCCGCGAGGTCTCCGGTAATACCGCCAAATTCCCGGTAACTCTTCTGTCTGTAGTACGCGTAGGTAAGCCCTGCTGCCGCACACGCAAGAGCACCGGTTTTCACCGATACGGCAAGCATCAGCCCGACGCAGAGTACAAGCTGCAGATACAGCGCCGTTAGCACCACCCGCCGGTGCGCCTCGCTCGCGAACTGATAGAGCATCCCGTTCGTCTTGGCACAGCGCAGGGATACGACACCGATCCCGCTTAAGGTGCGCGACAAAAAAAAGCCTGCGGCAAGTACTAAAATCTGTTCTTTTTCCGTGATCATGGACACTGCTCCCAGATAGATCAGCTCATACATCACAAAACAGATCACGGCAAACGCGCCGATGTGGGAATCTTTTAAAATCTCCAGCTTTTTTTCCCGGCTCTGGTACGAATGAAATGCGTCCATCGTGTCCATGTACCCATCCACATGAAATCCACCGGAGATCATTAACGGAATTGCCGCACCGATCAGTGCATAGCAGACATTTCCTACCGCAAATTTCTCACATAACACCGCCCATCCGAAAAAAAACAGTCCGATCACCCCACCGATCCACGGAAAAAAGCACATCATATACTCCATGTCCTCTTCCTTCCACTCGAACTGCGGCACGGGGATTTTAGAATAAATGGAAAATGCGATTGCCATCGCTTTTAATAATTTCATAACTTCATCCTTTCAGCTCCACCGGAATTCCAACCACGACCTCTGCCACCCGGTCTGCCAGATGCGCAAGTGCTGCATTGATCCTGCCAAGTGCTCTCAAATACTCCGTCGTTCCGGCGTCATAGATTACACCATCCTCAAATACATTGTTCGTGACGATCACAAGGTTGTCGAGTTTCTGTGAAAGAGTCTGTATCTCAGATACAATTTTTTCA
>ERZ772872.3395-NODE-3395-length-11930-cov-4.724632_pt1 | contig 11930 bp, 9 predicted proteins | sample MGYA00512132_ERZ772872 | MGnify/ENA primary metagenome ERZ772872 (study PRJEB29015, sample SAMEA2737724) | human gut metagenome | biome: human gut; feature: human-associated habitat; material: faeces | place: China | collected 2012 ...
CTAGGGTATAATCTCAGCCCCTCATGGGGCACCCCTTTGTCTTTACGGGGACAAAGTAAGTGAAAAAGAAACAGAAAAACACTAAATCATTCGATTTTTTTTCATTTTTCTGTTGATTCCTGTTTTTTGATAGGATGAGAAAAGATAAATCGGGCGCCATTTTTGTAATTCTTGTCAATCCAGATATCACCTCCCATATATTGGATGGTCAGTTTGCAGATAGCCAGTCCCAATCCTGTACCCTGTACGAACTCATTCAGCTTTTCGAAACGTTGGAATACCAGCTCCTGTTTATCTTCGGGGATTCCGGTGCCGGTATCAGTTACCGAGAACAGCATACATTGCTTTTCTTCGTCCACTTCATAATCCAGCGTAATGCTTCCTCCGGCAGGAGTGAATTTCAAGGCATTGTTCAGCAGATTGATAATAATCTGCTGCAGGCGCAAGGGATCTGTGTAGAGCATGTAAGGCTCTTTAGGCATTTGCAGTTTAATGTCTACATCCATTGTCTTGTTCCGGTTGGTCAGAGTAATCATATTCTGGCAATGGTTCACCAGCTCACACCATTCATAGTTGAATTGCAGTTTTCCTGATTCCAGGCGTGATATATCCAGTACATCACTAATCAGTTGGAGCAACAGATTGGAGTTGGTCTGGACAATATCTGCGTATTCTTTCAGTTCGTTATTCTGCTCTACCGAACCGATAATCAGGCTGGAGAAACCGACAATAGCATTTAGCGGAGTCCGTATCTCGTGGCTCATATTCGAAACAAAGGCACTTTTCAGTTGGTTAGCTTCTTCGGCGCGCTCTTTAGCATCACGCAATTCGACTTCAGACTCTTCCAACTTCTTTTTATCTTCCCGTAGTTGTTTCGTAGTTCTTTCAAGGTGATTCTTCAGGATTTTAGTCCGGTAATAGTAATACAGCGAAATCATTAGACTTCCTACTAATACGAGAAATATAATCAGGATGAATTGCACTTCTGTCTTATAGGCCACAAAGAACGGGATGGGCTGATTGATTACCATTGAGTTGACAGGTAACTTCTTGTTTCCAAATCCCCATTCCTTTAGTTTCTTCGCATCAAATTTATATCTGTTGGGTAAGATATTGATGCTGCTGATACCCGTTTCCTTTTGGTCTAAAAAGCGGTAAGCATATTCTCCCATGCTTTTTCCCACTCCTTCATATTGCGGGACATATCCTCCGATGGCCCAATAGCCTATTGCGGTGGAAGTCATACTGAACACAGGCAGGAGAGGATTGGCTTTGGAAAAAGCATAAACGGAGTTATTCATGTAAGTAATACCCCGGTTATCGATTCTCCAGATGCCAAGCAACATGACTGTGTTTCTGGGAAGATTGCGCAATTGACTGGCAGCCATATCGAGTGTATGGATGCGGCCATCGACGTAGGTGATAGACAACTGTGGGAAATGTTGCAGGTTTTTCTTGAACCATGCCAGTTCGGCAAGTCCGTTGTATGTGTTATCCGATACAAATACAAGGTGTTCTGTTTCCGGATAGAAATCCTGTATCATTTCAATATCTTTTTTAATGTCATATTCGTATGTGCTACAATATCTTACGTTGTATTCCTTCATGCGTTCCATTAAGTTAATGCTTTCGGGATTATAGCTTCGGATGTCGGTCGAATCCTCCGGAATACGTATTCCGTTGCGTGATGCCATTGCACAGAAAACAGGAAGCTGCTTGTACTTTTCATCTTCGAGATGAAGGAAACTGCTCCATGCTTCACCACCCAGGAGAATAACTAATTTGGCTTTCGGATGTTTGTCGAGAATATCAGTTAATGTTTTTTTCCATTGATGCGCCTGCATTAAGTCTGTTGCATTCATATTTTCTACCATGGTCGAATATCTTCCTCCCAATTGGGTGTAGGTCTCTATAAATGTGCTGATGTTATCGTAGGTATATTTAGTGTCAGAATTATAAGAGGTGATAAACAGGATTTCTTCCTCAGATTCTTCTGTGGTGGCAGCATTGCCAACATTGCTAAAAAAGGGGAGGAAAAGGAGTACGGCAATGGAGACAATAAATCGTATTTTTTTTCTTTTATACAGTACCATAATTGTTTGTTATGTTGTTTTATGAGTTGCAAAAATACAACTAATGCATCTGATATACAATAAAAGTCTGTTCTTTTTAATCTGTAAAAAAGGTCGTTGTGTTTTTCACAGCGACCTTTTCCATAAGTATAGTTTAGCTTGTAAATTTGCTTACATTCTTTTTTCAACCACATCCCAGTCGATGATATCCCACAGGGCGTTTACGTGGTCGGCACGGCGGTTCTGGTAATCCAGATAATAGGAGTGTTCCCAAACGTCAAATCCAAGAAGTGGTTTCAAACCGGCACGTACTGGATTGCTGCCGTTCCCCTCTTTAGTGATTTTCAGTTTACCGTCTTTATCTACGGATAGCCAAGCCCATCCTGAACCAAACAATCCGACTGCTGCTGCATTGAATTCTTTCTTGAAGTTTTCAAAGCTGCCAAAGTCACGTTTGATGGCTTCTCCCAGTTTACCGGTCGGTTCTTTCTTCGAAGGTTTCGGGGCAAATTGCAGGAAGTACAGGTTGTGGTTCAATACTTGTCCGGCGTTATTGAATATAGCTCCATCCGGTGCGGCTGCAACGATTTCTTCTACCGTTTTACCTTCATATTCTGTTCCGGGCACGAGGCTATTCAGATTATTTACATACGTTTGTAGATGTTTTCCGTAATGGAAATCTATTGTTTGCTGACTGATTACAGGTTCCAACGCATTGTTTGCGTAAGGAAGTTTAGGCATTTCGTAAGTCATGGTCATCATAATTAAAGACATTAATATAGTATTCATAATGTTACAAGTTTTAAATGGCTTGTTATACTATAATAACAGAAGCATTTGGTAAAAGGTTCGCAGTATCTTCACTTTTATTTATAAATATACTGTACCCGTTCCACCTCTTGGGGATTTCCGCGATTTATACGGCAGACCCATTGCCCTGTATTATCATATTCATAATAAGAATTTCCGTCAATCGGATTGCCATATTTATCATACATACAAGTCAGGTAACCGGATGTTTTCTGGTTATTGCCTAAAATACGCTGATAAGCTATCTGAGTCAAATAACCGTATTTGTCATATTCATAAGTATCTTTTTGGGAGATAACCTGATCGGCGGGGTTAGCCATAAGCAGGTTCTGATGTTGCGATGCGGTCAATCTGCCTTTTTCATCATACTTGTTCGCTGTGTATGCTTGGAGTTCTCCGTTCTTATTATATTCTTTGGCTTCAGTCAATAAGCCTTGTTTATTGTATGTGCTGATAATCGACCTTCCGTCCATATATTTAAGTGAATCGCTCTCGATGCTCCCGTCGGCACCGATACGGCGTGTCCTTCGGTAAATGTCCGTTTTGGTCTTGGGATTTGTCTGCACTTCAAAAATGCAGTGGCCTTGAGGGTCATATAGTCTGTTTGTTTGCACCTCCTCACTCACCTGACCGTTTTTCATAGTCAGGGATAATATAGAGACAAGCTGCCCCTTGTCATTGTACGAATAAGTGATTGACACATTCCCAGTGCTGTCGTTGGCGGCAGACTTGATCAGTCGTCCCGCATTGTAATATTTTACGGAAGTGGGAGTGGAGATGATTGTCTGTAGAATGAATGGAGCTCGTAGCGCATTGGCTTGATCACGGAACTCTTTGTACTTATGTGTACTGAGGAATTCCTGCAACAAACCCAAAGATTCGGAATTGGTTATTGCCGGTTTCAAAAGTTCAAAATCAGCTTTCTCGCTAAGATATTCGAGGTCGTCCAAATGGGTACGTGCTGAGGAACTCAGATAAGGGTTGCGTTTATAATCGTCAATAACATGCCGGAGGGCGGTTGCATTGTTTCCCTCTCGCAGACTGTCGATACAATGGAATAGAAAATCATCATATAAAGCTTGGACTTCTGGCAAAAACGGGCGCGTTTCTTTGTCCGTGAAAAACTTTAGCATTGCCGGATCGTCAAAAAAAGCTTTGAAATTTTCCTGTGACGGGTTATGCTTTACAATCCCGTATAACCGTTTGTTTTCGGCAGCATTGATTTGTGGGATAAATTTCCCGTTCGGATATTCCGCTATATATGTCTGATATGTGCTGAGTGCAGGCGCTGTCAGCATACCTTCCAATAAAGCCAATTCGCGGATATTCCGTATCTTCTGTGCAATAACGGAGTCTGCCGTATAGCCGCTTGAACGAATACTGTCCAGCAGTGTACGGCTGAAAGGTATCTGTTCTTTTGAAGCCTCCAATATGTGGATAATAGCCTGTTCCGCTCTGTCCTGTACGTTCGGAAGCGGTATTTTCTCTTCCTCACAGATGTTGGAGAAGTAGGCGTTGGCCGCTTTCCCGTAACATCCGAAATAATCGGTTGCGGCTTGTTCACTTTGTTCGTTCCACAATCCGTTGAGGACATCCAGCAGGGCCAGTTCTTCGGCATAATATGCCTTCGTGTCGTTGTCTACCTTTTCTCGGTTCTTCTGCCATTTTTCCGTATCATTATCGTTCAGATACCTTAGCAGTTTTTCCATACGGCTTTGTTTTTGCGCCATAGCCTGTGGAATGCAGGCGACTAGGCTTAAACTCAAAATAATTGATAACAATATACTTTTTTTCATTGCTTTGGGGGTTAGGTTAAAATAGTTAGTGACGAAAAATTATAAAAATACCGTCATTCTCAAATGAATATTATACTTTTGTATTCAGAACAAATTTGAATGCCGAGAGTTTGTTAAAAAACTACATTGTTTTTATAATGCTGTTATGGATATCAATTATATAAAGGAATTGAATGAGAGTCAGTGCGCGGCGGTGACTTACAATGACGGGCCTTCGCTAGTGATAGCCGGTGCGGGTTCGGGTAAGACACGTGTGCTGACTTATAAAATAGCCTATCTGTTGGAGAACGGTTACAATCCGTGGAATATTCTTGCACTTACCTTTACCAATAAGGCGGCACAGGAGATGCGGGAACGTGTGGACCAGATCGCCGGTTTCGGCGCGGATCAGGTGTGGGTAGCCACTTTCCATGCCACTTGCATGAGGATCCTCAGAAGACATATTGACAGACTGGGATATGATACGAATTTTACTATCTATGATACAGACGATCAGAAGACCGTGATCAAACAGGTCTGCAAACGTCTGAACATCGACACGAAGATGTATAAGGAGCGGACGCTGCTGTCTGAAATATCTTCTGCCAAGGATGAACTGGTGGATGTACGGGAATTCGAGGTCAAGTCTGTAGGCGATTATCGCAAAAGTGTGACGGCAAAGGTTTACAGAGAATATCAGGACACCCTGAAGAAGAGTAATGCACTGGATTTTGATGATATCATTGTGAAAACGGTGGAGCTGTTCAAAAGCTGTCCGGAGGTACTCTATAACTATCAGGAGCGCTTTCGATACATCATGGTGGATGAGTACCAGGATACGAATACGGCGCAGTTTGAACTGATCCGGCTGTTGGCGGACGGTTACCGCAATCTTTGTGTCGTGGGTGATGATGACCAGTCCATTTACAAGTTCCGCGGTGCCAATATCCGCAATATTTTAGATTACGAGAAGATATATCCGGATGCAAAAGTGATCAAGCTGGAGCAGAATTATCGTTCCACACAGAATATTCTGGATGCGGCAAACGCGGTGATCCGCAACAACAGAGGCCGTAAAGAGAAGGCACTGTGGACGGAAAAAGGAGCAGGCAGCCGAATACATTTCAGACAATTTGACAATGCTTATGAAGAGGCGGAATATATCGCAGACGATATTTCTGATAAAGTGAACAAAAATGGCGTTGCCTATGCGGATTGTGCAGTACTGTACCGTACCAATGCCCAGTCCAGACTTTTAGAAGAACGTATGGTGGTGGAAGGAATTCCCTATCATGTGGTAGGCGGTGTGAACTTCTATGCCAGACAGGAGATCCGGGACATCCTGGCGTATTTAAAGACTATTGATAACGGCAGGGATGAAGTGGCTCTGCGCAGAATCATCAATGTGCCGAAACGAAGCATCGGTACGGCATCTCTGGAAAAAGTGGCGGATTATGCACAGATGAAGGATATCACGTTATTTGATGCATTGTGCGAGGCAGACCAGATCAGGGGACTGGGAAGAGCGGAAGCAAAGATCCGTGGATTCGTCAATCTGATCGAAGTGCTTCGCAGCGGATTGTCCTCCTATACACTGCCGGATCTGATCAAGTCCTTATTAGAACGGATCGATTATGCGGAATATCTGCGGGATCAGGATGAAGAATCCGCAGAGGACCGTCTCGGGAACGTAGATGAATTGATCACCAAGGCAGCAGTCTACGAGGAGACCCACGATGAGCCTTCTCTGTCGGAATTTTTGGAAGAGATCATGCTGGTAGCGGATATTGATAATGTGGAAGATGGCGATAACAGAGTGCTTTTGATGACTCTGCACAGTGCCAAAGGCCTGGAATTCCCGGTGGTCTATCTCGCCGGCATGGAGGATGGACTATTCCCCGGCTTTATGACGATCGCGTCCGATGATCCGTTGGAGATCGAGGAAGAGAGACGCCTGGCTTATGTGGGAATCACCAGAGCCAAGGAGGATCTGACGCTGACCTGTGCCAAAAGCAGAATGCTCCGCGGTGAGACACAGTACAATCCCGTGAGCCGTTTTGTGCGGGAGATCCCGAAGGAACTTATGGATAATACCCTGCCGCAAAACAGAAGATACCGGGACGATGACCTGGAGGATTTTCAGGCGAGAAGAGCCAATGAGGCAGCTCTTCGTGCCATGGGACTGGAAGCGATTGCACCCCCTCGGTCCGGAAACGGTTCGGGTAGCGGCTTCGGAGGTTTTGGCAATACGGGATTTGATCCAAGACCCAAGGCAACCTTGAAACCCCGAGTTACGGCAAAAGCAGACAAACCTTATATTTCCAAGGGGATCAATGGACTCAACCAGCTGGCGGGACTTCAGAAAGGAACGGAATTCAAGGCACCGGATGCACTGGACTATACGGTAGGTGACAGAGTACGTCATATCAAATACGGTGAGGGCACGGTATTAAATGTCGCGAGAGAACCCAGGGATTATAAGGTTACAGTGGAATTCGACCAGGCGGGGCAGAAGATCATGTATGCATCTTTTGCCAAGTTAAAACGGGTATAGTATTTTTTACGAAAATATGGTATCATATAAAGGAATGAAAACAATTGCTTTGCATCCGCAGAAAAGTCCGGATGCCGGAAAGGCAGGTAAATAATATGAACAGAATTGAAAATCTGGTAGACCTTGACAAATTAAACGAACTGAAAGTCAGCGAACTGAAGAAGCTTAATAAGCTTCTGGGTAAGGAAGTGGAAGAGAAGAAGGAGCGCAATGTCCTGGTATGGGTACTGGCGATCATCGGCGCCGTAGCAGCTGTTGCAGCTGTAGCTTATGCCGTATATCATTTCTTCTTTGCACAGGATTATCTGGAAGACTTCGAGGATGATTTCGAAGACGAAGCAGATGACGTGGAAGAGGATGACGACGACTTCTTCGAGGATGAAGGAGAGAACTAACCCATGAAAAAAGGACAGGTATATGAAGGAACTGTTGTAAGGGTCGATTTTCCCAACAAAGGGATCGTCTGTGTGGGAGAAGAGACTGCAGTAGTCAAGAACAGCCTGCCCGGACAGAAGGTCAAGTTCTCAGTGAATAAAGTACGCAAAGGGAAGGCGGAAGGAAGGCTTTTAGAGGTGGCGGAGAAGTCACCTTTAGAAACCGGCCGGACGTGTTCCCTTTTTGGGTTGTGCGGCGGATGTACCTATCTGTCTCTTCCCTATGAAGAACAGCTGAAGGTCAAAGAAGAACAGGTAAAACGTCTGCTGGACAGCGTGTTAAACAAGCAGGAAGAAGCCTGGATTTTTGAGGGCATCAAGGGCAGCCCGAAGGCTTATGAATACCGCAATAAGATGGAATTTTCCTTCGGAGACGAGTACAAGGACGGACCGCTGGCACTTGGCATGCATAAGAGAGGCAGCTTCTACGACATTGTGACCGTAGCGGACTGTGAGATCGTGGATGCGGATTACCGCCTGATCTTACAGTCAGTGAGAGATTATTTTGCCCGGGCGAAGGTAAGCTTTTTCCACAGAATGAGCCATGAGGGGTACTTACGGCACCTGCTGGTACGTAAGGCATCCCGCACCGGAGAGATTCTGGTGGCACTGGTGACGACCTCCCAGGATCCCTGGCAGGGAGAGACGGCGGTGGAAGGAAGCTTGGATGCGGATGCGCTGATCACGGGATTTAAGGATCTGTTGCTTTCCCTGGAACAGGATGGGAAGCTTGTCGGAAAATTCGCAGGAATCTTACATATCACCAATGATTCCATCGCAGATGTGGTGCAGAGTGATCATACGGAGTTGTTGTACGGACAGGAGTATTTTTATGAGGAACTGCTGGGGTTGAAATTCAAGATCTCCACATTCTCCTTTTTTCAGACCAACTCCTACAGTGCGGAGGTACTGTACCAGACGGCGAGAGATTATGTGGGCGACCTGGGTGGCAGCGACAAGACCGTGTTCGACCTCTACAGCGGCACCGGCACTATCGCGCAGCTCATGGCACCGGCCGCCGGGAAAGTCATCGGTGTGGAGATCGTGGAAGAAGCCGTGGAGGCAGCGAAGAAAAACGCCGCCGCCAATGGACTGGATAACTGTGAATTCATTGCCGGAGATGTACTGAAAGTACTGGATGAAGTGGAAGAGAAGCCAGACATGATCATCTTAGATCCCCCCAGAGATGGCATCCACCCCAAAGCACTGCCGAAGATCATTGCCTACGGTGTGGAGCATATTGTTTATATCTCCTGCAAGCCCACCAGCCTCGTGAGAGATCTGGAAGTATTCTTAGAGAATGGCTACCGCGTGGACAAAGCCGTTGCCGTGGACCAGTTCCCCTGGACCGCGCAGGTGGAAACGGTGATTTTGATGCAGAAATGTGGAAAATAAGGGGAAATGACAGAGCAAACCACAATATCTTGTGGTTTGAGGACAAAAATAGGTGTAAAAGAGGTTCATTTTTTGCCCTGTTTTTATATCTGCTTTGAAGGATGCATTAGAGGAAAAAATAAAGCAAAATGTATCTAAATTGCCCTACAGTCAAATGTGGAGACTGTGTGTCTGCTGACAAGGAAAAAATAGTAAAGAGAAAACAGACAGGGCAAAACCGTAGCAAATGTGACAGGTTTTGCTCTATTCTTATAAATGTCTATTATTGGGAATTAGACAATATTTTTTTAGAAATAATTTATTGAAATGAGGTAAGACTTACAGTATGATATAGAAAAGGAGTGACTATGCTGACATAGATGGGAGCACTCCAGAATATACGGAAATTTAGTTGAAGATGACCGAAGAATCTTGATGTAGATAAGAGAATGGAGAGAGGTGATTGTATGATAGCAACTAAACCGCAGATTGTAGCAGAGACATCAGATACTGCAAAACTGGAATTATATAGATTGATTGGAGAAGGCTATAAGGCAATGCAGGATGGCAGAACCAGTACAATCGAAGAAGTACGGGAGAGAATAGACAAGAGGAGAGCAGAGCGTGGCTAAGGTAGTATTTACAGAACCAGCAGAGTATGATCTGATGGATATAGAGCATTACATTTTTGTAGAGCTCTGCAATCCACAAGCTTCTGAGAGAATCACAGAGGGTATTTTGCAGGCAGCGGAAAAACTGGCAGATTTTCCAACGGGACATCCGTTGTTAAATGATTCACTTTTAAGCGCTGTCGGATTAAGAATGACACGTTTTGATAATTACAATATATTTTATTACTACCATCAAGACACAGATGTAGTATACATAATCAGAGTTTTATATAATAAAGCTGATTGGCAGAACATATTGTTGCAATAAGAGAATAAGTGATGGAAATCCAGCCTCTAAGTCTATGAAAGATTTGGAGGCTTTATGAAAATAAGGGTATATAATTTTGAAAAAACTCTCGACAGATAAATTGGAAAAATATCGGATTTTTATTCAGGATTGAATCGTATAATGTGAAAAGGTATGAACACGATGAAACATTACAGATTATTTCAAGCATGGCAGAATCAGAATAAAGAATATACCAATTTTATTACAGAAATAATCCAACAAGTTGTAAAAGCAGAGTATAAAAAGGGAATTGATATAAATGTAATAAGATTTCCGGCACAGAATGAAGCAGGATCTCCAGATGTTGTAGATATGGTTTGGGAACAAATTGCAAATTGTGATTTGTTTGTCGGCGATTTGACAGCAGTAGCCCGGATTGGGGAGCAGAGCATTTCAAATCCAAATGTAATGTATGAAGTTGGAATTGCAGACACTCTGCTAGGAGAGAAAAGGGTGATACTTGTTTGTTCAAAAGAAACAGATATTGCAAAACTTGCGTTTGATGTAAATCATAAAAGAATCAGCCCGTTAAATATAAGAAATGAAAAAGCAGCGGAAACATTACAAGAATGGATAGAGGCCGGTATAGCAGAGTGCGATATCCAACAATTTCAAAGAGATTTTGTATTAAGAAGTCTATATGATGATCTTTATATCGTTTATAATAATTTTATGAGAATGATTTTTACAAATGATTTTTCTTATACAAATGGGGTTGAGGTTCCAAATATAGAAGTAATTAAAACAAAATTGAGAGATGCGTCTTTCAATGAATTGATGATTTCTATAGATTATAGAGGAGTACTTGTTCGCTTAAAAGATGAAATTAGGACATTATATGAAAATAATGATAAACGTTATATAGCAGAAATAGTTTGCATTTATAAGGCTTTGGATAAATTTAATTGGTTTTTACATACAATCAAAAAGTCCGTAGCTTTTTATGAAAAGGAAACAAGATGTCAAGTTTTATTACAAAATACAAAGGCATTTTATCTTACTGATGTATCTGCGTTTGATGAATTATATGGGTCGATTTTATTTGAGGAAAAGTATGTATATATAAATGGAGATCCTCCATTTCAAAACGTTTACTTAAAAGAAATGATTACTGAGAGAGTAAAAGAACTATGTCATTATCAAAATGTTTTTATGAGAAATGGCACACAAACAGGAATGAATATGTCTACATATTCTCTGAAAACTGAAGCAGTCGCTACTTTTTCAGGGAGCATTTATGACGTTTTAATAGCTATTTATAATTTCATGGACAAAATGAATTTTGCTCCAACAAATGAAAATACTGAAATAAATTGCAATACAATTATTATATGGAAAAAGAAAAAATAATCTGAGTGCAATAGGGGGCAAAAGACGATGGAAAATGTACAGGAGAGTCATTTATATAAGTGGTTAAAAGAAAAAAATAGTAAATTTCTAAGCAAATTAGACGAGGTTATAGCTTACTCCATTGATGTGCTTCCGTTGATTAATAATGTTTTTGCAAGTTATACGGTTCATGGTATAAGACACTCTATAAATGTAATGGAATATATGTATGAACTTATTGTAGATATAGATAAATTAAGCGAATTAGAGGTGGCTTTGCTGATATATAGCGCATTGTTACATGATATTGGAATGATTGCGAACGAGGACGAAATCAAAAAAATTAAAATGGATCAAACTATATTGGGTGAACGAAAGTATAGCAAAGTACTTGATAAATATGGAGACGAAACGGTAGCTTTACAGGAATGTATAAGACCGGTACATGGTAGGCGGGCAAAAGAGTATATTGAAGGACAGATGGATGAAAAGTTTTTCCTGATTCCAGAATCGACAAATATTTCCTTTAAGTCGGAACTTGCAAAAATATGTATGTCGCATAATGAAGATTTTGAATGGATAAAAAAGAACTTACGAAGTGATGAGAAAAAGGGACATTTTG
>ERZ772872.3402-NODE-3402-length-11915-cov-3.540725_pt1 | contig 11915 bp, 12 predicted proteins | sample MGYA00512132_ERZ772872 | MGnify/ENA primary metagenome ERZ772872 (study PRJEB29015, sample SAMEA2737724) | human gut metagenome | biome: human gut; feature: human-associated habitat; material: faeces | place: China | collected 2012 ...
GGGGCGGAGAAAATCTCTGTCCCCTATCGCTCTTACGAAACGTCCTGTCTCTGGGGCGATCGACGCTTCTTGCCGCAGCGGCAATGCTCTAAATCTCCTCGTATACAGGACTACCGTCTAGTGGATACTTAGGATGACGTACTCAGGAGGTAATTGTGGTCAAAAGTAAACGCCACACCGATGTCGGAATTACTTCGGGGGGGGGCTCCCTCTAAAGGCTTAGCCTTTTCCAGAAGGGCGTGTATTGCTGGGGGCGGAATCGTCGCTGCGGCGGCAGTGAGCGACGCGGTCGCCAGACCCTCCAGCCCCTTGGGGGTTGGAATGCGCTCCGCCCTCAGTGCGTTGGGTATATCGGCTTACTCGATGGGAAGGTTCGAGGAGTTTGCGCCCGATAACCCAAAGGTCAAGCCATCGGAGCTCGCCGTTCCCATGGGTGTCAACGGCATCTCATCGCACCCCACCGGCTGGTGGCACAGCGCCGGCAGGGCGACGCACACAAGCTGGACCCCAACCTATGATGACGTCTTCCACAGGGGGGACAAAGCACAGCTCTTTCTGAACAATGGGCATCCCTACACGATTCTACCGATGGACAACTCCGGATACCGCGCGAGCGTCACGTGGGATAGCGTTGGAACCTATAACGGGAAGCCCGTGGGATGCACGCTCACACTCTCGAACCCCGTTATCGGCAACGGCTACAACAACAACGCAGGTTTCAACCAGAAGCTCGCCCAATTCTACCAGCAGCACTTCGGCACGAAAAGCTTCTTCTTGGTGAGCGACGCCTTCGCGGCGTGGGACAGTTGTCACTGGCTTCTGGGGCTGAAGTCGATAAAGATGGTGTATCAGTTCTTCTATTCCGACAGGCCCGGCGAGTATATCGACCTCGACTGGGCGTACCTCGGCGCTAGGAGCATACAGTGTGACGGCGGTGGATATGAGTGGATCAGCCCCGCCGAGAACAACCAGGACGCCTATTTCATCCCGCGGGGAGTGGACACCCAGCTCTTCTTCACCAGCTTCGACGGCTACAACTGCATCTCGTCTCGTGTGAACGAGGTGAGCGACCGGACTTGCGCCATCATCGCATACAAGGGATCCAGCATCTCGTGCGTCCGCGGCGACACGGTGAATGGCGACGGATTTCAGTTCGACTTCCAGACCATCGGTGGCTTCTACTCACTGCGTCTGAGGAAGACTTCGACTAATCCCGACGTCACACCGATCGACCCTGAGTACTTCTCGCTCGCCGGCGCCGAGTACACCATCTACTGCGACGAGGCCTGCACCCGCGAGTGCGGGACCTTCACGACGAACGAGGACGGTGAGGCTACTCTCGCGGCGGTCAACGGGACGAACAAGCTAATCGCGAACATGGACTACTGGGTGAAGGAGACGGTCGCACCGCAGGGCTATAAGATTGACAAAGATGTCCACAAGGTCCGCCTCGACCGCAGCATGACCATCGAGGTATCGGATGTCCCGAAATACTCGACCGTCCACTTCATGCTGGTGGACACGCTCGGCGATACGCAGGAGGTGCACACGGTCTACATCAAGCTTAACAGCGAGTACAGGGCGAGCGAGCGCACGGGTGATTTCTCGGACGCACGCGCGGCCATCGAGCAGGTCATGCGCAACGAGGGGCAGGACATGAGCCTGCTCGACAAATGCCTCGATGGCTGGTACGAGGGCGACAAGGACTGCTCGGACCCGAGCATCTTCCAGGGCGGCAAATACGTCGGCAGGAAGGTCAACGGGGACCTGTACCTGTGGACGAAGGTCAAAGTCGGCGGATTTATGTTCTTTAAAGACGGCCTCGATAAGACCGATGTAATCTACACAGCGCGTCGCTATTTAACGGGCACTCGATATGTTTTCCCGCAAGAGGTCTACGATAAGCAGCTTGAGCCGACCTGCAACCTCAACGAAAGGTTCGGTACCGACCCCTCGACAGGCTCCACGGGCTGGCATCTTGACAAGACCTTGTCGGATCAGCCGATTACTGAAGCAACCGCTGGTACATCTATAATCTGTCTCTATGGTCGCAACCGCTGCACCCTTCGCACGGAGTATGCGCCCGGGTCGGTCGAGCTGGACCCGAGCTGGGACATGAGGCTGCTGCCCGAGGAGGGCGCCGAGGTCCATCCCGGCTTCATCCCCGTGTTCGAGGAGCCCAAACACAGGGGCTACGACGCCAAGGGCAAGGAGTTCGAGCTTGCGGCGATCGGCGACTCCGGCGAGGGTCACACGGCCTATTACTGGGACGAGCTCGCCCGAATCACGGTGCCTGCGACCGCGTACCGCAACATCGGCGGCGGGCAGTGGCGCACGTATAAGTGCGAGGCGTGGCTCGATGCGGACGAGGCGAACGCTGCGGCGGCATCCGAAATTGACGTCTCTGGGCGCTCGCGCTCGCGAGCACGAGGTGGCGGAGCAGTCAAGTTAACCATGGATACGGTGCGTTACATCCGCTGGAGCGAGGTCGTCGTGGACGGTGTTGTGGGCGTCAGGAGGAAGTAAATTAGGGGGGCGGAGAAATTCTCCGCCCCCCTAATTGTCCTATAAGCCTGTTTTGCTCTTAGTGATGATCGTCATATTCGCCATCGTCATACAGTTTTGACGATGCTGGGATTCCGTTTTCTCCTGACCTCTCGTCTGGATTGACGAATTCGGCTTCGGCCACCTTTGCGTCCATCATCCCATCCAAATCCTCCCCGAGCCCTTCCATGAGCGCAGCAACCTCGGGGTCGATATAGGCGCATTCGATTTCGTACTTATGCGCTATCTCCTCATTGGAGAGAAGAGTCTCTCTGATTGCGGGTACGCCTTCGACGGCCGATTTCCAAGCAGTCTCAAGCTTCATATCTGCATACTGATGAATGATATAGTTACGTTGGCCCTTTACGTGGCGCCATGGTATCTCTGGGAACAACTCCTTGTACTCGTTCGTCTTGAAGTGCGAGACCAGCTCACCGACCTGACCCAATGAGAACAGAATCGAGTCCCGAACCATCAGATTGTGTTCCCAAATCTCTTGGCTATAGTTGATTTCCTCGAGCTTCGCGATGACATCATCGCATCGCTCGAGAATGGTCTGAAAGTTAGAAAGATCTCGGTCGTTCAAAGATTCTCACCCCTTCCCTTTGCAAACTCTCGATGAAGCTGCTCTGGGCACCATTGAGAGTCGTCAACATGTCCACGTCCCTACCGAGTCCCTCGACCAGCTCGAAACCGATATCCATAACCTCTCCGTCCTCATTTCCGTCAATTTGAAGAAGCAGGTCGACGTCGGACGAGTCTTTCTGCTCTCCGCGGACGAACGAGCCGAATATTGCCGCCCGCCTTACCGAAGGATAGGAACTGAGCACCTTGCGAATAACCTTCTTAGCCTCGGTGTAGTCATGAACCGGAGTTGCGGGGTTATCGCAATCCTCGACAAGATACTTCAAAGCGGCACCTCCCTAAACGGTGAACGTAACAGCGGCCTTCGCTTAATTCTATAAAATCACTGCCGAACGTGGGCGGCGAATTGGCGGAGTTCCTCATCGTCCATATCGTCGAAGTGCAGCAACTCCGCCAGCGCCGCCCTCTGCTCCATCAGGTACTTGCCGCTCGGTGACATGTGAATCGTCTTTAAAATGACCTCGGGAGCGAGGGCTGGGAAATCCACGCCCTTGGGGATGACTAGGGAGATGGATTCAACTGCCCCGAATTCCCCTGGCGCGTGGAGGCGGATATCGAAACCCTCGAAGGTGAATTCACGTTCGGTATCGTCCTCGATGCCATTCTGCAGGAGGAAGTCCAACCCGTATGGGACGGCATTGCTGTCGATGCCTAGGGCGACAAGCCCGGCCTCGTGGACTGCGACCGGGTCACTTTTCCTGATCTTCAGTTTTTCGCAAAGAGCCGACATGATCTCGTTCAGATGTTCCTTGGTCATTGAGTCTCTCCTGAATCAACTCACCGCGAGTCTCTCATTTGATTCTGGTGAACGACCTTTCGAAGGCATCCCGCTTTCGCTTGAGCTGCTTTCGAAGCCTGTCGATGTCGATGCTTTCAGGTCGCTTGATTTGGTTCCGCTCACAAGCCCATGGATAAAGGTACGTAGCGACATAATCAATACCCCTCCTCGTCTTGGTCATCTTACTTGTTCACCCAGCCGTACACCGCCTCGTGGTGAACGGTCTCGGTCCATGCCTCCTGGTCGACGATGGTCACGTCCTCGTATTTGGGCAGAACGCTATATGACTGTCCATTCATAATGGTGTAGTAAACGCAGTCATCTTCATTGTTGAATAGAGTTCCATCATCAGCCATATACTGGACGCCGACCTTCTTTTTCTCAACGTGGGTGACGGCGGGATGGTAAATCTGCTCGTCCCAGGCGGGGGTCACGATTGCCCAGACCTTTTCGGGCTCGGAGGGCTTGGAGCTACCGGAACCAGAGCTGCTGCCGGAGTTGCCAGAGTTGTCGGGCTTGGATGCCGGCTTGTCAGTCTTATCGTTCTTGTTCGAACCGGAGGGCTTGGAATCGCCCTTGTTTGAGCTGGAACCAGAGGAGGGCTTTGAGTCATTCTTGTTGAAGCTGGAACCGGAGCCGGAGGGCTTGGATGCGGGCTTGGAATCGCCCTTGCTGGATGAGCCGTTTGCCGCGCCGGCCTGCTGGACGGTGGAGTTGCTGGGGCGGGAGACGGGCGCGGAGACGGCGGTGGCGTTCGGGTTCTCGCGCTTGGCCTCGATGAGTTTCTTGGCGGCGGCACGCTCTTCCTCGGGGAGCTTCTCAATCGCCGCGTCCACGTCCGCGTCATCGGTCATGTCTACCTTGGTGAGGCTAACCTTAACCGAGGCTCCCTTGCCTTCGACGACGAAATCGACCGCGTCCGGCACCAGCCAGGTGGTCTTGCCGTCCTTGGCGGTCGGGATGGAGGTGACGTTCATGGCGTAGGCACCCTTCGGCAGATCGACCGAGACCTCCTTGCCGGGGACGATATCGCCCTTGGCCGCGGACTTGCCGTCTGCGTCCACGACCTCATAGGAGAACTCGCCGTCCCCCTCGCTCCAGCCGTCGGCCGTAAGCGTCACGGATGCGGAATAGGTCTTGGAGTCCTTGTTGCCGACGATGGATGCGACGGGTGTGTTGTCGGGGATGTTCACGGCCTCGTGGTTCAACGATAGGCCGATGCCGAGTGCCGCGACGATGGCGAGCGCTACGCCGCCTGCTACGAGCTTGCGCTTCAGGTCACTCGGACGCTTGGGTGTCTGGGAGTCGTCAGCAGCGTCCGGGTCGGGTGCCACGGCATCTTCCAGGTCTTTGGCAACCGGAAGTTCTGCGGTGACATCTGCGGCGATGGGGTTATCGGGGGTGTCCATGAGATTGGTCTTCTCGGTATCGGTGTTGAGGTCGTTGGAATCGTCGGGGTTGACGTTCTCGGGATTCATATCGGTGTTCATGGCAGCTTCCAATCTGTTCTAGATATCAAGTGATTATAGGGGTCTGCGGGGACAGGGCTTAGATGATGGCCATGTCGTGGCTGATCGGGCTGTACTGGTAATGGGGCAGGAAGTACTTGAGCGGCAGGCAGCGGCCGTAGGCCAAGCGGTACGACAGGGCCGCACGCTTGTAGTGGCGGACGATGAAGGCGTGGTCCTCCTTCAGGCGCTCGACGCGGGCCTTGACGACCTCGTCCTTCAGGAACAGCTCCTGCGGCATCTGGATCATCTCGTAGTGGTCGAGGGAGGCATATTTGTAAGGCTTTCCGGCAAGACGGGTCGCACCCGCCAAGGTCTCGACTGCGCTGATGTAGGCGTGCTTCTCCGTGATGAACGCGAAGCCGTGCTTGTCAGGCGAGGAGACGGGACGGCATTTAATCGTCTTGGTCATGCGCTCCTTGCGCGACAGATCGGATTTCTTCATCCAGACGGTGGGCATGTGGAGATCGTTGCCGTCTTCGCCGTAGAGCTTCACGAGAATCTCGCGGCGGTACATCACGCGGTTGACCATGATGCAGAAATCCTCGATTTTCTTGGGCACGTGGCGGCGCCCATGCCTGTAGGCGTACTTGATGGAGCTACGGTCGAAGCGCCACCAGGCGTTCGGGTTTGTCTTCGCGTTCCACACATTGAATGCGCGGAAGTGCAGCATCCGCTTGCAGACGATGAAATAGATATAGGCGAACAGGAGGATGCCGGCCACGTTATAGGGGTCGGAGAGGAAGAGGATGATGGCTTGCATGGGGCGCTCCTTGAAGTCAGCAGCCGCGCGGTCGCTCTGTGCTGGACGCCGCCTCGGTCGCTACCTCGGCGATGCTGTCCAGGCTGGGCTGGGCGTGACGTTTCATATACGGGGAATCATAACCCTGGGGATAGGCGGTGTCGAAGAGATCTGCGTAGGCGTCTAGCGGATTCTCGACTTTCTGCCCGTTGTTCGCCATCCTATCGATCTCGGAACGGAGAGTGTCCATGATGGCTTTCTCGCGGACGATTTCCAAGGAGAGCGTGACGTAGCCCTCCTTCAGTCCCTTGCCGTACATGGCGAACGTGACCTTGTAGAACCGATTCTGGAGCGCCTCGCGCTCGTCATCGGTGGTCATGGAAAACTGGACATCCGAGGACTGCATCGGCAGCACGCTAAAGCGTAGGTAGTCCCCCGTGTTGTAGCCGCGTCCGTTCAGGCGCGTTATCGCCTTGAGGCGACCATCCATCAAAGGGGCCACGAACTGTTCGCGCATATTGACCGTATGCAGCCGGATTTTCGGCTTATTGAAATCTGACATTGTCAATCTCCTGTCCGATGCGTCTTGGGGAAACGCATCTATCGATTACGACTCTTATGATAACAAAAGTATATCACCCCGTCAATATGGATAAGGATTATCGGCCGGCCGTTTGGCTTCTTTCGTCCCGTCCGGCTCGATTGCGCGTTCGGTAGATACCTTGATAAATAGATTTGCGATATTAGGGAGGCATCATGCCGAAATACGATAGCCAGAACACCACTCCGCTCGGCGGATTCGACTTTCTGAAGAAACTCGGATTGGGCCGCGTGAAGAGAATCGATCCGGTTGATTCCGATCTGCAGCCCGTGCAGAAGGGACAAGTCATCGGCACCGTCTCGAAAGACCGAAAGGATAAGATCGAGAAGACAGTCATCAATATCCCCTACTCGAGCGTCATCTCCTCCACGGCTGCGGTGCGTCGAGACGGGACGCCCGTGACGAGCCGATATGGGCAGGAGATGTCGCGAATCGTGATCCGCCTGCCGCGCAAGATGGAGCTGGATGGCTACAGCATGGACGGGCTTCGGGTCGAGATCATCAATCCCGACAAGTACCTCGAACGTGCGAAGAAGACGGGTATCCTCCAGGCCTCCTTCAACGACTCGCGACCCTTGAAGCTCAGCGGCTTCAAGGACGGTCGCGCCATCGAGCTGACCGTGGGACAGGATAAAATCGGGGAATTCGTCTCAAACCTCGAGAAATGCTGCGAAGAGCTCATCAACATCCCGAAGGGCAAGGATGCAAAGACATTTGATAGAGATGCCGCTGTGCCGGCGATCTCGGCGAGTCGGAAACCTGAAAAGCTGGCGGTCGCGACCGCATCGGGTGCGAACCGGGCCGATGAGAAGAAGACTGATCTGGGCAAGACACCCTTTAACGGGCAATATCTCGGAACCAGGAAGATCGATAAGGATGTCACGTTCGACAATCCGAAGGTCATCATCCCGTACGGCAACATCGTCGACAGCGAGACCATGACCGATAAGGACGGTAAGACGAAAACCAATCAATACGGTCAGGTGCTCAATTCGGTTACCTTCTCGGTGCCTAAGGGCGTCGCGGTCGATGGCTACGGTCTCGGCGGCTTTACCGCCAAGGTGGTCGTAGTAGACAAATATCTCGACCGCGCCGCGGATGAGGGTTCTCTCCAAATTATGCTCAATGGAAGGTATGACTTGAAGCTGTCCCGTGAAGATGGCGGTAAGAATACCTATGTGACCATCGGACGAGACAAGATCGGGGAGTTTGCCAAAGCGCTCCGTGAGAAGTCGAACACCGCGCACGAGGACAATGAGAATAATAAGAATAATGAGAAAAAGGAAGAATCTCTTGATGAGATGATGGGCGGCAAGAACGAAGAGGCCTCCCTCATGGCGGCAGGTGCCGCTACAAGGGAGGCTACAGATAGAGAAACTGCCGACAGGTAGTGCGTTTTATCTAACGGTTCAGGGATGGATAGACTTTTTCAAGTTTGGCGATGAGCCCCTTCACGGCTTCAATCGCAGCCGCCGGCGTTGCGTAGACCGACCAGATACCGGAGAGGAACACGGCTCGCTCGGTCGCGAGGTCGAAGGCGGCCTGCTCCTGCTCCGTCTCCATCTCGATGCCGTCGGGGCCTGAAATGGAGAACGCCACGGCAACCTCCTGATTGGCGGGACCCGTGCAAGTCGGCATGATGCGTACGACCAGCGTACGCATCGTCTCGCGGTCGAGCGATGCGCTGGCGAGATAGTCCTCGTCTGACAGGTTGGGACCCAGTACGCCGTCCAGTTCGTCCTCGATAAGCGTGACCGCCTTGTCCCTTTGCGGCTTCTGGTCAAGAATCCCATCGGCATACTTTTTGGCGGCATCCATCGAGTCGAACCGCTGGGCGAACAGCTCGCAGGCGGTGTCGCCCTCGAGGATTCCCAGTTCGAATGAGCCGTCTTCCGCCTGCTCGATGCGGGCGACCAGGGAGCAATCGTCGGCCGTGCGGTAGGGCACAATCCCGTCATCAATCCAATTGCCGTCGTTCATGTCCGATTCCTTTCGCTTCAGCCCCAGCAGCCAGTCCGCTGAGACATCCAATTCCTTACAGATTTTGTATAGGACGACCGTTCCCGGCAGGCGCTTTCCCTTCACATAGTGCGAGACACTCGCCTGCGTCGCCCCAATCCTTCTGCCCAGCTCGCGCTGAGAGATGCCCTTGGCTGTCAAGGCGCGTTTCAAGCGCCTGTGCAGCCGGTTGGGTTCAATCTCGACCATTAGCTACTCCAAAGAACCTCCTGAGCCTCGTCCAGAAGCGCCACCATGGCATCCTCCTCCGACTTGTACCCGTCAACGAACTCTTTCATCGGTCCGGCATTCCAATACCCGGAGCGCGTCGATGAGCGGATATACGGACGCCACACAACGGAACCATCGTCCCGATTTTCCCTCTCGATGAAACCGGTGGTTACCCGCTCGGCTTTACCCGTGAACTTGAAAACCATGTGCCCATAGATGGTTCTGGTCGGTTCAACTAGGACCACTCGGGAACAACGCGGCGTATTCTTTTGAATCATCATGTATCTCCTTTATATCTTTAAGGGGCGTTTGGCCTGCTCGAGGTAGGCAACAAGACTCCAAGGCTCTTTCATTGCCGCCGTTTGACAGCGCTCCTGACATTCCGCCCATTCCTCGTTATTCATGAGTGCGATACCGACCTGCTCGCCTCGTTTCGTAAGAAACATCAGGTAGCCATCGGTTACCACTTTGCGGGGAACCTCGCTGATGCGGGCTTTCCTCTTGTTGTTCGTCCCGTACATCAGCTGAGACGACAACACCGACCACTCCCCTGCCCCATGTCGGCGCATGCCTTTCGGTCCGTCATAGAGCCTATCCTCGGCGAGGAATACGACACGGTCGCCTAACGCTACTCCGAAGCCCTCGCCATCCTTCCTCTCTTCCCAGCCCTCTCCTGGGCGCACGGTCAGCTTGTCTGCGAATAGCCAGAGGTGAGAATCTACAGGACACCATCTGTGCTGCTGTTCGTTGTAAACCTTTACGAACGACATCATGATCCGGTCGATGGGGGCATCCGGGTCATCGGTGGCGAAGCGGACATCGGTGGCGATGCCGCTCAAGATATGGGCCTTTACCTTAATCGCACCGTCGGAAAAATAGCTCGTGCCGTTGTCTATCGCATCGCGCGTGCTTTCCGATTTGATCCGCAGATTCTGAAGCGCGATGTTGCGCAGCGCCCACTGATACGCGAGAGCCTCGCGCGGTTTGAGAATCGGACGGTCGAGAAATGCAAAGCCCTCGTCGATGGTCTGTGCATGGGCATCCGATTCAAGGCAGCGCCCGACAATCTTGTTCGATGCGCACTTGGCCTTTTTCCTACTCATCGCTGGTCTCCTTTCTGGGTCCCACCTCGTAAAATTTCGTGCTCGTGGGGACGAAGAGCATGTCGATCTCGCCTGTGGGGCCGCTGCGGTTTTTCGCGACCGACAGGACGACCTGCCTTGAACCCGATTTCTCGTCCGTGATTTCGTCCGGGTCTCGCGACAGGAATAGGACCGTATCCGCGTCCTGCTCGATGGACCCCGACTCGCGAAGATCCGACAGGCGTGGCAGGCCCGGGTGGGATTCGGCCTGGCGGCTCAACTGCGCCAGCGTCACCACGGGAACGCCCAGTTCCTTGGCAAGCACTTTCAGGCGGCGGCTTATCTCGCCGACCTCGACTGCGCGGTTTTGGAATCTGGGACCATCGGATGCGGACGAAATGAGCTGGAGATAGTCGATTACAATCAGCCCACGCTCGGCTCCGCGCATCATGCGGGCGGCTGTCGCGCGGATATCCCCTATCGTCACGCTTGCCTTGTCCTCGATCTCGATGCCGTTTCCGGGGATGTCGCAGCAGGCTGCCGCAATCGCGTCCCATGAAGCCTTGGGAATGGTTCCCATGCGGAAATGGGAAATCGAGACGCCTGATTCGGCGCAGATGATTCTCTGAGCAAGTTCCTTGCCTGACATCTCGAGCGAGAAAATGCCGACCTTCACGCCCTGGCGGGCGGCATTCAGCGCGAGGGTGAGGGCAAAAGAGGTCTTGCCGACAGCAGGTCTCGCGCCGACTACGATGAGCTGCCCTGCTCGCAGCCCTGCCAGCATCTCGTCCAGGGTTGCAAAGCCCGTGTTCACGACGGTGTAGTCCAAGGGGACGCTATCGAGGTTTCTGGCCTCGTCCACGGCTGCAGTGAGGAACGATGAGATGTGCCGATAGGGGCGCATATCGCGGCGTTCGGCTACCTGTGCGATCGAACCCTCGACCTTCGAGACGAATGCCTTCATATCGGTCGGGGTCTTGTAGGCCTCGGCCTCAATCTCGTTCATCGCCGTCACGAGCGACCTGCGCCTCGAAGCGTCGATTAGCTCGTCGTAGGCGGTCTGCCAGGACAGCAGAGGCATGTCAGACTCGAACATGCGCTCGACGGCCTGCTCTCCGCCCGCGGCATCCAGCTCACGGTTGGATCTCAGGTAGTCGAGCAGGGATACGTCGTCAATCGGGTAGTCTGCCTCGTGCATGGCGCGGATGGCGCGGAACAGCACACGATGGTCGGATTTGACGAAATCATCCTCGAGTAGCATCGGGAGAACGTCCTCGCGAACGTCCTTCGAACGCATGCAGGCGGTCAGGACAATCATTTCCTGCTGAGGGGCGACGATCGTGCTTGCGGATTGGGTTTCTGCGATTTTCGGTTCAGTCGGCATGACGCGCACCATTTTGGAAACGGGATGCACGCGAACCGTAAAGATTTCGGGGCATGTTGTCATCTTCCTGTTCTACAAGGCGCTTGGGGTACGCCCTATCGACAACCTAAGTATAACAGAAAGATAACGCGCCGTTATCCCAAAAAAGGAATAACGGCGCACCGAAAGGAGGTCATGGCTATTGTAGTACAAAAAAGGCGCTTTAACTGAAAGCGCCTGGGGGGATTTTGATTTAGAGATCGTGACCTAAAAAGGAGATCACCCCTCGGCTGGCGTTTAGTTGATTTGGAGAAAACCAACCGAGAGGATATACTCCGCGAGTGATTCATCCTATGGGATGAATCCTCTTACCCAAACGGAGTGCCATTCATTGGGGTGCTAGATCCCCTGCCCGTCCGGTGC
>ERZ772872.3404-NODE-3404-length-11906-cov-13.514471_pt1 | contig 11906 bp, 17 predicted proteins | sample MGYA00512132_ERZ772872 | MGnify/ENA primary metagenome ERZ772872 (study PRJEB29015, sample SAMEA2737724) | human gut metagenome | biome: human gut; feature: human-associated habitat; material: faeces | place: China | collected 2012 ...
TTCCGTCGATGATCGGCATACGTTCATGGTTCCAGATTACAGTTTCTTTCATTTTTGTTCCACTCCTCTTTGGAATTTTTTGACAATACAGTTATATCACATCTCGCTGTTTCAATGGAACAGCGACTTTTTTCAATTATTGTTTCACATTTTGAACAATATATCAGTTAAATTACTTTGCTTTTGTATCATTTTGTCGAAAGAGGGGTATTTATGGATGATTATAGGATACGAGTGGCAAAAGCGTTAGAGATGGCAAGAGCGGAATCCGGGCTTAGCCAACAGAAGCTTGCGGACAAAATAGGTGTAGGCCGGACATCCATTTTTCGTTACGAGCAAGGGACAATGACCCCAGATGCTTCTACTATCATAAAGTGGTTCGTGTGCTGCGGTGTTGCGGTCAAGCCGTACATAGACACCTGTTTGCATCCCGGATTATTGGAAAGCCTGGCTGGCGATGCCAGCACCGAGAGAAAGAGAGATGCGCTGATAGAGCATATCAAAGAAGCCCATCCACAAGAAATTGACCTGCTGTGCTATCTGATCTATGGCAATCACGGCTCAGATTACCTTGCCGTTCTGTGCGAAATGGTAGCCAACCTTCACACGACTTTGCGTGATCGTGTGTCCGTCTGCCGCACCGTCACAGGTCATTATGAAATGGCACAGGCCACCAAAACCGACCCAGACCCAGACGGAACACAACCCAATATGCAGATTTTATATCAGGCACAGGACTGTGGAGAAGCTGCTGCCATGAAACGAAACGATTCTTATACCATCAACGAAGAAAACATTTTGCGTTGATTGTCGAATTATCGCAGTTTTTGCAGAACATTTTGTTCACGTTCATCCACTTTTTGTACACCTATCGGGCAAATTTGCCTTGTCAATCCGTCCCCTATAGGTTGTAAATCGACAGCATTCGCGCGTGATAAATAACGAATTATCGTCAATCTGTTGCCTGTGATTGGTCGGCTTGTCAATCTGTCCCCCATAGCACTAGCTTAAAAGTTTTTCATCCACTTTTTGTACACGTTAGATAAACCTAACCGTTAAGTGTTTCAACCTTTTGGATGTTGAACATCTGTTTATTTAGCGATATTTGCATTGCGTTTTCCACTTTTTGAGAGAAAGAAAAGATTTTTGTGGAAAATTTTCTTCTTCTGCTATTAGTAGAAGTTATTTTATAATCTTGTTAATATTCTTGTTTTATATAATGTAAAGAGGTGTACAAAAAATGGATATAGGTGTACAGATTGTGGAAATAGGTGTACGAAATGTGGGCGGTTAGGTGTACAAGAAGTGGAAATAGGTGTACGCTTACTATTGATTTGTACACCTGTTTGTGATATACTCTTATACGAGAGGAGGCGTGATAAGATTGTCTGATATTAAAGGCGGGAACTTGGTTGAAAAAAGCAGACAGCTTGTTTGGGCAAAGTTCACTGACTATACAGCAGGAGAGCTTCGGTTGCTTGAAGTGTATCTTAGCCGTATCAATCCGAGAGACCCCGAAACTTCAACGGTTCAGTTTACGTTACAAGAATATTGCGAATTTTTGGGGTTGAAAATCAACTCTAGGAATTTGAAGGCACAAGTCAAGCATTTCATCGACAACTCCGTTGAAGTTCCTAGAGGTGACGGTTCAGGTTCGTTTGACTTGTATCCCCTGTTCAGTAGAGCAACTGTAAACTTTGAACCTAGTTTGATGAATATTACTGTGTCGTTATGTTGTAACCCGCTTCTGCAACCTGTTTTCTTCGACATTGCGGAGCGTGGATATGTCAAGTATCGCTTGCGCTACACAGCGAATATGAAATCGCAGTATAGCATTTTGCTGTATTCAATTCTCCGAGAGTTCATCGGACGTGGCGTGAGCCAGCCCGAAATCACGTTGGATAGATTAAGGGAACAGCTTGGTGCAAGAGAACCTAGCTATCAAGAGTTCAAGCATCTTAGGCGGCGTGTCATTGATATTGCGGTAGCTGAAATAAACGAAGTATCAGACCTGTGCGTTGAATATGAAAAGGTCATGAGAGGTCGCAATGCGGTTGCTGTGAAGTTCAATGTAGCTTTCAAGTCTAATGAGCCAGTCATAGACGTGGAAGCTAACGAGGTTGAAAGCGTAGAGCTAAAAGATGTTCCAAAGAGCCAACGACCTGCCAGAAAGCCCCGCAGCGGCGCATACGAGGATGTGGATTGGGCATCTATTGCGCCGGAGATGTCTAAAAGCCAGTGTATCTTGACCGCAAAGCTGGTGGCAAAGAGATTGCCGGAGAAGTATCCGAACATCAAGCCTAACAAGAAAAAAGAAGCTGTTGTGAACATCATTGAGAATGCATACAGGATTCTTGTCAGTGAGCGACTTGATAGGATTGAAAAAGACCCCGGCGCTTATATGTACTCAATTTTGAAAGAAGCAGACCTTGACGATTATGCTACGTTTGATGATAGCTTCTTGAAGTAGTCAAATGCAGCGCATTGAGCAGAACGAGCAAAGTGTGCGGATAAAGCAGAAAGGAGCAGTATGAAGAAGCAGGAAATTGTGTGGTATTCCGTTAAAGATGATGGGATGCCAACATCAGAAATCATTGAAAGAACGAAAGGTCTGTTCTTGTGTTCGGTAAAAACGACCTATCTGAAAGATGAATCTATAACGGCAACAAACACAGCCGCAGCGTTTATTGAAAAAGGTGAATTTGTAAGCACATCGTTTCAGAGATTGAACATTTCTTCGGACGCTTGCTTTATTGCAAGAGTGGTAGCGTGGGCAGAAATGCCGATATACGAATAAAGAAAGAGTGATAAAATGGCAAAAATCATAGCTGTCGCCAACCAGAAGGGCGGCACAGGAAAGACCACCACAAGCACCTGTCTGGCTGGTGCGTTACAGTTGCTTGGCAAGAAAGTTTTGCTGGTGGACTGCGATGCCCAGTGCAACGCAACGGACACCTACGGCGCACAGACAGAGGATGTATGCACACTGTTTGACGTGATGACCCGGCAGGGCACTGTCGAAGAAGGAATCCAGCACTGTGAAGCTGGCGATATTCTTCCATCTGACCCAGACTTGAAAGATATTGATGAGCAAATGGTAAGGGATATTGGCAAGAACTTTCGGATGCGTGAAGAACTGGAGCCGGTATCTAGCCAGTATGATTACATCATTCTTGACACGCCACCGCAACTTGGATTGATGCTTGTAAATGCTCTGATCGCAGCCAATAGCGTTATTGTGCCGATGACCCCCGACCGCTATTCTGTCGCTGGTTTAAGCCAATTGTCACAGACCTTGAGCGGCGTTCGCAAATATTACAATCAGAATTTGAAGATTGAAGGTCTGCTTATGAACCAGTACAAGAGCCGTGAGAACCTGTCCAAAGAGGTTGTAGAGCAGCTTCCTGTGATTGCACAGAACATGGGAACAACGCTGCTGGACGTAAAGATTAGGCCGTCTATGGGCGTTCGTAAGGCACAGGCAGAGCGGCACAGCCTGTTTAGCGGTGACACGGCAAAGAGTACCAGCGCAGAGGATTTCAAGGCGTTGGCACATATGATTGTAGAGGGGGATAACAATGAGACTGATTGACGGCGAAATCGTTCAGAGTGAGATTTCTGGCTATTGGGCTGGAGCTAAAAGCAAGGAAGAAAAAGACGCATATATGGACGCTCTTGTGGCAGTTATGGACACAGCAGAGTTTCAAAAATGGACACCAACAAACTATGAATGGGATCTACCAAAAGAGAAGAAAGAAGTTTTGCTGGCTGACAAAGATGGAAGCATTTATATTGGATATTATTGGAAAGGGTTATGGTGGAACAATCGGGGGATCGTAAAACAGTTCAAGCCGGGAGAAATTGAATACTGGATGCCAATTCGTGAGCTTCCGAAGAAAGTGGAGGATATGTAAAATGAAATCAACCAGCAAAAAATCTTCAGGTCTGCTTGGCGGGTTTGATTTTCAGCCTATTTTTTCGGAACAGCCATTAAGCCGAAGTGAGCCAAAGGAAGAAGAAGTAAGCCAAGCAAAGCCGAATAATGCCGAACAAGCACTGATTAAGCCCAGTGAAGCCACAGACAGCCTTACTCAGCCCAATGAAGCGCAATTAAGCTGTATTAAGCCGAAGCAAGCCAAATGCAGCGGAACACAGCCGAACAATGCCGTGGTAAGCGAAAGTAAGCCAAAGAAGCTGAAACAGGCAAAGGAAGTTCAACGTCTTATCGAACAGGGCGATGTGCCCGGCGCACTAGCCGAAGCTGGCTTAACAAAGAAAAAAATCCCGATGCCAGTATCGCATCAGGGTGTTGCAAGTGGCGATGGCAAGCGTTCAAAGCGCATTACCATCCTTATGAGCGAGGAAGAGCGCAAGTACATCAACCGTGAAGCACGGCGACACGGAATGACGATTGGACAGTTTGTTTACGCTCTGGCGGTTGCGGCGGCAGATGGGAAGATTGAGTTGGAGGATTTCTTAGATGAATGATAGTGAACGACGCCTTATTCGATTTGTTTGCGATGGCGATATGCGAAACGCACAAAAAGCTGTTAAAATTATTTTGAATTCTATATCATCCAAAAAAGACGAGCAGTTCAAAGAAAATATGTTTCGCAAGTTGGAAAGCAAAAGAGAATTTATTGAATTGCCATATAACTTACAGCATCTTTTGATCGCAGAGGATACAGAAGAATTTCCAGAAGCAAGATTCCTTCTTAGGAACGAAGAAAAAAGTATAACGCAGAAAATCATTGCTATTTATCGAACATCTGAAAAATTGAACGAAATGGGCATTCCTTATTTGCCAGCATTGATGCTTTATGGGAAAAGTGGATGCGGGAAAACCATGCTGGCTAGGTATATCGCGTATAAAGTAAAACTTCCGTTTTTGAGGATTCAATTTTCAAGTCTAGTTGATTCGCACTTAGGACAAACACAATCTAACCTTGCAAGAATTTTTGATTATGTGAGAACTGCTCCTTGCGTTCTCTGTTTTGATGAAATAGATGCGGTCGGAATGGCTCGTGGACAAAAAGATGACGTTGGAGAAATGAACCGTGTGGTTATTGCGATTATGCAGGAAATGGATAGATTGCCGAACAATGTCATTATTATCGGAACAACAAACCGATTTGATAGGCTTGACCCTGCACTTACAAGAAGATTTCCGTTGCAATACGAATTAAAGCCTTTGTGCCGTGCGGATGCAGAAATACTTTCTAAAAGGTTCTTTGAGTATGCAGGAGTGCAATATGAAAACATAGCTTATGAAGATAATGTCCCCGCATCTACGGTTATCAAAGAATGTACAGAACGAATTGTAAATCAAGTTCTGAATCAAGAGGATTTCTTGGAGGATTGACGTATGATGAGGTCGAAGGAATTTTACGAAGGAAGCATTAGCCGTTTACAGAAAATGGTCAAACACGGAGTTTACGTTCTTTTGTTCGATGTCTTTGCTGTAGCAGTTCAGATTCCGTTTATCTTTGCTGGTAAATGGGTTGCAGCGCACTTGATTTTGTCCATTGCTGTATCTTTTGCGGCTGGATATAGTTTTAACACGCTTGTGGATAGCAAAAGACAACTTGATATGTACAAAGCAGATATGGAGCTGTACTACACAGATGTGCAGAGGAATTAATATGACGAAACAAGAGCGAGTTGCAAGAATTGCAAAATACTACACAACTTTCCATTTGTTTGGCGATTGGTATCTTGTTAGGCGCTATCCCAAACACTTCCATAGTTGGAAAAGATTCGTTCCGTTGTATATACTAATGCACATCAAAGAAGAATAATCTATGTGAGAGGAGAAAAATGCGTACATACAAGCCACGCAAGCACAGAAGCAAAGAGGAACAAGCCAAAATAAACGTAGAGGTAGCAAAACGTAAAGCAAAACTGGCTGAAAAGTACAACACTGACACTCAATATTACAAGGGCATTCCTGTTGAGCTGATTGTAAGAGAGGACTACGGTTGCTACAAAGCAAAGCGTTTCAAAATAAACGGTAGTAATCAAAATGTGTGGATTCCAAACTGCTATCTTGAAGATGACGGAACAATCAAGGCGAATATGAACATTGATTTTGTATTCCGTAAGTCTGTAAACCAGTTAAACAAAGCCGGAATCACGCAAGCGATTATTGGCATCAAACGCAAAATGCCGGAAGCACATGTGCCAAATCTCAAAAGCACCATGCAGAAAATCGGAGATACAGGAACTTGATAAAGCACAAACCCCTGTGTAGCCGCAACGGCCGCACAAAGGAGAAAGGAAGAATATGAGCGAAAAAAGTTTGCTTGAAAGCCTGACTTGCAGAGAAAAAGAAAAATTTGCGATTGGTTTTAGATGCCAATGTTGTGGAACGGTTGCTTGGGTAAAAGGTAAAGACATGAAGATAGAAGAAAAATTCATGGACAGAAAATTCATGGATGGAAGCTATGTTTGGATTTGTCCGATGTGCAAGTTCGGAATGGAAAGCATCACCTTTGCTCCAGTTGAAAATATTTTTGACGAATAACAAAAACAAACCCCTGTGCAACCAATCAAGGCTACACAGGGATTTTTTATTTATCAGCAATGCAATCCCAGTAGAGATACGCCTTGCCATCTGCGGCATCTGCATCCTCAAGGAACGCCTTTGCCATGTCAGCGTAGAAGCCCGGAGTGTCAACGGACTGACGCTTTGCAACCTGACAATAATCCGAGTACATCATGTTCATGACAGCCCAGAAATCGTTCGGGTCACAGTTGATATTGCGCTGTTTGGCAACGTCCTGTGTCTGTTCTAGCGTCCAGTGGCAGCCCTTTGTGCCATCAGCATTTACCATGCTGTCGCACCATTCCTCTGCTTCATCGTGGGTGAGGTGCTGACGCGGCATCTTGATGGAGCGGCTGTTTGCGCCGCAAGTGCCCGATTCGGAAGAAAAGCCGGAGAATATCGCGCAGCAATGAACGGGCAGGAGCGCCGTGTCACCCCTAAAAAAAGTACATCCATGACCTGATGCGGATATACCTGATCCGCTTTTCGGAGCTGAGCTGTCTACCCATCCCGATGGCGTGGAAGGGTCGCGACTTCGACACGTTCAACGCGCGCAGTACGAAATGCCGGAAAAGTGATTGCAAAGGCGGCGTACATGCGGTATAATGAGTGCAAATCCACAAAAGAAAGGGTGTGCTTTGCATGAAATGTCCACGCTGCCGCAGCCGTGACGTGCGGGTGGAGCTGGTTCGCGAACGCCGGGCTACGCGCCACAGTTTGGCGTGGTGGCTGCTGATTGGCTGGTGGATATGGCCGTTCAAGCTGCTGTTCCTGCCGGTGATTTGGTCGCAGGAGGCGGAGCGGAAGGGAAAGCGTCCGCCGCCCCGGCGCGACGAGATGGTGACAAGGAGCGTCGCGGTCTGCCAGCACTGCGGACATCACTGGCGGGTCTGGTGAAAAGGGGAGCACGCTTCCTGTTTTGAATAGCAAAAAACGCAGGGCATCGCCGTTTTGACGATGCCCTGCCTGTGTTTACTTCATCAGGTTCATGCCAATCTGACGGCCGGATGCCAGCGCGTAGCCGACGCCGGAGCCGGAAGAGTAGGCGTAGGCGTACATCTCGCGGTTCGAGGTCTCGCCGCCAGCGTACAGGCCGTTAATGACCGAGCCGTCCTCGCGCAGGACTTGGAAGTCCAGATTCGTCTTTACGCCCGCAATCGTGCCGCCCGTGCAGACGTAGATGCGCACCGCGTAGTACGGCGCCGCGTCGATGGCGGTCAGGTTGGAGGCGGCCTTGCCGAATTCGGCGTCGTTGCCCGTCGCGCAGGCGGTGTTGTACGTTTCAACGCTCTTGACCAGCGTGTCCGCGTCCACGCCCATCAGCGCGGCAAGTTCTTCGATGGTGTCCGCCTTGACGACTTCGGTGCCGTCCACCGCCGCGTCCAGCAGCGCAGCGCCCGCGAACTTGCTGTCGCCCAGCGCCCACGCGATGCCGTCTTCCGTGCGGCTCAGCGCGACGGTCGCCTGATAAGGCATGTAGCCCTCGTTGAAGAAGCGCTGCGCCTTGCTGTTGACAACCATGCGCCCCCACAGATTCACGGACATGCAGAAGCCCGCGATGCTGCCGTTGCGGCTGGTCGAGCCAAGGGTGATGACATAGGGGTCGTTGTAGAACACGCCGCCGACGTCAAGCGCCATCTGCATCCCGTCGCCGGTGTCGCCCGCGCCCGCGGTGGTCAGGTCAATCCAGTCGGCGAACTGCGGCAGGTACTCGCGCATCATGGGTTCGCTCGCCGCGAAGCCGCCGGTCGCCAGCACGACGCCGCGGGAGGCGTACACGTCGTAGGAACCGCTTGCGTCCTGCACGGTCGCGCCGATGACGTCGCCCGCGTCGTTGGTCAGCAGCTTCGTGCCGGTCGTGCTCAGGCGCAGGTCAGCGTCGTGATTTTTCAGCCAGTCCACCATGTGGTCAATCAGCATGTAGCCGCCTTCGGGGTCAGCCGCGCCGGTTTCGCTGTCGATGACGTAATCCGGCACCTGATAGCGCCCGTTGGGGAAGAAGGGGTAGGTCACCCAGTGCGCAACGCCCTCGTCCTCCAGCCAGTTGATCGTTTCGCCAACCTGCGTGAAGTAGTTGCTCACGCGCTCGTAGGTCGGATAGCCGGGGTCTTTGCCCAGCACGCCGATGTCCGAATCGGAGGATGCTTTCCACTCCTCCAGCCAGACTTCGCTGTTCGGCTCCAAGCCGATGCTCTGCGTGTAGTAGGTGTTTTCCGCCGCGACGACCGCGCCGGATACGGACGTAGAGCCGCCGAAGCGCGACAGCTTCTCGACCACCATCACGTCCTTCGCGCCGTTGTCCATTGCGGACATGGCAGCCGCCAGACCCGTGCCGCCGCCGCCGATGACCAGCACCTCGACGTGCGCCGTGCGGTCGCCGACGTCCGCAGTGTTCTTTTCGACCGGCGTGCGCAGGGTATCCGGGTCAGCGCCCGCCTGCTTCACGCAGTCCTCGACCGCCGCCAGAATCGCCTTGCTGGTGATGGTCGCGCCCGTTACCGTGTCCACCGCCAGCGTCTGATGCGCCACGATGTCCGCCGGAATCTGCTCCAGCGCGCCGGACGCAATCGCGGGCGTTTCGGCCTGCTCCGTCACCTTCACATCGGTGATGGCGCTGTCCGAGAAGGTCACTTCAACCGTCACCGCGCCGTTCATGCCGTTGGCGGAGGCGGTGTACGTCCCCGCGTTGAAGGTCGCCGCGAATGCCGCCGGAATCAGGCACAGCAGCATCGTCAGCGCCACAAACAGGGAAATCAAACGCTTTTTCATAGGGAAAAATCCCTCCTTTCATGCCTGTATCATATCGCTTTGTGAAAGGAATGTCAAACAAGCGTTTTCTTTCTCGTCATAAGCGGAACTTATGGATGCCGCTCCGCCATGTCCGCCTGACGAAGCTGCTCGACGAATTGCAGGTGCAGCGGCGTCATCTGGCGCATGACCGCCTCGGTGTGGTGGAGAATCGGCGTGTCGCTGACGATGGGAATCAGGCGAATGCCGACGGGATAGCTGCCCTGCGGCATGAACGAAATGCCCTGATTCAGGTTGATCATCAGCAGCTGATCCTCGATGGTGTCCGCAAAGCGCAGCGCGTCCTTTGTCCACCCAAGCCCCATCAGCCAGCGGGCGATTTGGCTGCTCGCCCTGCGATTCGCGCCCGCCTGCAGGAGGATGACGGGAAAATGCGTCAGCTCCGGCAGGGTGACGGAATTTTTCCCCGCCAGCGGATGCGATGACGCGACGGCGGCGCAGATGGGGCGCTCCATCACCGTGACGTGCTTCATCTGCTGCAAGGGAATTTCGCCCGGAATCGCCAGCGCAATGTCGCAGTCGCCAGCCTCCAGCGCCGCGCCGATTCGCGCCATCGACAGCTGCCGCACGCGCAGTTCGACCTCCGGGTGATGCGCCCGAAACGCCGGAATCGCCCGCAGAAGCAGCTGCTGCTCCATCGGCCCGGTGTAGGCAATCGTCAGCGTCCGCGGCTGATGGCGCTGCGTGTCCGCAAACGTCTCTATCGCCTGATAGCACTGAACCAGCTGCTCCGCCATCGGCACAAGCGCCTGCCCTGCCTCCGTCAGCGACGTGCCGGACTTGCTCCGCTTCAGCAGCGGCATCCCCAATTCCGCCTCCAGCGCCGCCATCTGCTGGCTCATCGCGGTCTGGGTGATGAAGCTCTTCTGCGCGCCGAGGGTGATGCTGCCCGTCTGCGCGACGGCGAGGAAATACGCGAACCGCTCCAATTTCAAGGGAGTCCCCCTCCTTCCTGCGGGATGAAACGACTTCTTTCCTTATACTATTTCCAAATGAGAATGCACCAAGATGCGAAGTGAATTTGGAAATAGTATTATTTTATCACGCATTTTCGCGCCGCGCAAGGGGAATTGTGATTCGATTGACAAGCAGCGGAGGCGGTGGTACAATGAGGGAGACGGGGGCAATCGCCCCAAACGATGCAGAGAGGGAGAAAACGATGCGAAAATACGAAGTGGACGTGCCGGAAAACGTCGAAATGGCGGACATTCAGGCAATCCAGACGCGCGTCAAAAAGCATAACCTCCTGACGGTGGCACTGCTGATTCCGCTGTTTGCCGGCTATGTGCTGCGGGAATCCAGCGAAACGCTGGGCGACATTGTCTTTGTCCTTTCGCTTGCGCTGATGGTGCTGGGCTTCATTTCCGGCAGGGGCGACGAGAAGCGGCTGCCCGCGTACTGGGCGAAGTACCAGCAAATCCACCGGATGGACAACCTCCTGCGCGCGAACCTCGTCGGCGTGTGGCTCTGCGCCGAAGCGCGCGTGGCGGTTTACCGCGAGGGCAGCGGCTACTGCGTGCAGCTGGGCGTTCTCGACGAAAAGACGGGCGCGTGGGAAAACGACGAGCAGGACGAGGTTTTCCCGACGCTGGCGGATGTGCGCGAATATGCGGCGCAGGAGGGGTACGAGCCGATGAACGTAGACTTCGAGCAGATGACGGACGAGGAGTTTCAGCAATTTCTGGATGCGCATCGAATCTGATACTATTTCCAGATTCATCTGCGCCATCTGCTTGCGCCTTTTCCCTTCTGGCGTCCGCTCATTCCACTTAGCGTAGCGCTGCTACGCTGCGTTTCATTCACGTTAGCCAGAATGAAAAATTCGCGGCGCATCTTGGCGCATTCTTATCTGGAAATAGTATGACAAAGCGCGTGCCCCGCAAAAGCACATAAAAATCCCCCTCCGATGCCATTCATCCGAGGGGGATTCCTTTGCGCACAATTACCACCCGCGCCCGAAGCAGCTGCGCCGTGCCGCGCCCTGCTCGCCGGAAACGTACCGTGCGTTAAACGCCGCGTTTACTTCCCGCAGTTCCATCTCGCCGTCAATATACGCTTGGTACATCTCGATGATGCCCTCCGCGCAGCCGTCGCAGGACGCGGAAATGTTGCCAATCGCGTCATCGACAATCTGCTGGCGTTCCTCGCGGGTCGTGTCCTTAATCAGAATGCTGGTCATCGGGAAAAATCGCTCCTTTCAGGCGGTCGCTTTCACGCCGTCAATGTCCGGCGGCAGCTTCTGCATCTGCTCACGGTAGACGCGGCGCAGGCAAATCATCTCCGCCGCCGCCGTAATCGCCCACGAAACGATGTAGAGCAGGTACAAGCTCTCAATGGTGTGGAAGTACGCGAACACCGTGTACACCCAGATAATGCGGAACACGCACGAACCCATAATCACGATAACCGTGGGCACAAAGCTCTTGCCCAGCCCGCGGTTCGCGGCAATGGTGCAGTCCATGAAGGCGGAGAAGGCGTAGGAGCAGCCCATGATGCGCAGGCGGATCATCCCTGCTTGCGCCACTTCCTCGACGTTTGTGAAAATGCCGAGGAA
>ERZ772872.3408-NODE-3408-length-11903-cov-2.892471_pt1 | contig 11903 bp, 13 predicted proteins | sample MGYA00512132_ERZ772872 | MGnify/ENA primary metagenome ERZ772872 (study PRJEB29015, sample SAMEA2737724) | human gut metagenome | biome: human gut; feature: human-associated habitat; material: faeces | place: China | collected 2012 ...
GGCCCCCTGCTAGGCGCTTAGGGAACGCCGCTACAGACGCAATCAGTGCGTTCCATTTTAACTATGGTCTGTACAGACCGGCAGCATTGCGCCGGTCGGGGCATCGGCCCCTACGCATTAAATGATACTGCCTGCACACGGGCGCTCGATGAGCGCCCCTACGGCGTCTAACGATACTGCCTGCACCGGCGGGCTGGGGGCAGTCCGCCCTACGGATTCTGTCGATCGTGCCTGCGTGGTAAAGGATCAGCCCCTGCGGGGCGGTTGGCCTTGCAGGGGCTGATTGATCAGTTGTTTGTGAGGAAGTCTACGAGGCGGCAGAGCATGGTTGCGATTTCGGCGCGGGTATGACCCTACTTATAAGGGACAGGTCGGTTCGATCACTTATGGTGGTGCCAAAACAGAGTTCCGCTATGGTACTTACGGACGGTTAACTTCTAAAATAGAGACTGTCGATAATCGTTCTTTCCAGTTTTCATACGTTTACAATAGTAAAGGACAATTGGAAACAACGACCTACCCGAATTCGAAGTCGATAAAATACGAATATGTCAATGGCGATTTGTATAAAATAATCTGGCAGCCGAGCCAAACAACGGTTTGGCAAAAAAATGACGAAAATGCCAAAGGTCAGGTTCTGACAACTGCCCTGGGAAATGGTATGCAAGGGATTTATGCTTATAATACGATAGGGGTTCCTACATCAATAAAGGCTACAAAGGAGACGACATCTTTATTGAATATCGGCTATCAAAATATAGATGCTCGTGGTAATATAATGAATCGCAACGAGCAAAGCACTTCCCAAAGCGAGAATTTTACTTACGACAGTATGAACCGTTTAACAACAGGGGTTGAGTATGATGAGAATGGCAATATCCTGTTCAAGGCAGATGCCGGAACCTATCAGTATGAGGCTTCCCATCCGCATGCGATCAGCAGCCTTTCTCCCACTTCCAATGAAGTGTTACCGAAATTGGATTTATCCGTGACTTATAACAGTGTCCGCTTGCCGGTACGACTTTCCGAAGGGGATAAGACTTATACGCTGACCTATAATGGTGAGAATAGTCGTGTGAAAAGCCAATTTGTACAGAATGGTTCGACCGTATTTACCAAATATTACTGTGGACCCTATGAAGAAATCCAAAAAGGCGGGACGACCCGTAAAAATTACTATATTTACGGCGATGGACAGATTGTGGCTGTTTATACGGAAGGAACGTCCGATGCCGGAATGTATTATTTCCATAACGACCACCTGGGATCTCCCTGGTTGATAACCAATGCTTCCGGAAACGAAGTGCAGCGACTGAATTTTAATGCTTGGGGGCTTAGGCGCGATGCTACGAATTGGGATAATTATTCCGATTTACCGGAGATGAAGTTCGATCGTGGTTTCACAGGACATGAACATCTGGAAATGTTCGGCTTGATCAACATGAATGCGCGTTTGTATGATCCTGTGTTAGGACGTTTTCTAAGTCCGGATCCAGTTATCCAGATTCCGGAGTTTACACAGTCTTATAATGGATATTCGTATGCGTTGAATAATCCGTTGTCGTATAAAGATCCTAATGGGGAAAGCTTTATACTTGTAGCAGCTATTATTGGTGGTTGGATCGGTATGGGTACAGCAATGGTTTCCAGTGACAAGGGTGGCTGGGGATTGGCTGGTGATATGTTGAAGGGACTGTTTGTCGGTGCTGCATCGGGTGCTGCTGGTGCTTGGGCCGGAGGTGCTGTGGCCGGATCGATAACAGCTGGAGGTTTTATCAATGGTAGCCTTTCTGGTTTGGTTGGTGGTTTCAGTGGAGGTTTTGTCGGTTGTTCTGGAAATGCCTGGTTGTCTGGTGCTGGTTTTGGTGCAGGCTTGAAGGCGGGACTGATAGGAGGAGGTCTTGCTGCTGCTTTTGGTGGTGTTTCTGGAGGGTTGATCCGTGGTTTTTCGGATATGGCGAAAGGATATAGTTTTTGGGATGGGCGTAATACCTCTGGATTTGTTATTGGCACATCGGCAGATGGAAATGTTATGAAGCAAGCGGAAAATTATAATTCAAGTCTCTGCTGATGTAAATGATGATATATTAAAAAGTCGATATTTGGAGGAATTTAATATAAAGGAAGGAGATCTTGGTATAAAAGAGATTACAACGAAAGCGGGGAGAAATATAGGCATGTCTCAGAATGGAGAATTTGTAGATGTAAGGGGGGTGAAAATGTCTGGTTATATAGATCGATATACAACAGGGAAGAGTACTATCCATATCTCTCATAAATATGTGATGGGAGATATTGTTGACTTTAGAGCTGTTGCTGGACATGAATTAACTCATTCTTATCATGCTCATTTTTTTAAGAGTAAGTATGTTAAATCTTTTTCAGAAAGTGTCGCTTATAGATATACGGCACAAGTTTATATGAATGCAGGTCGATATCAAATGGCGAATAGTGTGATGAATATAGCAAAACAATATGGATATTATCCCCAGTCATATAGTTTGCAAGGAAAAATTAAATCAATGTGGTTTTATTAAATTGAATTTTAAGTTTTGAAGAATGGATCGTTATCTTGTTAGTCAATTTGAATTAGAAAATCCTTTTCCGAAAATCGACATATCTTGTTATTTGGAGATATTTGATAAGAAAAATGAATATTATATTACAATTGTTGAAAATGGGGATTGTGATAGGTATATCTTGTTTTTGTCTTTTGGAGTCATTGAATTTGAGGAAGACAAGATCATATTTAAAGATATTCGGACTGGATGTGATTTGGTGATGACTAAAGTGGGCAAGGAACTTTTTGTTAATAAAGGATATTACTTTATGAAGAATAAATGTTTTATTGACCGGGGAAAGTCTAACTATTCTGAAAATTATTCAATGTTGGATATGAAAAAAGAATGTCAGAGAAAAATAAGGAAAAATAATTCTTATTTGAATGCCCTGAATTTAAATCAAATACCATTGCAGTTGGGAGATTATAAGAATGGATGTGTTCATATTGATTTGGATATAGCTTTTTCTTATCGGATTTATTATTTGGTTGGTAAAACTAAGATTTATTTGTCTTTAGGGAAATGGGCAAAACAAGGAAATAAGTTGTTATTACAAGATTTGTCTTTAGATTGTAATTTCGTATATTTAATCAAGAATAATTATTTGTATTCTATTTATTCTCCCAATGAAATAAATGATACGGATCGTTATTCATTGGATCGACTGTTCCCTTTTATTATGCGATAGTGTATTGAGCGGATGACATGAGCCTGTATGGAATGGAACTGGTTGTGGCATTGGTAAAACAGAAGACGGTGAAGGATGGCGGAAATGCTTTGGCGTTAACGGATCACCGGAAGCCGTCATTACTTGGTAGCAGTTGCCATCATATCGCCGGCGATATGCTTTGGATCGGTGACACAGCAAATAGGGAAACGGGGACGGTTGCTTATTTGTCTGCTCCAGTCGGTGATAAAATACCACCGGTGTGGTTGAGGGCACTGAAAAAGTCATCACTATTCAGTCCCCGACAGAGTACCTAAAAAATAGAGTTCGCCAATTCCTTATCCGAGGTTTTGACGAACTCTAATTTTTATTGATTGGTCGGTCGGTTATATGGTCCTGTATTGACTCTAAACAACTGTGACAGTCTTATTTTGGGATAATAAAGGGCTGTCCTCAACTCAATCGGAGGATTCTTTTTATATTTGCGGCAAAAATCACCATTGCCCCTTGCATACGCATACAATCAAGTCCATACGGGTCTGCGCGGTCGTATCCAAATACATTCTTCAATTCTGCGTTTTTTGCCTCTATCTTGTATCTGACTTTTGCCTTTGCTTTAAACTCCTCCGTCTTTTCAAAGTCAGCTTGCCGCTGATGCTCCTCTGATTTAATCTGCACGGCATAAGACTTGCTTTTGGCACCTTCTTTATAACACCCGTTTCGCTTGGAACAGGTTCTGCATTTCTCAATATCAAAAAAGAAAACCAGAGCCTGGTTCTTTCCCTGCCGGGCTTTTCTTATTGCCATATGCCCTACCGGACATACGAACATTCCGGCATCCTTGTTATAGTCAAACCGGCCTTCTTCCTTACGTGTGCCATTGCTGATTGTCGGATTTAACTTGGCAACCAGATCAAAACCATTTTCTTTGTCATTTGAAAGTATGATGTTGTCTTTGCCCGAATATGCAGTATCGCCGACTATGGTGTCAACGGCCATGCCGTTAGCGTGGCTTTGTTCTACAAGTTCCTGAAGCTGCGGACCGTCTCCTTTCTCCCCGGAGGTGACTGTTGCTGCCGTTATAATACGTTCATCGCTCATTGCGATATGGGTCTTGTATCTGAAGAATGAGGATTCCTTGCTTTTATGGCCGACTCTGGCATCCTTATCTTTGGACGTTACATAATGATCCTCAATATCCGAAAGTACTTCCTTAAGCATGTTGAGACGCTCTTTGATTTTAGGAACTTCTGCAAGCATCTGATTGGAAGATACGACATTCAGCAAATCTTTGGTGTAGTCTAATTCGTGTTCCAAATCATCATCGGGGTTCTTTTCAGGGAGTGTATTCTTGATTGCCTCGTCCGATTCATACAGGCATTTGCGCAATTGCTTCGAGCGAAGCCGCAATATATCAACCGGGGAATAAGGATTGCTTCTCGAACCTGTATGGGTGGCGTCAACGATTATAGTACGGGATTTGATTATTCCTTTCTCAATCGCAATTTCAACAGTTTTGCCAATCAGCAGATTCAGCAGATTTTAGTCTAAGTTTACGGAACTTGCACAGTGAACTGGGATTTATCAAATCCGTGTTTTCAGGACTCATCCCAAGAAAATACTTGAATGACATATCATAACGGGATCTCTCTACAACGTCAACATCGGATATATCATAAATAGTCTTCAACAGGAGATATTTGAACATCATTACAGGACTTTCAGCCATACGGCCATTGTCATGGCTGTATTTATCCATAAGTTCTTTTTGAATGAAAGAGAAGTCCACAAGGTCATTAATCCTGCGCAGAATATTTTCGTGAGGGACTATCAAATCATATAAATCACTGTAATTGCTGAACTGTATCGTCTGTTGAGTTGGTAGCATATGTATGTGTTTTATACTGAAAAAGGTACAAAAAATCGGTATATAACCAAAATATTTGTTGGGTATATGCCGATTATATTAGTCTGTTATCCTTTGAAAGGACTTTTTCAGTGCCCTCCGTATTTTAGGGGGCTTTTTTAAGGTTGACTGCCTCTGCTTTCTGAGAACATAAATAACGAATAAAGACTCCACCATCCTTAGCAAGATAATTAAAATGGCCGATAAGGATATCTTTACCGGCCATTTTAATTATACTTTAATACTCATTATCAGGACTGTCATTTTCCTCTAATACCTTTTTGAGCCTATACAGGCTACGAATATCAGGTTCAAATGTAGGGTTACTCCAATTCCTTTTAACTGAATTTACCTGTACTTCAATAAATTTACGCAAGTCAAATATATATTCGTAATTGCTTAATCTTATTTCGTTAAATCTTAATTCATATGCCTGAAACCAGGCTTTTAGTTGTTTAATTTCTTCAGGCATATTTTAATCTCCTTCCTAGGGACAAAGATAAGGAGAAATGGTTCACATATTTCACAAAATGAACCTAACCGACTACAAATCAGGCGAAAGATTTAGAAGTATTAACTACTGTTGCATGAAACAGCTTGATTCAATCCATGAACAGTTCAGGATTCTTGCGTTTGAAGAATCTCCGTCGGTAGTACAATCGACGTACAGCAGACCGGTTGTAGGAACGGTATCTGCCCTCGTTGTAGGGATCCCTTTCGGCTTTGCTGCCTTTAACAGTTGGAAGTATCATGTCCAGGAACAGGATAATCCATGTGATAGCCAACCAGCACAACAGTAATACCCTGAACGGGAAATACAGTATTTCCAGAATGATAGTTTTAGTTTTTGGGCTCATAAGTCAATTTCTTTTGGAAAGGCAATGTCCTTCCGTATTTGGTTAATTTCTTGTTTATGTATGACAAAATACGTGCCTTTGTTTCCGCATCCGCATCCTGATACCAGCAGATAGGGTATAGGGTGAACCCGTTGCCGCTCAGAACGACCTGCACATCCGCATAAGGGGGAGCAAGGTACTTGCAAATGAGTTTGCTGTTATCCATTTTCAGGGACATTTTCACTGCATTGCATTTGAACCGCTCTATCAATTGGTCGGCTTGTTTGGTGGCCTTGTACTCTGTCAGTCCTTCAAAACAGCGGGAACATCCATTGTCGAACTGTTGGCTGACCATGTTTGTCTCACAGAACCGGTATACGCTGGAATGCGTTCGGTATTCCACCAGGTCCACAGTCCCGACACCGGCAGACTTGACCACGTTGCAAAACCGGTTGTCCGGCAGAAGCCGTGTATGGTGCTGTACGGTCGCTCCGATATAGTCCCTTATTTCCGGAACAGGCATATAGAACCAGTCAGACCGATAGATTCCCACCTTGTCCCTTTTCTGGGAGATATAGAATCCCGCATTCCCTTTCTTCTTGTGTCCTGACTCAATGTTGATCTGTACTTCAAAAGGGAAAAAACAACGCAAGTACGCAGCAACGGCCTCCATTATCGCCTTGCGTACGAACGGGTGGCTCGCAAGATATTGTAGGGAATTATGCTCGTAGCGTACGCTGTCGAAATAGACATCATTCATGAACTGTCCGGCAAGCGGTTGTATGTATTCGTTCAGTCTGCTGATAGACTGGATATACCCGTCAGATTGTCTTTCTGTCAACGGGCATTCGAAAGCGTTGGAAAGGAATAGCTCTGTGTCCGATTCAGCCACCTTTTCAATAAAACCGTTCGGGATGCAAACCACGTCCGTAAATAGGCAATGAAAAGACTCTGCAACAGCATCCTGCTTGAATATGGCATTAATGGCCTGTCCAAAAGGACTCCCTTTTGTTAGGACGATATCTGGCCGTTCGTTTAGGAATTGGCTGTTTGGTTTGAGCCTGGACATAATTTCTATAATTTTACTCTTTTTGCAAAATTATAAATTCCTGATAAATATTCCAATCATTTCTTGGTATTTACGCAAAAGTATATCCTTTTTGCAGGCAAAAGAGACCTTGTTGCCAAAATCTCACAGCCAGACTACATGTGCGGTGTGTTTGGAGAAATATAACCAGCTGTGGGGATTTTGCCCAAACTCCTTATTCGCACAGAATGAATCAGATGCCTTTCATTGAAAGGACAGGCTATTCCTATACAAGCCTGCCTCAGACAGTGTAGTTGCATATCAGCAGTTCGTCTATACCGCTACGACCGGAGCCTTTACTGTTGATGGATCGTGTCGCTTTGACCACATGGACGGTGAAATCCTGATAAATTTCCTTGATAAACTGTGCCGAAGAGTTGGACATCAGAAAACGGATACCTCTTTTATCCAAAGACCTGCAAGCGTCCCTAAGACGAAGCTGGTCTTCCTCGTTCCATCCTTTAGGGGTATAGGAGGTGAACGATGAACTTGCCGTGATGGGATGGAGGATCCAGATAGACAAACGCATCTGAAGGCAGCTGCTTCAGGACGATGGAATAATCTCCGCAGACAATCTTCACGTTTGCAGTGTTGAGATATTCGCTGACAGCCATTATCACCGGCTTGTTGGCGATAACCGGATGTTTGTACTGTCCGAACGGTGTGTTGAAATATCCCTGACAAACCGTTGAAACAGGTTCGGTTCAGGTAGATGATGCGTGCCGCCCGTTGGATGTCGGTAAGCGCATGAAGTCCCGGTTGCTGGTCCAGTGAGCGAATTGAGTAAAAGAACTCCGGGGTGTTTTCGTATGTCTCTAACTCCTTAACCAGCTTTTCCGGACTCTGTTTCACCATCTGGAAACAGTTGATCAACTCACAGTTGCAGTCATTGATAATGGCCCTTTTCGGTTGCAGATCCAACAATACCGCACCGCCGCCGATAAATGGCTCACAGTACAAGCAGTCCTTTATGTCTTCCGGCAATCTCTTGCGGATTTCAGGAAGAAGCCGGCGTTTCCCGCCAGCCCATTTTAAAAATGGTTTGATATAACTTTCGTCGTTCATAGGATATGGTTTTGGTTTCATATATTTATTCCATTAACGCACGTCATTTACCTGTCCGGTTAAATGTTCTGGAGTGGTCGTACCCTCCAGCCAAGGCGTGTGCGCCCACCCGTATTCATTTGCTACACTGTATCTGTCAGACTTCCGTGACCTTCAATCCGTTTATGGAAGCCTTGTATTTTATCAGCCGGGTCAGTTCTCCGGGAGACCAATACCGGTACTGAGCCGTTATCTCTTCACTGTCTGTATCATCTTTGGACGCTTCACCCTTTGTCTTGGTCAGTACGATAGTGCCGTATCCCTTACGAATGCAGTTACCCACCAGTGCTGCGCTGTACTTGTGCAGCTTGTCCTGCACATAATTGCTTTCTTTCTCGTTGAACCGGTCGATAGCCTGTAGCTTTTGTCCCCGTCCGTGGCCGCCCCGTGAGAATCGGGAGTCCATCTGGAGCCTTCGCAGCTTCTCGCTCAGCTGCTGTCTCCGGTACTCAAACTCTTCCGCATTGCCAATTCCTATATTCTCATTGCCAAAGGTGGCCATGATAGGGATGTCCGGATTCAGTTCTGCATAACATATCAAGTCGGGATCAACTGTCGGTCTTGCCTCCTGAACAGGGATAGGCAGCAGCAGGAACCATTTCCGGTTATGCTTATTGAAGTACAACGAGGCGTTGCAGTGGGATATATTACCTTCGATAATCTTGTCCAGTCTGTAACTGTAACCGGCCTTGTCTTTGCCTAAGATGCAGATGAACCTATGCTTGAAAAGTCGGAACTTATAGATTCTCCGGCTTCCTTTCTCCGCATAGAATGAGATGCTTTGCTTGGAGAACGGGATGGGAGTGTTGTTCTTGTAGTAGGGGATACGCATCTGGCCCTTGAATATCTCCTTTTTGTTCTTGTTGAAGAACGTTACCGTCCGGGTGTTGATGTTTGCGATGATGTCCGACGGGAGATCGTGCTTGGCCATAATCCTGTATGTCGCATTCTGGCGTGATGTGTTGAATATGGAGTTCTCCCCTTGGTTGCCGAGCTTGACTTTTGTCCCTTCGGTCAGGTAGAACATATTAGCGATGTTCTCCTGTGTCAGCAGGTGCATCATGATCAGGTTGCTCATAGACATGCATGCTTGTCTCCATCCGTCAAGAACTTGATAGACGGAATCCCTGGTCTCTTTGTCTCCTTCGGGCGCAATTTGTATCGTTAGTGTGATATCCATGTTCCAGAATCTTAGTGAGACCATTTATACCAAGCCAAGTTCTGATAGTATTCGTCCAGCCCGGAAACAATGCTGGGTCCTGGAACATAGACAGACAGGCCGCATGCCCCTCTCAAATTGATGCTCATAAATCTGTCTGTATGTCTGGTGTAGACCTTGCAAGCGTTGTAAGCCTTCAGAAAGTTGTCATGCAGGTTTTCGGCTTTCTGTTCGTCATCAGCCGCAATCTTGTCGTGACACATCCGGGCGAACTGTTTGAGGTCGAAAAACAGGTGAACATTTTCGCGGTCATATGTCATTGCTGTGATGGAAGGCAAATGGGCGTCGCTATAGGATGCAGCCTTCAGCCGTCCGAATTCCTCTGCCAGCTTGTTTATGCCTGAGAGTTCAACTGCCGTCAATATGCCCGATTTGTATTGTTCGGAGAGTGAGTTATAGTATGCGTAATACAGGTCCACAATCTTGTGCATATCCGGATTGGGAGTACAGAGTGCCGGAATGATTGTGTGATAAGGGAAACTGGTGGTCAGTATCTCTGCAGGAGAAGCCACCAGAACATCCGCAATCCCGGCGAACTCTGCCGCCACTTCGACGCTGCCCATCAGACATGCGTCAAACATCAGGTTGTTTATGGACAGACCTTTCAAGGCCGCCGCCATCTCGGGGATGTTGATTTCGTCGGCATTGTCTTTGCCGAAGGAGCGACTGCCTTTGTTGTCCGGTGCCGGGAACCAGTTCGTTCCATGCGACCAGAATATGACGGAGTTTACAGAGTTCGTGCGTCTGCCGCTGTTGAATGCCTGTGTGCATACATGCCTGATAACGGAAGGGGAAACAGAGTTCTGTTCCTGATAGTTGCTGATTTGGGTAATCCCATATTCCGGGTCAAGCCAGTATAAGGCCGGCAGTTCGTCGTGATTGTCCAAGTAAACGAATATGTTCCCGTCCTTTTTATTTGGGGCATTGTAATAAGCCTTCTGTATCCGTTCGAAGCTGTCCTTGCCGTAGTCGGACAGGTTGTTGTCCGCTACAATATAAATCAAGGTGGAGTGATCGGCAAGTGCTCTGTTGTTAATTGCCCGGTCATCTTCATCAGAATCTCTGCAGCTGTTCAAGCAGAGAGTAAACATGATGGCAAAAGCTATTCTTGAGAGAATCCCCCATGCCCTTTTGCCTTTTCTGATAATGTTTTTGGTAGTCATAAACGTTTCGGTTTTGATTAAGTATATAGTTTTCGTTATGGTAGATCCGGTATTTCAGGGTCCCTAAGAAGTTCGCGCAATTCTTTCGATTCACGGTTTTCGCGCCTCAGACTGTCTATTGTCCTTTCCTTCTCCAGTCCTTTTTGTGCGATTCGGTCGAGATATTCGGTGACATCCTCGATTAGTCTCTGTTCATCGGCGTTCAATATGGAATCCTGTACCTCGTTGAACAGGGAGTCATTTTCCCATACAAGCGTATCCTGCTGTGCAATCTGGTCCTGTTGCCTGGAATAGTCCAACAGTACAGTGTCCCCATTGTTGTTCAGGTAGTATTGGTAGGAGCATATTGAGTCGTTGGCATATCTGACTTCTATCTGGTCAGGAATGGTGTCACCGTGAATGTCTATCCGGCAGACAAAGTACATGGTGTCAAGTGTTATCGTGTCAATGTACCGGATGAAGAACTTACTGTTTCCACCAGTATCCATGTTCTCAGAATCCTTTGGGAATTTAAGAGTGTGGGCCTGTTTATCTGTCCCTCCTTCTTTGGTTTGGACGGACCGGTAAATAACGCAGGCGAAAGCGACCACTGTCAGCACAAGTGACACTACCCAAAGTGATATCTGATGATTTTTTCTCATGAATGTTTTGGTTATAATATCTGCAAAAATAGGAATAATCTCTGTGAATACCAAATATTTGTATTTTTTGTAATTGTTGCAATTCTATGTTTTTTAGTAGGTAAATTTAGATTATGTGCATATATATTGGATTAAAATGAATGCGAATTGTGGAATAACATCAATTTTTTGTTTCCATTCACGTTTGGTATCATCCATGGTGTTCTCTCTTTCCTCCGTCAGAGGCAGGCGGGACACATTATTATATTCATCGGCGGCATACGAAGTACGGTCGGGTACTTGTGTCTCGCCGATGTGTGTGTTGACTGATTGCGAAGTTTTCGCGGTAAAAAGATAGATGATGAAGCGTATGAATAGAATACAGAATACCCTGCTGGCTTTTGCCTGTTGTGCCTGAGCCGTGTTGCAGCTGTGCGGCTGCACCAAGGACGTCGGAGCCGTATTCAGGCTGATGGGCGAGGAGTGTGCCATGGCTCCGGCATCGCGTGCGGCCTGTTTCGAGGCCGGCACCTGCTATGCGCTGTGGGCCATCTCCGATGACAAATGGGCCGATCCGGTGCTGAACTATGTCCTTACCCAGAGTGATCAATATCCGTTTGGTGAAGAACGGAGACTGTTCTATGTGTCAGTGAACTACCGCAAAACTAACGATTTAGCGGCTTCGGAGATACCAATACCTCCTCTCTTTTCCTGCTTCTTCCTGCCATTGCTTTTTAGGA
>ERZ772872.3413-NODE-3413-length-11890-cov-4.884580_pt1 | contig 11890 bp, 7 predicted proteins | sample MGYA00512132_ERZ772872 | MGnify/ENA primary metagenome ERZ772872 (study PRJEB29015, sample SAMEA2737724) | human gut metagenome | biome: human gut; feature: human-associated habitat; material: faeces | place: China | collected 2012 ...
CACCGGCAACCCGCTGTCATCAGCATTCCCCGGGAGCAATGGGTTAAATCCCTTTATCTTTACAGTAACCGGTAATTCGGCATCCGAAAGATTCACTTGCCCGAACGGGTAAGCCCCATCGAAAGAGGCCTCGGCAAAACGGGGAAAGCCGTGATGGTTAACCGGACGACCTTCATAGTGCAAATATTCATGGCTGTAAAGAGGACCTTCCAACAAAGTCGTCACAGGAATATTATCCTGTGACTTAACATAAATAGAAAAGAAAGGAGCATTATTACCGGTAGTTACCGTGCTATATTTCTTCCCCGGAACATTCATTATTTCCCAATCACGCAACTCTCCTCTTCCACCAAGAGATACGGTACCTGTTCCTATTCCGCCTAAAGGAAGAGCTATCTGAAACAAATGCTCCTTATCATAATGCTTCAACACAGGCCAATCAGACGGTTTCCATTCCTGAGCAGACAATGAGCCCGCTGCCCAAAGAGCCAACAAGCTCCATTTCTGTAAATGTGTAATCATATATATTTAATTTTATCTATTACCAATTAGGATTTTGAGTTAAATTAGGATTTTTATCTCTTGCTGACTGAGGAATCGGCCACAGATAATGTTTTTGCGGATCGAATGTGCGTTCCTGCCCAAGGAATTTTTCCTGAGTATAATCTCCGATAGCAGTATGCTCATCCTTATTGATACCATATCCGGGTTGATTCAATACCACTTCTGCTGTTTTCCAGCGCAAAATATCAAAATAACGCTTATGTTCACCAACAAATTCATGCCTTCTTTCTTCCCTGATAATAGTACGCATCCGTTCCTGATTTCCAAGTTGACTGTCAACTCCGGGCAAACCGGCACGCTTCCTGACCTGATTGACCGCCCATACTATTTCTGCATTATGCGGCTCATATTCGTTCAAAGCCTCTGCATAAATCAACAATGTTTCCGCATAACGATACAGGCTGAAATTCGTCCATGAAGCATCAACTTTCTCCAATTCCAAATCGTTATATTTCAAATACATATATCCCGTTATTCCGCCACCCTCATTATTAATGCGTTCCGGATTATTATAAGCCGGATGAGGCATATACGGAGTATAACTTCCATCCGGTCTGAGAATATCCACCCCCGGCAACATAAATGTTTTCTTCAAGCGCGCATCCCGGTTCTCCCATGGGTGATCCATATCATACAAAGAGGATTCATAAATAGTCTTTCCATCAGTCATCTCATACGAATCAACCAAATCTCGTGTCGGGCAAAAACTAGCCCATCCTTGACCTGTCACCCCAACTCCCGATGGTGAACATAACACAGGCAACATATGCGTCAATTCATCCTCCATATACTGATGGGCAAGAATAACTTCTTTATTATTATTGTTGGCGGCAGCTTTGAACAAAAAGGCAAAATCATTTTCCAAACCATATAAATTAAGGTCAATCACCTTCTTTGCCAACGAAGCAGCTTCCTTCCAAAGTTCTTTTGCCTCCTCTCCCTTATGAAACTTTTTATAACTTGCCATATCCAAATACATATCAGCTTTCAACATCAAAGCGGCTCCCTTAGTTATACGGCCCACATCATCTCCCGAATAGGTTTCCGGCAAATATTCTATCGCCTTATCCACATTTTCAATGGCATAGTCCAACACCTCCTGCTTAGGAGAACGAGGCAATGCAGCCTCTTCCAAAGAAACAGGTTTTTCCTTAATGAGAGGAATATCCCCAAAATGCCGCGCCATCCTGTAATATTTCAACGCTAAAATAAAACGTATCTCTCCTTCAAAACGCTGTTTTTTTTCTTCTTTTATTTCCATTCCCTGCAGTTTGTCCAAACAATAAAGGATGCGATAAATATGGTCGTATTTCCATTCTTCAGACAAATAACCTGTAGCCGCATTATGTATTCCCTGGCAAATATATCCCAAACCATTCTCTCCCCACGAATTCGTCATCAAAGAGTTGTCACTCTCACAATCTCTCCAAAAATCCCTTTCACCCGGCAATAACGGATACAGGGCATTTACTCCTTTCTCTACATCTGCTTCTGTTTTCCAAAAAGTATTTTCAGAAGCTTGTTCCAACGGATCACGGTCTAAAAAATCTGCACAACCAGACAATGTAAGCACAGCAACAAATAAAATATAAAAACGATAATGTCTCATACTGTTATTAGAATTGAAGATTTATACCAAATGAAAATGTTCTGGACAAAGGATACCATCCGCCCTCCGGGTCAAAGCCATCGTAGCCGGTAATGGTCGCTAAATTCTGTCCTGACAAATAAAGTCTCAGATATTTAATATTCACCTTTTCCAATAATGCTTTTGAGAAAGTATAACCAATCTGCACATTTTGGATTTTCAGGTAATCAGCATTACGCAACCAATAGCTATTATATTGAGTATCATTAGCCGTATTCGTTAAAGTAAGCCGGGGATAAGTGGCATCCGGGTTATTTTCACTCCATGCATCCAAATGCATAGGGCGTGCATTCTGAGATAAATAGAAAGCCCATCCTTCATAACCGGATATGTATTTCTTCACATTCAATTTACCATACATATTCATGGAAAAATCAAAGTTCTTATACCCAAAATGCAAGTTCAACCCATAATTAATCGGTAATTTATCATTCAAGATAACACGGTCATTACCGTCAATAACTCCATTGTCATCTTGATCTTTAAATTTTATGTTACCGGGAAGAACATTTCCTTGCTCAGCATGATTCTTTATGTCTTCTTCACTCTGAAACAATCCCTCGGCTTCATAACCGAAAGGTAACTGATACTGCCCGTTTAAATAGGTCACTGCATTTCCCTCAATCCATTTATCCGAATTTCCCATTTCCAGCACTTTATTTTTTGAGAAGCTCGCATTCATATCTACTCCCCATGAGAAATCTCCTTTACTGTCATTATAAGACGTCAGAATATCCATCCCTTGATTTCTCATTCTCAACAAATTTGAAATCGGAGCAGAAAGTCCGAATTCAGAGGGAACAGGAGGAGTATATAATATATTACGACGAAGATTATTAAAATAATCAACAGACAGTTTGATACGTTGATCCCACATTCCAAAATCAATTCCAATATTGGCCAATTCTGAAACTTCCCAAGTAATATCAGGATTTATAGCGACATTATTATATGCACCACCAACCAGTTTCCCATTAAACGAATAAATTTTAGGATCATAACTTAAGACTTGTGCAGTCGGATAATAGCCTACTTTTTCCGCATCTCCTAATGTTCCCCAAGACCCCCTGATCTTTAATTCGGACAACCAGGAAGATGCTCCTTCCATAAATTTCTCACGATGAATATTCCATCCGGCAGAAAATGAAGGGAATACCCCCCATCTATGTCCCTCTGCAAAGCGAGAAGAACCATCCGCCCTTAAACTTGCTTCAAATAAGTAACGTCCCTGATAGTCGTAATTAACACGTCCAAACCAAGACTGTATAGCCACATCACGAGTTGTCGAACTTCCATTCTGCTTATTATCACTACCTACCCCCAATACATCAATATCATCAAACGGCATATTATCTCTGGAAGCCCAAAATCCTTCCTGCTTGAAATATTCTTGGGAATAACCAGCCAAAAATTTGAAATGATGTGAGTCTGCCAACGTAAGCGCATAATCAGAAGTAAACTGCAATTGTGTACGGTATTGATAAGCATTAGAATCTTTCAAAGAAGAAACAAGATTTTCCGTCTTTGCCACATTTCCCTCGGCATCATATAAATAATAAGTCTTTACCCGGTCTTTTGTCGTCTGGTCATGCGTATAAGCAGATATGTTTGCTTTTATATTCCAATCTCTCAAAGGAGTATAAGTAGCACTAAATATAGCAAGCATCTCTTTGTGACGTTCTTTTGAATAACCGGCCTCATTGACACCGGCAATAGGGTTTCCTCCCATCGAAGAACCAACCCCATATAGTCCGTTAGCCTCATAAATAGGAGTAACAGGTGATATTCTCGCTGCCTGAGTTTGCCAAATTGTTGTTCCTCCCTGCGGATTCTTTATATTTGTCTGTGTATATTGCAAATTAACCTGCGCAGACAAGTTCTTTAACAGTTGGAAGTGTAAATCTGGTTTGAATATCAAACGGTTATAATCATTGTTAGGTAAAGTACCCTCCTGATAGTCGTTCGAAAGAGAAAAACGATAAGTAATGGATTTCTCTTTACCCGAAACAGCCACATGAGTATTATTAATCAATGTATTTTTACGGTATATTTCTTTATACCACTTATTATCTGCATATTTCCCGTTCTTCAAATCCTGTATGCCTTGTTCACCAAAAAAGGCAGCTTTACCGTCATTAACCATTGCCTCATCATACAAACGCATATAATCTTCGGCACCGACAAAATCCAATTTGAACTGTGGATTCTGAATTCCTATATTGGTAGAAAAGTCAACAACCGGCCGTTCTGAGGTTTGCCCCTTCTTTGTTGTTACCAACATAACCCCATTTGCCGCACGTGACCCATAAATAGAGGCAGAAGCAGCATCCTTCAAAATAGAGATACTTTCTATGTCATTAGGATTCAATGTATAAAGATTACCGGGCACACCATCTATCAGAATAAGAACACCGGAGCTTCCTCCAATCGTGGAAGTACCGTGGATATTTATAGTAGCTCCGGAGCCAACCGCACCACTACCCTTGGTTACTGTCATACCGGGAACCGAACCTGCCAACAACTCCTGAACGTTGGTAACAGAACGCGCCTTCAATGCCTTATCTGCTTTAATAGTTCCGATAGAACCTGTCAAGTTAACCTTTCTTTGTGTACCATATCCTACTACAACAACCTCCTCCAATGCTTGTGTATCCTCCTTTAAAGTCACAACCAGCATCTTGCCGTTTTGCGGTTTCAACTGTCGGGTCTCATAACCAATATAAGAGATTTCCAAAACAGCATTATTCATTGCATTCAGAGTAAAATTACCATCAAAATCAGTTATTGTACCATTGGAAGTACCTTGTACTATCACTGTTGCGCCAATTACCGGCTCACCATTTACATCAATCACCCTTCCTGTCACCTCACCTTGCTGCTCACGATTCAGCGGTTGCCGGGCTCTTTTAATAATTACTTTTTTATCCTGAATTTCATAACTCAAACCGGACTGTCCTTTCAAAAGTTGTTTTACAACTTCTTCTATTACCGCATCTTTTACAGAAATGGAGACACGCTTTTTCGTATCCAAATCAAGGGATGAAAAGACAAATGAATATCCTGATGATTTTTTTATTTGTTCGATAGCTTCCTTTACTGTTATATTACTGGCTTTCAATGTAATATCCTGAGAGAAAGCCGATAAATTAAAGCAAAGTGCTACTGAGGCTACTAAAATAGCCTTATCAAAACATCTCATAATTCTTCTGATTTTTAAAATAAATAAATTAGAATAAGGTTATAAGAATTAAAGATTTACTATATTTGCTACTTCTTTAACTCAACAAGTGTTTTTGAAAAGAATACTTGATTTGATTTAATCGGGAGGGTGTGGCCGCATCCTCCTTTTTTATATCAAGCATCTCCTACTTTACACATCAACCGGTAGAAATTATTTGCTTCATAAATTTAGATTTTTAGGTTCTACAATATATTAATAAAGTATATACTTTCCATTTTCGTATCGGTAATTCATCCTGCTGGTAGAAGCTATGGTTTCAAGCACCTCTTCAATGGTATTTTTATTTATCATAAAATCACCATAAAAACGTCTATCCCGCAGTGAATCCGCAACTTCAATACGCACATCATAACTTCGCATCAGTTTTTTTGCAATATCCTCTAACAACTCTTCATCAAAAAACAGTTTATTATCTCTCCAAATATTTGCATACTCTACATTCGCTTTCGATTTAACCATTTCGCCAGTCAATTTATTCAGCACCATCCGTTCATTCGGTTCCAAATAAAGTTCCTCCATCGCTTTTATCCCATTCTGCAGTGCTACCTTTCCTTCTACCAAACTAATCATCACCTCCTCGTCATTGGAATAGTTCTTAAAATTGAATTTTGTTCCCAATACACGGAGATTCACCTCTTTGGTACAAACCTCAAAGGGTACTTTCTCATTGTGGGCAACCTCAAAATAGCCTTCTCCTTCCAATGTCAACTTACGGTCATCTACACCAAATCCCTGAGAATAAGTAACTTTAGAACCGGCATTTAACCAAACCAAACTTCCATCAGGCAAATTTAATTTTGTATGTGTACCCAATGAAGCTTCCACCACTATATCCGAAAAGTTCTGTTTTACAGTATGTTTTCCCTGATAATAAGTGGCAAAAGGAACTAATAATACCAAAAGCACAGCAGCCACACGATATAACATTTTCCAAGAGAAAGAACGTCTTGCCGGCTTTTCTTTTTTCGGGAATATAGCTGCCCGCTGCTGAAACAAAGTAAAAGCCGCATCTTCATCAAATGGTTCAACACTTCCCGATACTCCCGAAGAAAACCAAAGTTCTAACTTATTCCGAACATAAATACGGTTAGCTTCCGATTCCATAGTCCATTTCTGCAACTCGGAAAAAGAGGCTTTATCCAAATTCCCTGATAAATAAGATGTAATCAATCCGTCTATATCGTTATATTCTTCTTTCATCTGCATATATTAAGTGCTGTTATTATATAAGGCAAAAAATAAGTTTTAAAGGGTAGTCAAAATGAAGTTTTTTTTCAATTTCCTAAAAAAACATAGAGAACAAGTAGTTTCAGGTACTTTTCCATCCGTTGCTGAAGACAGGATAATGCTTTCTTCATGTGGTATTTAACCGTGTTTACCGAGATATTAAGTTCTATTGCTATTTCTTCGTATTTTTTCTGTTCAAAACGATTCTTTTTGAACACCGTTCGACATTCTAAAGGAAGTTCTTCAATATTCCGAATCAGTTCACTTTCCAATTCCTGCTCCAATAAATAACCCAAAGGATGCTCATCTTCGACAAAAACCCGATCCAGAAATTCCATATTTTCCGGAAGAAAAAATGAAGAAACCAAAAGTTCCTCCCGCCTCCTTAACGAATTCAGCTCATTCAAACAACGATTACGGACGGCACGCATAAGGTATGCACGAATTGAATATTCAATTTCAATATCGTCCCGGTGCTCCCACAAATAAAAAATCACATCATCCACTATTTCCTCAGCCAGAGCAGCATCAGCCAACATTTGGTTCGCAAAACGGCAAAGCAATACATAATGCTGTTTATATATGTATTTAAAAGCATCTTCGTTTCCTTGCTTCAACTGCTCTATAATAAGTTTTTCCATAGCCATCATTAAAGTTATAAACAATAAAAATCAGTAACTCTAATACGGTGTTTCATCAGAAATATAAATTACATGTTCCATCGTAGTAGATTATAGCATTTAACTTAAAAATCCGTATTGAACTTGTGAAGTTCATTCCACGGGTATGGGAAAATTCATGCAACAATACATAGCCCGGTAAATGAAATGGTTACATCATCTGATAACATGATAAATGACATGCCAAACGGTGTGTACGCATAATGACGCGGCCAAAATTCCTATCTACAAGCACTCTTTTTGTTGCCATATCAGGCGCAAAGATACATTTTTAGACGAAAAAAAATAGGATTTTACGACTTTTCCCGATTTTGCACCGCCCAACAAACAACCGTTCGGTGAATACCATCAGTGCCGATTACATCCACCACTATAATTACTTCCGATTTCATCACCTTCAAATAAATATCCCGCCCATCATCTGAAACAGGGTTACCCCGGTAGATCCTCTTTTCTCATAATATAAGGATTTGAGAAGAATTGAAAAGGATAAAAAATGAAAGGAGGATGAATCAGATAAAAAATAATTGTTACCTTTGTCAGGTTCGATGAGAAACATGCACGTACGAGTTTGGTTACATTAAAAAATAAAAAACTGATATACAATGTACAGAGCAAACATCGGTACTTTTGCGCAAATTATGAAACGAAATCAAATGGAAGATACAAAACATATCAAAATAAGCGAATACAATTACCCGCTGCCCGATGAACGGATTGCGAAGTTTCCGCTGGCAGTACGTGACCAATCCAAGCTGTTGGTATACCGCCACGGCGAAGTAAGCGAAGATACATTCACTGCGCTGCCTGAATATCTGGAGCAGGGCGAACTGATGATATTCAACAATACAAAGGTGATTCAGGCACGCCTGCACTTTCGCAAGGAAACGGGAGCTCTGATTGAAGTGTTCTGTCTGGAGCCGATACAGCCGAACGATTATGTACTGTCCTTCCAGCAAACGAAAAAATGCAGCTGGCTCTGCATGATTGGCAATCTGAAGAAATGGAAAGAAGGAGCACTGAGCCGCATGGTAGACGTGAAAGGGAAACAGGTGACACTGACTGCCACACGCGGTGAATGTCGCGGCACAAGCCATTGGGTAGATTTTGAATGGAATGATGACAGCATCACCTTTGCCGACCTGCTGGAAGTGGTGGGCGAACTGCCTATTCCTCCCTACCTCAACCGGGACACACAAGAAAGCGATAAAGAAACTTATCAGACGGTCTATTCCAAAATAAAAGGGTCGGTAGCCGCCCCCACCGCCGGACTGCACTTCACCGAACGCGTATTGCAAGCATTGGATGCCCACGGTATCGACCGCGAAGAACTGACCTTGCATGTAGGCGCAGGCACCTTCAAGCCCGTGAAAAGTGAAGAAATAGAAGGACACGAAATGCATACGGAATACATCTCCGTCAACAAACGGACCATTGAGAAACTGATTGCACACGGAGGGCATGCCATTGCCGTAGGAACCACTTCGGTGAGAACTTTGGAAAGCCTGTATTATATAGGAGTAGCTATCAGCCGCAATCCCGATGCCAACCAGGAAGAACTGCACGTGCAGCAATGGATGCCTTACGAAGAGAAAAATGGCATCGGCACTATACAGGCTTTACAGCATATACTCGATTATCTGAACCGTCACCACATGGAAACATTGCACACCAGTACGCAAATCATCATTGCTCCGGGCTACGAATACAAGATAGTGAAAAAGATGGTTACCAATTTCCACCAACCGCAAAGCACATTACTGCTATTGGTTTCTGCTTTTGTGAAAGGAGACTGGCGAAAGATTTATGATTATGCCTTGGAGCATGATTTCAGGTTCCTAAGCTATGGCGACAGTTCGTTGCTGATACCCTGAAGCCCTATCACAGGCATACCATCTTCCTTCCGCAGCATTAAGCGTTTTCTTCCCTACCATTAAGGCGTTTTTTACAGACATTTACTACGTCCCACTACGGCAGGACGTACGTTCCACCGTAGCAGGACGTACGTCCTATTGCAGTGGGACGTATATCCTGCTATAGTGGGACGTAGTAGTATTCAGTATAGAAAGGCTTAATCATCCGTATGAAAAGCCTTAGCTATATCCAAGAAGCGGCTTGGAATAAGACACTAGTAAACGGAAACAGATTTTTAGTCAACAAGAAAAGAATTTGAGAATAATCCACTATTTTTGCATTTAAGTAAAAGACTATATGCAATATGACTAAGAAACGAACAATGAAAAAAACAATATGACAGCAGAAGAATTAGGCCAGATGATATGGAACGTGAAGGAACTCCTTCGCAATGTATATGACAATAAGGACGTGGAGGATGTAATTCTTCCGTTCACTCTCCTCCGCCGTCTGGACTGCGTACTTGTAGGTTCAGAAAGCCGTGTGGCAGCTAACATGAAGCAACTGGAAGAACTTGGTCAGACCTCACAAGAAGATATCGACAATATGATGCCGATGCTCATGGATGCTGCCGGCTACAAATTCTACAATACGAGCGGTCTGTCACTCTCTAAGTTGATAACAGTTCCCGCCGACCTGACAAATAACTTCAAGACCTATCTTGAAGGCTTCAGTCCGAACATCCGTGAAATTCTGAAAAACTTCACCGGTAAAGGTGAAAATGCGAGCCTGAGCGATATCTTCTTAAACCTTGCCCGAAAGAATCTTCTGCTTCAAGTGACTAAAGCTTTTGTGCTGAACATCGACCTCAGTCCCGACAAAGTAGACAACCACATGATGGGTACTGTCTTCGAAATTGTCATTCGTTATGCAAAAGAGTCTGTAGGTATCGGCGCCGGTCAATTCTATACTCCTCGCGACATCGTTCGCTTGATGACAGAGATTACTCTGCTCGGTCAAGAAGATAAGATTTACCAAGATGGTAAGATAATCTCTGTGTATGACCCCTGCTGTGGTACGGGCGGCATCCTGACGTTGACCAAAGATACTATAGAGGAAACGGCGAAGGAGCGTAGAGTGGATGTAACCGTCAACCTGTTTGGTCAGGAATTAAACGACAAAACATACGCACTCTGCAAGAGTGATATTATCATGAAGGGTGACGAGGCAAAGGGTATCGCTGTAGGTGATACCCTTCTCATCGATGAATTCCGCGATCAAAAGTTCAACTTTATGCTGGCGAACCCTCCGTACGGCGTGGACTGGAAACGTGAATACGATTCTGTTTCTGCCGAAGCGGAAGATAAAAACAGTCGTTTCGCTCCGGGACTGCCCGACAAGAGCGACGGCCAGTTACTATTCACCTTGCACATGCTTCATAAGATGGATCCCAAAGGCAGTCGCGTAGGCATCCTCTCTAATGGCTCACCACTGTTTAACGGTGGTGCAGGTTCCGGTTGGAGCAATATTCGCAAGCACATGCTTGACAATGACTTACTTGACGCTATCATTGCTTTGCCCGGTGGTTTGTTCTATGGCACAGGTATCGCTACCTATCTTTGGATATTTGATAACAAGAAGCCCGAAAGCCACAAGAATAAAGTGTTACTGATAAATGCAGCAAAAGACGAGTACGTCCAGCCTATGCGCAAGAACCTCGGTATGAAGAATATCTTGGTCAGCGATTATGGTCGAAATGAAATATGTCGTATCTACCATGCTTTTGAGACTTGCGACAATGCAAAACTTATGGATAAGGATGATTTCTTCTACACTTACATTACTGTTGAACGCCCTCTTCGTCTTATATATAAGGATGTGAAGACAAAGTATGCTGCGCTCGATGAAAAGAAGCGGAGCGAAGCTTTGGCAAACATCGTTGCATTGGACGATATTGATACAGAACGCACCGATGCTGAGTTCTTTGCTTACTTGGAGTCGAAGAAGATAAAGACTACCGCAAAACTTATCAAAGATTGTCGCACCTTCTTTGGTGAAGTGTCTGAAACAGCTCCCGAGGTTCATGTCATACCACTTGATGATAGCAGCGACTTGGTAGCTGACACTAATTTGCGTGACTATGAATCGATTCCATTCAAGACGGATATTCAAGAGTATTTTCAAAACGAGGTGCTTCGCTTTGCTCCTGATGCATGGATGGATAGAGAGAAAGACAAGATAGGTTGCGAGTTCCCCATTTCAAAACTGTTTTATGAATATCAGCCGCTGCGTTCAGTAGAGGATATCCTTGCGGATATTCGGGCTCTCGAAGAAGATGAGGAACAGAGCATACAATCACTGATTAATGATTAAAAGCTATCATGAAAACTTACGAAGAATATAAAGTCAGCGGAGTAAAGTGGCTGGGTAAGGTGCCAAAACACTGGGAAATATGCCGTTTCAAAGATTTTATAAGCCTACAGACACAGACTTCACTCTCAGAAAATAAAATAGGCTTAGAAAATATTGAATGTGCGACAGGAAAATTCATCGAAACGAATTCAGAATTTGAGGGAAATGGCATTGCTTTTGACGTAGGGGATGTTATCTATGGGAAATTATCCGCTATTTCAACCAGTTGTCTGCGGCTCTGTTCAGAACCGAAATAGATAGTGG
>ERZ772872.3431-NODE-3431-length-11847-cov-19.172066_pt1 | contig 11847 bp, 10 predicted proteins | sample MGYA00512132_ERZ772872 | MGnify/ENA primary metagenome ERZ772872 (study PRJEB29015, sample SAMEA2737724) | human gut metagenome | biome: human gut; feature: human-associated habitat; material: faeces | place: China | collected 2012 ...
CGCATCAGCCTGTCCATGAAGGCTCTGCTGAACGACGACGCTGAGTAATCAGTCCTTCGTTCGGAAGATCATCTTCTGACACAATGCGATCAACAGCCCCGTTGCCGGGAAAACGGCGGCGGGGCTGTTTTTGTTAAGGGAGAAACCCTCTCAGTCACGGCCTGCGCCGCGACAGCTCTCCCGAAGGGCGAGCTTTTGACAGTGAACGAAAAAGTTTGAGGAAAACCGGCAAAACCTCTCCCTTTCGGGGAGAGGTGGACGCGAACAGCGTGAGCGGACGGAGAGGGTTATTTTTTATGGTTAAATTTATCAAGAAGCACTGGGAAGTGCTCAGTTACCTGATCTTTGGCGTACTGACCACCCTGCTCAACATCGTACTGTATGCCCTGTTCAACAAGCTGTTCGGCTACACCGCCGCCAACAGCTGGGGCAACGTGCTGGACAACATCCTGTGCATCCTGTTTGCCTACGCCACCAACCGGGCGTTCGTGTTCCGCAGCAGGACCCAGGGCCGGGAGATGGCGAAGGAGTTCGGTGCATTCGTCACCTGCCGCCTGGGCACACTGGTGCTGGATGCCGTCATTATGATGGTGGGCGGCAACCTGCTGGCCGCGCAGGGCACAGCTCTGATGGAAGGCCTGATGCAGGGCGTGCTGGGGGCTGTGGCGGGCTGGATCGATCCGGCCACAGCTGTAAGCACGATCAACACCTACGCAGGAGGCGCTGATCATTCTGCTGCCATCGCCATCATCGGTGGTGCCGATGGCCCGACGGCGATCTTCGTCAGCAGTTACAGCGCACAGACTTTGTGGGGCTTATGCGTCAAGGTCTTTTCCAACGTGATCGTGGTGGTGCTGAACTATGTGTTCAGCAAACTCATCATCTTTAAAAAGAAAAAATAATTTTTTAGGAGGTACGGTCTTATGAAACGTGGTCTGAAAGGTTTTGCATTCCTGGTCTCCGGTCTGGTGCTGGGCATCATCGGTGCAACGGTGTCGGCAACGGCCATTGCCCTGAGCGCTGTCGGCATGGCAAAGGTGCGCCGTGCCAACAAGAATTAAGGAGGACGACAACATGACCCGCGAAGAAATTCTCTCCCATGTCGATCACACCCTGCTGAAGCCGGAGGCCACCTGGCCCCAGATCCAGACCCTGTGTGACGAAGCCATTGCCAACCACACCGCATCCGTCTGCATCAACACCTGCTACGTCAAGCAGGCTGTGGAGTACATGGCAGGCCGCATCCCGGTGTGCTGCGTGGTGGGCTTCCCTCTGGGTGCCATGGACACCGCCAGCAAGGCCTTTGAGGCAAAGACTGCCATCGAAAACGGCGCTTCCGAGGTGGACATGGTCATCAACATCGGCCGCCTGAAGAATAAGGAGTACGATGCCGTCCGCGAGGACATCCGTGCCGTGAAGCAGGCTGTGGGCGACAAGATCCTGAAGGTCATCATCGAGACCTGCCTGCTGACCGATGAGGAAAAGGAAACGATGTGCGACATCGTCTGCGAGGCAGGCGCGGACTACATCAAGACCAGCACCGGCTTCTCCACCGCAGGTGCCAACTTCCACGATGTGGAACTGATGGTCAAGGGTGTGCACGGCCGCTGCAAGGTCAAGGCTGCCGGCGGCATCTCCACCGTGGAGGATATGGAAAAGTTCCTCGCTCTGGGCGCAGACCGTCTGGGCACTTCCCGTGCGGTCAAGCTGCTGAACGGCGAACAGGCCAAGGGTTACTAAGAGAGCATCAAGAAACTCCCGGTACTTCTAGGGAAAATCCTAATCAATTTCGTTGAGATGTCTAAAAAGAGTGATACTCTTCTTGACAATCTGACGAAGAGATGATAAGATATCTCTCAGAAAACAACTGAATACCGACTTATCAAGAGCGGCTGAGGGGACAGGCCCTGTGAAGCCCGACAACCTGTGCGAAAGCATAAGGTGCCAAATCCTGCGGGAAACCGAAAGATAAGAGTGCAAACGCTCAGAGCTTCGGTTCTGAGCGTTTTTGTTTGCGCAAACTTGATGGACGTGTATGAAGCTGTGCAAGATTCACCACACACATGGAGGACAAAATTTATGGCAAGACACCTGTTTACTTCTGAGTCCGTCACCGAGGGACATCCTGACAAGATCTGCGACCAGATCTCCGATGCCATCCTGGACGAGATCCTGACCCACGACCCCGATGCCCGCGTGGCCTGCGAGACCTGCGCTTCCACCGGTCTGGTCCACATTATGGGCGAGATCACCACCAGCTGCTATGTCGATTTCCAGAAGATCGTCCGCGAGGTCATCTCTGACATCGGTTACACCCGTGCAAAGTACGGCTTTGACGCTGACACCTGCGCCGTTATCTCCAACATCGACGGCCAGAGCCCCGATATCGCACTGGGCACCAACGACCAGGTCGGCGGTGCCGGTGACCAGGGCATGATGTTCGGCTATGCCTGCGATGAGACCCCTGAGCTGATGCCCATGCCCATCAGCCTGGCCCACAAGCTGGCCAAGAAGCTGACTGAGGTGCGCAAGAGCGGTGAACTGGATTACCTGCGCCCGGACGGCAAGAGCCAGGTCACCGTGGAGTACGACGAGAACAACAAGCCCGTGCGTGTGGACGCCGTGGTCATCTCCAGCCAGCACAGCGAGAGCGTGAGCATGGACCAGCTGCGTGCCGACGTGATGGAAAAGGTCATCAAGGCCACCATCCCCGCCGAGCTGCTGGACGAGAACACCAAGTACTATATCAACCCCACCGGCCGCTTTGTGGTGGGTGGCCCCCAGGGCGACACCGGCCTGACCGGCCGTAAGATCATCGTGGACACCTACGGCGGCTACGCACGTCACGGCGGCGGCGCATTCTCCGGCAAGGATCCCAGCAAGGTGGACCGCAGCGCTGCCTATGCGACCCGCTGGGTGGCCAAGAACATCGTGGCTGCCGGCCTGGCCAAGCAGTGCGAGGTGCAGGTGGCTTACGCCATCGGCGTGGCAAAGCCCGTGTCCATCATGGTGGACACCTTCGGCACCGGCACGGTCTCCGATGAGAAGATCGAGCAGGCTGTGGAGAAGGTCTTTGATCTGACCCCCGCTGCCATCATCCGTGACCTCGACCTGCGCAAGCCCATCTACCGCAAGCTGGCTGCCTACGGTCACATGGGCCGCGAGGACCTGGGCGTGAAGTGGGAGAACACCGACCGCGTGGATGCTCTGAAGGCTGCCGTGGCTGCTCTGTAAAGAAGAACCGGTAAATGAAGAAAAAGGCTCCTCTGCCGACCGGCAGAGGGGCCTTTTTGCAGGGTGCGGCCGGAAGCGGCGGCGAGATGTGTCCACATGGAAAAGTAATACTTTTCTCGAAAAATCGGTGGATTTTTGCGACTGCGAAGGGAAATGGCCGTCTTTTTGTCGAAAACACACAGTCTCTTTTTGAAAAAAGCAAAACAGATGTGCAAGGCGCAGAAAATCGTTTTGTGTAACAAATGGATATGGCACAAAACGCAAAATGTGATAAAATAAAGGTAGATATACGCTTTTGTACGCAGATCGTTCGGATTGGAAAGCAGCAATAAGGAGTTGTGATTATGTCCATTGAAATTTCCCCCAAGTCGTTTTTCCAGCAGCCCAGTGTGGCAGACATGCGGCTGATCGCCTGCCCCGGTGCCGAGGAGCTTACCGGCCTGATCGACAAGCACCTGGTCCGTTGGGCCAAGGACGCCGGCATTGACAAGGAGACCTTTATCATCTCCTGCGACTGCCCCCGCTTCCAGAGCGGTGATGCCAAGGGTCTGGTCAAGGAGTCCGTGCGCGGCGACGATATCTTTATTGTGGTGGATCCCGGCAACTACAGCGTGACCTACAAGCTGTTTGACAACGTGAACCACATGTCCCCGGACGATCACTTTGCAAACCTGAAGCGCCTGATCCAGGCGGTGGCCGGCAAGGCACACCGCGTGTCGGTGATCATGCCCAGCCTGTACGGCGGCCGTCAGCATCGCCGCGTGGTGCGTGAGAGCCTGGACTGCGCCGTGGCCCTGCAGGAGCTGCAGACCATGGGTGTGCAGAACATCATCACCTTCGACGCACACGACCCCCGCGTGCAGAATGCTGTGCCGCTGATGAGCTTCGACAACGCCATGCCTACCTATCAGGTGCTGAAAAGCCTGCTGAAGAAGGACCCGGAGATCTCCTTCGACAAGAGTAAGTTCACCGTGGTCAGCCCGGACGAGGGTGCCATGAACCGCAACATGTACTTCTCCAGCGTGCTGGGCTGCAACCTGGGCATGTTCTACAAGCGCCGCGATTACACCCGCGTGGTGAACGGCCGCAACCCCATTGTGGCACACGAGTATCTGGGCGATTCCGTTGAGGGCAAGACTGTCTTTATCGCCGACGATATCATCGCTTCCGGCGAGAGCATGCTGGAGGTTGCAGGCAACCTGAAGGAGCGCGGCGCTGCCCGCATCATTGCCAATGCGACCTTCCCGCTGTTCACCAGCGGCCTGAAGAAGTTCGATCAGGCAGTTGCCGATGGCAAGCTGGACTACGTTGTGGGCACCAACCTGACCTACCGCCAGCCCGAGCTGCTGACCCGCGACTGGTATGTTGACGTGGATGTCTCCAAGTATGCTGCCTACTTCGTGGTGGCACTGAACCACGATATGTCTGTTTCCAGCATCATCGATCCCATCAAGAAGATCGAGGCTCTGCTGGCAAAGCGCGGCTGATCAGAAAAAATGCAATGCAAAAGGAGCTGTACTCCCGCGGGGGTACAGCTCCTTTTCGTATGTACAGCATTCGGCAGAAGCCGGGGCTGCTGTTCCTCAGCGGTTCCGGTAGGCCTCCGGGCCTTCCAGATACAGATCTCCGCCGTGGGCATCCAGGATGACAGTCAGGGGCATATCCTGCACAGTCAGGCGGCGAACGGCCTCACAGCCGAGGTCGGGCCAGGCGATGACCTCCAGCGTCTGGACGCTCTTGGCCATCAGGGCACCGGCACCGCCCAGAGCGGCCAGATAGACCGCGCCGTTGCGGACAACGGCTTCCTTGACAGCGGCATCCCGCTTGCCCTTGCCGATCATAATTTTGTTGCCCAGATCCAGCAGGCGGGGGCTCATGGCATCCATCCGGCCGCTGGTGGTGGGGCCGGCAGAGCCGATGACCTCACCCGGGCGCTCCGGGGTGGGGCCGACATAGTAGATAGCGCTGCCCTCAAGATCGAAGGGGAGCGGTTCGCCCCGGTCCAGTGCTTCGATCATCCGCTTGTGGGCCTGATCCCGGGCGGTATACACCACGCCGGAGAGCAACACGGTATCGCCTGCCCTGAGGGGGGGCAGATCCTGGGCGGTGCAGGGGGTGGTCAGTCTGTATTCCATTGCAAAGCCCCTCCTTACAGCCGGGCCGACGCGCGGCGGGTGACATGGCAGGAAACGTTCACAGCCACGGGCAGGCCCGCCACATGGGTGGGCATCTGCTCAATGGCAAGGCCCAGACAAGTGGTCTGGCCGCCAAAGCCCTGCGGGCCGATGCCCAGCTCATTGATGGCGGTCAGCAGCTCCCGCTCCAGACCGGCATAGTAGGGATCGGGGTTAGGAACATCCAGCGGGCGGAGCAGCGCCTTTTTGGCCAGATAGGCCACCTTGTCAAAGCTGCCGCCCACGCCGATGCCCAGCACGATGGGCGGGCAGGGGTTGGAACCGGCCAGCTGGACGGTCTCCAGCACGAACTTCCGGAAGCCCTCCACGCCGTCGGCGGGCTTGAGCATCTGGATGCGGCTCATGTTCTCGCTGCCAAAGCCCTTGGGGGCCACGGTGATGCGGCAGCCCTCGCCGTCCACCAGATGCACCGTGATGGCGGCGGGGGTGTTGTCGCCGGTGTTGCCCCGGCGCAGCGGGTCGGCCACGATGCTCTTGCGCAGGTAGCCGTCGGTGTAGCCGCGGCGCACGCCCTCGTGGATGGCGGCCTCAAAGCTGCCGTCGATGTGGACATCGGTGCCCAGCTCCACAAACACGCAGGCCATGCCGGTGTCCTGGCAGATGGGCAGGTCTTTTTCTCTGGCGGCGCTCAGGTTGGACCACAGCAGGTCCAGGGTATTCTTTGCCAGCGGCCAGGGCTCCTCCTGCCGGGCCTTGTCCAGTGCCGCCTGCACATCCTGCGGCAGGCGGGTGTTGGCCTCGATGCAGAGCCGGGCTACGGCATCGGTGATGGCTTGTGCGGAGATGTTTCTCATCTCGTGTTCCTCTCTTTACAGGCGGGCAACGCCGGTCTCGCGGGCGGCCTTTGCCACAGCAGCAGCCACAGCCTCGGCCACACGGGGGTCAAACGCACCGGGGATGATGTTCTCCTCGCTGCGGTCGGCATCGGTGATCAGGTCGGCAATGGCGTAGGCGGCGGCCAGCTTCATCTGGTCGTTGATATCGCGGGCGCGGACGCTCAAAGCTCCCTTGAACAGGCCGGGGAAGCAGAGCACATTGTTGACCTGGTTGGGGAAGTCGCTGCGGCCGGTGGCCATCACGCGCACGCCGCCTGCCTTGGCATCGTCCGGCATGATCTCCGGGGTGGGGTTGGCCATGGCAAAGACGATGGCATCCTTGTTCATGGTCTTGCACAGCTCGGTGGTCAGGATGCCGGGGCGGGACACGCCGATGAACACGTCAGCGCCCTCCAGCGCCTCCTTCAGGCCGCCCTTGATCTGGCGGGGGTTGGTCACCTCGCCCAGCCAGTTCTTGTGGGCCTCGGCGCTGTTGCAGCCCTTGTACAGGGTGCCGAACTGGTCCACGGCCACGATGTCCTTGGCACCGGCGGTCATGAGCATCTTGATGATGGCAGTACCGGCAGCACCGGGGCCGTTCAGGACGATGTGCACGTCCTCCATCTTTTTGCCCACCACGCGCAGGGCGTTGATGAGGGCAGCGGTCACCACGATGGCGGTGCCGTGCTGGTCATCGTGGAACACGGGGATATCCAGCTCCCGCTCCAGCGTTTCTTCGATCTCAAAGCACTCGGGGCTCTTGATATCCTCCAGATTGATGCCGCCAAAGGTGGGGGCAATGGCCTTGCAGGCTGCGATCACGCTGGCGGCATCGTGGGCATCGATGCAGATGGGGAAGGCATCCACGCCGCCGAACTCCTTGAACAGTACGGCCTTGCCCTCCATCACAGGCAGACCGGCCTCGGGGCCGATGTCACCCAGGCCCAGCACGGCGGTGCCGTTGGAGACAACGGCCACCATGTTGCCCTTGAAGGTGTACTTATAAACATCGTCAGGGTTTTCCTTGATCTTGCGGCAGGGCTCGGCAACGCCGGGGGTGTAGGCGGTAGACAGGTCATCACGGGTCTTGACCTCCACCTTGCTGGTAATGCCCACCTTGCCGTGGTGGGTCTCGTGCATTTCAAGGGCGGCTTTGTTGTAATCCATGGGGTGTTCCTCCGTTTGTATCGGGCGCTTCCCGCGGAAGGGAGCGGCCGGGGTTTCTCGTATCTCCTTTATTTTAACAGAACCGGGCGGGCATTTCCACCGGAAAAGCCGCTTTTTCGGCCGGTGCCCCGCAAAAGTCGGACAAACCCGGCGCTCTATTTGTGGAATTTCTGCAAAATTCTTTTCTTTTTCACTTTTGCCCTTTATAATAAGGTCTGTACAATGCGACCCGAATCTGAACCCGGCGGGATGCCGGTGTTCCAACAGGAGGAACTATATTTTGAAAAAGATCATCACAAAGGCGGTCTGCCTGCTCTGCGCCGGTGCGCTGGTGCTGGGCGCAGCAGGCTGCTCCAAGTCCGCTGATTCTTCTTCTGCTGCTTCCAGCACAGCCGCCGCTGTTTACGGCAGCGCGGAAGATTACGATTACGAGAACTTCTCCTACAGCAGCGGTCTGGACGAGAACGGCTACTGGGAGGGCGTGAAGGCGCTTGACTATGTCACCCTGCCCGAGAACTTTGCAAGCCTTACCTTCAAGCGTTCTGAGATCGAGCCCACCGAGGAGGAGGTCCAGAGCGAGATCGACAGCCTGCTCAGCGACCACGCCACCGAGAAGCAGGTGACGGACCGTGCCGCAGCGGACGGTGATACCGTCAACATCGACTATGCTGGGTCCGTGGATGGCGTTGCGTTCAGCGGCGGCACTTACAGCGGCTACAGCCTGACCCTGGGCAGCGGTACTTTCATCGATGGCTTTGAGGATCAGATCGTGGGCCACACCCCCGGCGAGACCTTTGATGTCACCGTGACCTTCCCGGAGGGATACAGCGATTCTACCGATTCCGAGGGCAACACCGTTGTCCTGAGCAGCAAAAAGGCTGTGTTCTCCGTTACCCTGAACTACATCAGCGAGAAGGTCCTGCCCGAGCTGACCGACGCGTGGGTGGCCGAGAACTACGGCGAGAGCGATGGTGTTCACACCGTGGAGGAGCTGAAAGCGCTCTACCAGAAGATGCTCTACAACACCAACCTGCAGAACGCCATCATGGACGACCTGCTGGCAAACTCCACCTTCAAGGAGCTGCCCAAGGAGGTCACAGATTATCAGGTGAACCAGTGCCTGAACTACTACTACACCATGGCCAACTACTACGGCTACGATCTGGACAGCTTTGTGCAGACCGCCGCTGGCTATGAGAACGCCGATGACCTGCTGGAGGGGATGAGCGACAGCATCACCACCTACTCCAAGGAGGCCCTGCTCTATCAGGCAGTGGCCGAGACACTGGACATCGTGCCCACCCAGGAGCAGATCGATACCTATTCCTCCTACACCGGCACCTACGGTGAGAATTACTGCACCATGGTCGCCCTGATGGATGCCGTCACCGATGCGCTGACGGAAAGCGCAGTGGTGAGCTGAGTGTCCTGCCCCCATATCAAGAGAACTTGTGCCGCTTCGGGTCTGCCGGGGCGGCATTTTTGTCTTGTTTGCAAACAATTTGTGAATTGTTGCCGTACCATCGAAAACCCTATTGACAAAGTGGGGTGTTTGGAGTATAGTTTTAGCAGTCGAACAGATAGAGTGCTAAAAATTAAATGGCAATCGATCTGAAAGACTGCTGAAATAACATTTCCGGTACGAATGGAGGTCGATTCTATGAATACCAATCAATATACGCAGAAAACGCTGGAAGCTCTGCAGGCTGCCCAGCAGCTGGCTGTGGAGTACCAGCACAACGCTTTGGAGCCGGAACATCTGCTGCACGCCCTGGCTTCGCAGGAGCAGGGCCTGATCCCGCAGCTTCTGCAGAAACTGAACGTGGACCCGGGCAGCTTTGCTGCTGCCGTGGCCGAAAAGCTGTCGGCCCTGCCCCGGGTGTCCGGCTCCGGCCGTGACCCGGACAAGGTCTATATCTCGCAGGCAACGGATAAAGTCCTGAGCGCCGCCGCCCGGGAAGCCAAGGCCATGAAGGACGAATACGTCAGTGTTGAGCATGTGTTCCTGGGCCTGCTGGATGAGCCGACCCAGAACACCACGGAGCTGTTCCGCGCCTTCAACATCAAGAAGGATACGTTCCTGCAGCAGCTGACTGCCGTGCGCGGCAACCAGCGCGTGACCAACGACAACCCCGAGGATACCTACAACGCTCTGCAGAAGTACGGCCAGGATCTGGTCGATCTGGCCCGGAAGCAGAAGCTGGACCCCGTGATCGGCCGTGATCAGGAGATCCGCAACGTCATCCGTATCCTGTCCCGTAAGACCAAGAACAACCCCTGCCTGATCGGTGAGCCCGGCGTTGGCAAGACCGCCATCGCCGAGGGCCTGGCCCAGCGGATCGTGCGCGGCGATGTGCCCGAGAACCTGAAGGACCGCACCGTGTTCAGCCTGGACATGGGCGCTCTGGTAGCCGGTGCAAAGTACCGCGGTGAGTTTGAGGAGCGCCTGAAGAGCGTCCTGAATGAGGTCAAGAAGAGCGAGGGTAAGATCATCCTCTTCATTGATGAGCTGCACACCATCGTGGGTGCGGGCAAGACCGACGGTGCCATGGATGCAGGCAACCTGCTCAAGCCCATGCTGGCCCGGGGCGAGCTGCACTGCATCGGTGCGACCACGCTGGACGAGTACCGCCAGTATATCGAAAAAGATCCCGCACTGGAGCGCCGGTTCCAGCCGGTGCAGGTGGATGAGCCAACAGTGGAGGACACCATTTCCATCCTGCGCGGCCTGAAGGAGCGCTATGAGGTGTTCCACGGCGTGAAGATCAGCGATAATGCGCTGATCGCCGCCGCAACCCTCTCTGACCGCTATATCACCGACCGCTTCCTGCCGGATAAGGCCATCGACCTGGTGGATGAAGCCTGCGCCATGATCAAGACTGAGATGGACAGTATGCCCAGCGAGATGGATGATCTGGCCCACCGCATCACCCAGCTGCAGATCGAGCAGGTCAGCCTGAAAAAGGAGACCGATGCCCTGAGCCAGAGCCGCCTGCATGAGCTGGAAAAGGAACTGGCCGAGCTGCAGGATAAGTTCCGCAGCATGAAGGCAAAGTGGGAAAACGAGAAGAACGCCATTGGCAAGGTCCAGACCCTGCGTGAGCAGATCGAGCAGACCAATGCCGCCATTGAGAAAGCCCAGCGTGAGTATGACCTGAACAAGGCTGCTGAGCTGAAATACGGCAAGCTGCCCGAGCTGCAGAAACAGCTGGAAGCAGAGGAAAAGCTGGCCAACGAGAAGAAGGAGGACAGCCTCCTGCGTGACCGTGTGACCGACGAGGAGATCGCCCGCATCGTGGCCCGCTGGACCGGCATCCCGGTGGAAAAGCTGGTGGAAGGTGAGCGCGAGAAGCTGCTGCATCTGGACGATGTGCTGCACCGCCGTGTCATTGGTCAGGACGAGGCCGTCACCAAGGTGAGCGAAGCCATCCTGCGCAGCCGCGCGGGCATCGCCAACCCCAACCGTCCCATCGGCAGCTTCCTGTTCCTGGGCCCCACGGGCGTGGGCAAGACCGAACTTGCCAAGGCTCTGGCACAGGCCCTGTTTGACGACGAGCGCAACATGGTGCGTATCGACATGACCGAATATATGGAGAAGTTCAGCGTCAGCCGCCTGATCGGTGCGCCTCCGGGATACGTCGGTTATGAGGAGGGCGGCCAGCTCACCGAGGCCGTGCGCCGCAAACCCTACAGCGTGGTGCTGTTCGACGAGGTGGAAAAGGCCCACCCCGACGTGTTCAACATCCTGCTGCAGGTACTGGACGATGGCCGCATCACCGACAGCCAGGGCCGCACCGTGGACTTCAAGAACACGGTCATCATCCTGACCTCCAACCTCGGCAGCGACATCATCCTGAACGATCTGGAACAGCGCCGTGCAAACGGCTCCAACGAGCTCAGCGAGGATGCCCGCAGGCAGATCGACCTGCTGCTGAAATCCAAGTTCCGCCCCGAATTCCTCAACCGTCTGGACGAGATCGTCTACTACAAGAGCCTGACGAAGGACGAGACCCGCAAGATCGTGGACCTGCAGCTGGAAGACCTGCGCAAGCGCATGGACGAGGGCAAGCACCTCAAGCTGGATGTTACCACGGCTGCCAAGGACTTCATCATTGATTCGGCCTACGACAGCGTGTATGGTGCACGTCCCATCAAACGGTTCATCCAGAGCCGCGTGGAGACCCTCATTGCGAAGGCCATCATTCAGGGCAGCTATGCCGAGGGCAACACCCTGACGGTGGACTTTGACGGCAGCGCATTGGTTCTGCGCTAAATTTTACCGGTTTTGTACACGGGGAACAGGCCAAACGCTTGCACCTGTGTGCAGAATATGTTATTATAAAAAATAACATTGATGTGCTTTTCATCGCGGAAATGGCAACGATGGAAAGCACATTTTTGTATCATTATTTTTGAAAGTTGACCGCGTGGGTCTT
>ERZ772872.3440-NODE-3440-length-11824-cov-3.390348_pt1 | contig 11824 bp, 8 predicted proteins | sample MGYA00512132_ERZ772872 | MGnify/ENA primary metagenome ERZ772872 (study PRJEB29015, sample SAMEA2737724) | human gut metagenome | biome: human gut; feature: human-associated habitat; material: faeces | place: China | collected 2012 ...
AGCGCCGAAATCCGTGTTCTGCTCAGCCGTGCAATGCCGTACTACCATGCGTTTGTGCTGGCGATGGTGGCGTGGGGCGTATGGGAAGCCATCCCGGTTATTTGGCAAATGCTGCATCGTCATCAGCACCCTGATCAGCCGGAAAACTACGAAACGTTGTCACGCTTTTTCGAGAACGGATGCCGAACAGTCGTCGTCGTGATGGCGGTTCTGGTCGGTTTGGATGGCCTTGGCGTACCAGTCACAAGCCTGATTGCCGGTGCGGGCGTCGTTGGGCTTGCCATCACCCTCGCGGCGCAGTCCACGCTCTCCGGCCTGATTGCCGGGATCACGCTCGTTGCGGAGCACCCGTTTTCACTCGGCGATTACATCGTGCTGGGCGACGTTGAGGGCACCGTCGAGGACATTTCGCTGCGTTCAACCCGCATTCGCACGCCTGATCAAGTGCTCATTACCGTCGAAAACAGCAAGGTTTGCGCCGAATACATCCAAAATGCGAACGCGCGCACCCAGCGCCTGTGGGCGTTCACGATTGGCTTGGAGTACCGCACGAGTGCGCCTCAGGTGGAGCAGTTCATCCGCGACCTGACGAAACTTCTGGTTTCAGATCCGGACGTTGATGGCCAGAGCGTGCAGGCGGTGCTGGAGGAATTCGCGGATTCGTCCATCAACGTCAACGTCCGTATGATGGTCAACACCCCCGGTTACGGCGATTACCGTGCGCTCAAAGGCAGAATTAACCTTGCGGTTATGCATCTGATGGCGGAAGAAGGGCTGTCTTTCGCCTTCCCGTCGAGGAGTGTTTATGTGGAAAAGAACGCACACTGACCGAACGCGCGGACTTCTGCTGACCGGGTTGAAGGCGGCTGGAAGTGCTGCGGTCGCGATAGCCGTCGCCAGCGCAATACACCTGCAGTTTAGCGCAACGGCAGGGATTATCGCGATTTTGAGCCTGATGGGTACGAAGCGCGAGACAATGAAAGTGGCGCTGGGGCGGCTGATGGCGTACGGGTCGGCGCTGCTGATCGCTTTCGTGTGCTTCTCGCTCTTCGGCGATGGGCTGCTTGCTTTCGGAATTTACCTGTTTGTTTTCGCGTCGCTGTGCTATGCCTGTTCGTGGGGGTACGCGACGGCGATGATTTCCGTGCTGATTTCCCACTTTATGGGCACGGGCGGCATGATGTGGACGCAGATTGGCAACGAAAGTTTGTTGTTCCTCATCGGCACAACCTGCGGCATCCTGACGAACCTGCACCTGCACCCGGACGAAAGGCGCCTGGACGCATTGCTTCGTCAGGCGGATGAGCAGATGCGGGCGGCGCTGCGGGCGCTTGCGGAAGCGGCGGATGCGCGCAACCCCTTGATTTTGCTGGGCGAGACGCTCCGGCAGGCGGATGATTGCGCAGCGAAAAACGCCGAAAATAGCCTGACAGACGCGCCCACGCGCGAGATTCACTATATCAACATGCGCCGTCAGCAGCGGAGAATCCTGCTGCAAGTCACGAAGGACGCACAAAAAGTACAGGGACATCCGCCGCAGGAAGCCGAGGTTCGGGCGCTGATTGGCCGCATTTTTGCCGAGTATGACCGTGAAAACGACTGTACATCGTTGTTGTCCGCCCTGCATGACCTGCTGGTGGAGATGCAGCATCAGCCGCTTCCCGCAACGCGTGGCGAGTTTGAGGATAGGGCGCTGCTGTACGTCCTATTGCGGCGCATGGAGGATTTTCTGCTGCTCAAACGCGAGTTCTACGAAACATATGGTTACGAAATAAATCACCAATTAGAACGTAAATCATAACTATATTTGTGATAAATTCAGCAAGAACGCGTCCACTTGCGCAAGCAGCAGAAAAATGCTATAATATAGGTTGAAATGAACGCGGAGGTGGCGCATGAAGCAGGAAACGGGGCGGCGGATTGCCCGCTGGAGTTATATGGCCGTCGCGGCGGGCTACCTCTGGTGGAACCTCGCGCGAATGACAGAATTTTCATGGACGTTCACCATTATGCCGTATCTGGGCGACTTTGGTATCATTGTTCGTTGTAAGAGCCTTCTTCGCCGGTCACGGTTGCGCCATTTTTTCGCTGATTTTGGGCTGGAAAAAGCGCTCCCCGATTGTCTGGACGATGACTGCGGGGCTTGGATGGATGCTGCTGATGAGCGCTATCCGCGGCGAAAACGTTCTTGCGGCTGAGTGGCAGTACCTCAAGGAGGGCATCATTGCGTTCCTCGTGCTTGCGCCGCTGCCGGGCTGCCTTACTGAAAATCGTTTTCGGCAGTTTTTGAAGGGCACGATAGCCGTCTGGACGACCGCAATTACTTGTCAAGCAGCCATCGGCTTGTGGGCGGCAATCAGCGGTCACGCCGTTTTCAGCATGAAGGGGACGTGGTACATCGGCATGAACCTCGGTGACCACCGCCTGTATTTGAACGCTTACGTTACGACCGCCGCCGCAAAAATGGGCATGACCGTGCTTTTAACCGCGATTTTGTTCGCGCTGAGCCGCACGAAACGGGCGAAAATCGCCTGTGTGATGGCAATTCTGGTACAATGCGGCGCGCTCGCACTGACGGATTGCCGGACGGCGTTCGTGGCGCTTGGCGTCGCTGCGGGGTTCTGCGTGTGGACGCTTCTCGGTGCGAAGGCGCATATGCCGTCGAAATTAAACCATAGGCTTATACTTCCTGTGCTGATGGCAGCGGGGATTATCCTCTGCTATGGGCTGCTGACGGGGGTGTTGACGCTGCTTGCCCCGTCCGTCGCGCCCGGCCCGCTGGACAACGTGAATCTGCTGGAGTTCCCAGCACACCTGATGACGGAAGCATCCGCTGAACAGGAAGTTATATTGGACAGCACACCCGTCCACCGCGGCATTGACACCACGGACGCATTCAACGGGCGCCGGGGGATTTGGAAGGGGGCGCTTCGGCTGCTCAAAGCACAGCCGGAGCTGCTGCTGACGGGCACAAGCGCGCCGCTGGCGGCAGGAATGATGAATTTGTACACGGCACCCGGCACAAAATACTTCCAACATGCGCACAATCTGTACTTACAGACGCTTGTCAGCTGGGGGATTCCTGGCCTGCTGATTCTGCTGGCTGTGATTGCCATGTTCCTCATGCAGACGGCGCGGATTTCCAAGCGCGATCAGCCGCTTTGGGTGCTGATGCTGCCCCTCCCGGTAATTTACCTGTTGGTTTGCGAGTTGGTGGACTGCTTCACGATGCTTTCGACGGGTTCGCCAATGCTCTATTGGCTCTGTCTGCTGATGGGCGCGGTGGATGCACAGGCGCGGCGGCTGAAGCCACAAGTGCTGCCGAAATAACGAATGGTTACAAATTTGCGCTTTGGGAGGTGAAGCCATCCGATGGTCGATATCATCATCCCTGTGTACAATGCACTTGATACGCTTGAACTTGCGGTTACGTCGGCACTCATGCAGGGAGACGTGCGAATCCTCCTTGTGGATGACGGCTCCACCGACGGCACAGCGCGCTTGTGCGACGAGCTGGCGCACCATCCGCGCATCGCGGTGATTCATCAGCAAAACCGCGGGGTGTCTGCCGCCCGAAACGCAGGGTTACAAGCGGCAGCGTCGGAATGGCTGACTTTTCTTGATGCGGATGATGTGCTGCTGCCCGACGCAATCGGCAATCTGCTCGCCCTTGCGGGGGATTCGCAGGCGATTCAGGGCCTTGTGACCCGTTCGGAAGCCCCTGATGTGCCGGAATGCACCGTTCAAACCCTCTCTTCGCGTGATATGCTGGACTTGGCGCTGCGAAATCCAACCGTGCATTTGCACACGCATGGCTGGCTGCTGCGGCGGGAAATATGTAACGAAAGGTTCAACGAATCGCTACGGCTGGGGGAGGATGGCGAGTGGATGATGCGGGTGCTGCGCGGCACGAAAACCGTTTCGCTTGCGCAGGTGAACACCTATTGCTACCATTTGCGGGCGGATTCGGCGGTGCACAGCGCGGCAGACGTGGTGCGCGAATATCTGCGAACGCTCACGGTGGCACAGCCAACATTAAACTATTTGGACATGCCGGATGCGGCAGCACAGTACCGCTTGATGCACCTGCTGCTGATGCTGACGCACGGGGTGGTGCAGGAGAGCGGCTTTCGCGACGGGCTGCGCCAGTGCGGGGCGATTCGCCGCCTGTGCCGGGAAGCCTTCCGCGCGGATTTGCGCCGTGTGCGGTGGCTGCCGCGGTCAAAGGCGCAGGCGGTGCTGCTGATGCTGCGGTGCGGGCTGTATCCGCTGGCACGGCGGGCGATTTTGATTCGGCGAAGGCAGAATCAGCAGGCGTGTGCTTTGGCGGAAAGTGCAATATAATAGGAAGAGATTTTTCACGCCGTAGTGCGCTGCGATCGGCGAGGGGCAAATCAGCAGTAACTTGCGGGTTATCGCGGGCAGGACGACCTTATCCGTCGCTGCGGCGACGCTTTCATCAGTTGGAAAGTAATGGCACATCCGCGCTTGCACGCCGATGATGGCGAAAATGGTAGACAGCGTATTCGCCAATTGACATCAGCAGATTGTAAATCAGCGCAAAATCAGCACGCGGAAGCTGTATGCAAACGTAGCCAACGAAATCGCGCGAATGGGTCAAGGGTCGAAGCCCTTGCAGGGGATCGAAGGGGACAGCGTCCCCTCGCGTCTCCTTCGCTTATGAAAGGAAGTATGACGATGAAACCACTGCGGGTGCTTGTTGTGGGCTGGACGGCGACGACGGGCGGAATTGAGCACTTTTTAATGGCGTATTGTGGAAAAATGAACCGCGAACGCGTTCAATTCGATTTTTTGTGCCGTTTTAGCCCGATTGCGTGCCAAAAAGAAGCGGAAAAAATCGGGAAAATATACACAATTACCCGGCGGAGCAGCGATATAATGCGCTATTATCGGGAAATCAACGACTTTTTCCGCGAACATGGGCACGAATACGATATTATCTGGGACAATGAGTGCATGTTCAACGACATGACGCCGCTGAAAAAGGCCGCGGAGGTGGGCATTCCGGTGCGAATCGCGCACTGCCATAATCCGCAGAATATGGATAAATCAGTCATCGGACATGTGCAGGGCTTCCTCCATCGGGTCAATCACCATTCGCTCAGCCGCTACGCCAACGTCCTTTGGGCGTGCTCGATGGAGAGCGCGAAGTGGGCGTGCCCCGCCATGGATTTGCCCTGTGAGGTCATCCCGAATGCCATCGACGCGCAGATGTTCCGCTTTTCGGAGCAGGTTCGGCGCGAGGTTCGCGAGCAGTATGGGCTGGAAGATTGCCTCGTAGTTGGTCATGTTGGGCGCTTGCAGTACCAAAAAAACCAAACCTTCTTGCTGGACGCCTTCCGCCACCTGCATGAGCGCGAAGAGAAAGCGCGGCTCGTGCTCGTGGGCGATGGCCCGGATTTGACGGAGCTGGAGGCGAAAGCCGTCACCCTCGGCATCGAACGGGAAGTCCTCTTCCTCGGCAATCGAGATGACGTCAACCGCTTGTTGCAGGCGTTCGACCTGTTCGTCATGCCGTCCCACTTCGAGGGCTTCGGGATGGCGGCTTTGGAGGCGCAGGCGGCAGGGCTGCCGTGTCTGTTATCCGCCAGCGTGCCGAAGGAAACGAAGCTGACGCGAAACGTGGAGTTTATTCCGGCGGAAGATCCGGCGATTTGGGCGGAACATATGCTGAACATGCTGGAACGCCACGAAATCCGCCGCGACGAGGCGCAGACCATCGCCGACGCGGGCTACGACATAGGCAGCGCGGCGCAGCGGCTGGAGGACAAGCTCATCGCCCTGACGGAGAGAAAACGGTTTCAGCGGCGCTTCCTGATGACCCCGAAAACGGGCGCATCGGGCGTGCCGGCGCTGAACAAGGCACGCGCGGACATCGAGCAGATCGCCGCTGAAATGGGGTACGCGCCGTTCGTGCTCCACGCGCCGGACAGCGCAAATGGCAGCGTCTGGCAAGCTATCCAAGTCGGCGCAAAGACGCTTGGCGACTGGGTTCGCGCGTTCTACCGGATGCGGCAGGGCGACCTGCTGCTCGTGCAGTACCCGTATTTCCCGGTCAAGGGCTACGGCGTGGCGCGGCTGGCGCTGCACCTGCTGCGCTGGAAGGGCGTGAAAACCGCCGCGCTCGTGCACGACCTCGACTCGCTCCGGCGGATTGGTGGAAGCGCCGCGCGCGGGAGCGACCAGCTGCTGCTGCCGGGGTTCGAGGCGCTCATCGTGCACAGTCAGCGGATGGAAAGCTACCTGCGCACGCAGGGTGTGACGTGCCCGATGATTCTGATGGAAGCGTTTGACTGCCTGTCAGAAGGGGAAATCCCCGTGCGGGAGAAGAGCCGCATGGTCGCGATTGCGGGCAACCTCGCTGCGGACAAGAGCGGATACCTGAAAGATATTGGCAAAGTTCCGCTGGAATGGCAATTATATGGAACAAACTGGGCAGGAAGCGACTCAACGCGCATCGAATACCACGGCGAAATTGCGCCGGAGAAGCTGCCGGAAACGATTTCGGGCGCGTTCGGCATCGTGTGGGACGGCGACAGCCTTGACGGGCTGACCGGCTTGTACGGCGCGTACGCCCTGCTGAACAGCCCGCACAAGCTGTCAACATACCTCGCGGGCGGACTGCCGGTGATTGTTGCGAAAAACGCGGCAGCGGCGGATTTTGTGGCGCGGGAGCAGGTCGGCGTGGCGCTGAACAGCCTGCGCGAGCTGCCGGAGCTGCTTCGCGCGATGCCGGAGGAGGACTACCAGCGCTACGCGGCGAACGCCCGGCGGGTCGGGGCGCAGCTTCGGGCGGGAGAGAACACGAAGCGGGCACTGCGGAAGCTGGAAGAAGTGAAATGAGCAGCAGGCGAACGGGCGCATCCGCATTTGCAATCAGGGCGCGTGCAGCCTGACGGCGTGCTTTCGACCGCAATGCCCGCGCACCGTCCGGCAAAATCCCCAAAACCGAAAATCCTCCCTGCGACCATCCAGCAAATCCGACTGGATGGTCGTTTTTTGACCGAAATTTCCTGCTGAAACGATTTCGCAAGCATGAGAAACGTTTTCGTAAAAAATCCCGCAAACCCTTGAAAACACAGGAATGAAAACGTTTACAACGCGAGGAATGGAGAATCCGGAAAAATTTTTTATAAAAAAACACAGGAAAACACTTGATTTTTTCGCGCAGGTGGTGTATACTCTAACCATCACGAAACCGGTTTAGCAAAAAGCCGAACGGGTTCGTGAGCATCACATGTCCCGGAAGCAGAACGCCAACCCGCCTCGGCGCTTCCAGCAAAGACGAAAGGAGGGGCGCCCATGGCCGTGACCATCAAGGATGTTTCCGCAAAGTGCGGCCTGTCCATCTCCACTGTCAGCAAGGCGTTCAACAACTACGCGGACATCAGCCTCGAAACCCGCGAACTCGTGCAGCGCACGGCGCGTGAAATCGGCTATTACCCCAACGCCATCGCCCGCACGCTCAAAACCAACCGATCCTACAACTTGGGCGTTCTGTTCCAAGAAAAGCGCGGCACGGGTCTGACGCACAGCTTCTTCGCCTCCGTGCTGGATGCGTTCAAGTCGGCGGGGGAGAAGCGCGGGTACGACATCACCTTCATCAACCACCACATCGGGTGGACGGGCATGACCTATCTGGAGCACTGCCGATACCGCAATGTGGACGGCGTGTGCGTCGTCTGCGCTGATTTTTACGCGCCGGAGGTCATTGAGCTGGTGGACAGCAATTTGCCCGTCGTCACCATCGACCACAGCTTCAACAACCGCTCGTGCGTGCTGTCGGACAACATCGGCGGACTCAAGCTGCTGGTGGATGCCGCTTATCAGAAGGGACACCGCAAAATCGCGTACGTCCACGGCGAAAAATCCTCCGTCACGGAGAACCGCATCATCGGCTTCTACCGCGCGATGCAGGAGCATGGGCTGAACGTGAACCCGGACTTCGTCGTCGAGGCGCTCTACGACAACCCCGCCACGAGTATGCAGGCGGTGCTGAACCTGATGAACCGCCCTGACCCGCCGACGTGTATCCTGCTGCCGGACGACCACTCGACCCTCGGTGCGCTGCAGGCAGCAAAACAGCTGAATTTGCGCGTGCCGGAGGATTTGTCCCTGGCTGGATACGACGGCATCCGCCTGACGCAGATGCTTCAGCCGCGGCTGACCACCATCGAGCAGGATACCAAGCGCATCGGCGCACAGGCGGCGGAATTCCTGATTGACCGCATCGAGAACCCGCGCACCGCTGGCAGCGAAACCGCAACAATTCCAGTTAAACTGCTGGAGGGCGAATCCATGGGCATCTGCCCGGTGAAGGCAGACGCCGCCAACAGCTGATTTTTCCGCAAGAGGAGGCGGAAAAATCACCCCACATCGTATTCCCGCGGCAGGGAAGCCGCTGGAAATATAGCGGGCACAACCCGCCCATTAAAGAGGAGGAAAATCCCATGAAAAAGCTCGTCGCTCTGCTTCTGTGCCTGATGATGGTCGTTCCGGCCACGCTGGCATCGGCGGAAACCGCCGAGGGTAAGGTGCTGAACATCTGGTGCTGGAACGATGAATTCCAGAGCCGCTTCAACGCCTACTATCCCGAAGTGAAGGAAATTGCTGAGGATAAGTCCACCACCACCCTGAACGATGGCACCATCGTTAAGTGGACGATCAACCCGAACGAGGGCAACAACTACCAGAACAAGCTGGACGAAGCCCTGCGCGCGCAGGAATCCGCCGCGGCTGACGACAAGATCGACATCTTCCTGATCGAAGCTGACTACGCTTTGAAGTACGTCGATTCCCCCTACACGCTGGACGTGAAGGCGGACATCGGACTGACGGACGAAGATCTGGCCGGCCAGTACAAGTACACGCAGGAAATCGCCACCTCTGCTGATGGCAAGCTGAAGGCTGTCACCTGGCAGGCGACCCCCGGCCTGTTCGCGTATCGCCGTTCCATCGCCAAGGACGTGCTGGGCACCGAAGATCCCGATGCAGTGCAGGAAGCGCTGGCTGACTGGGACAAGTTCAACGCTGTCGCTGAGCAGGCGGCTGCGAAGGGCTACTACATGCTCTCCGGCTATGACGATGCGTACCGCACCTTCTCCAACAACGTGTCCGCTCCGTGGGTTGCTGACGACGGCGAAACCGTGGTCGTTGACGCGAACCTGATGAAGTGGGTTGACCAGACCAAGCTGTACACCGAAAAGGGCTACAACCACAAGTCCTCCCTGTGGGACGCGACTTGGGCGGCTGATCAGGGCCCGACCGGCAAGGTCTTCGGCTTCTTCTACTCCACTTGGGGCATCAACTTCACCCTGCTGGGCAACTCTCTGGAAACTTCCGTCGCCAACGGCGGCAAGGAAGAAGTCGGCAACGGCGCTTATGGCGACTACGCGGTCTGCCAGGGCCCGCAGGCTTACTACTGGGGCGGCACCTGGATTTGCGCGGCTGCCGGCACCGACAACGTGGCGACCATCAAGGACGTTATGCAGAAGCTGACCTGTGACGCGGCGATCGCCAAGAAGATTACCGAGGACACGCAGGACTACACCAACAACGTGGCGGCTATGAACGAGCTGGCGCAGAACTACTCCTCTGCCTTCCTCGGCGGCCAGAACCACATCGCGCTGTTCGCGGAAGCGGCTCCGAAGATCGACATGAGCAACATCTCTGCGTATGACCAGGGCCTGAACGAATCCTTCCAGAAGGCGTTCAAGAACTACTTCGACGGCAACGCCACCATCGACGAAGCCAAGCAGCTGTTCAAGGACGACATCTCCGAGAAGTATTCGGAACTGGTGAACTTCCAGTGGCCGGACGCGGAGTAATTCGCATCACAAACCAAGCGGCAGGGGCGGGCATTGCGCCCGTCCCTGCCTGCTTTTTGAAAGACACATCTCTGTTCCAATGGTGACCTCTGGCAGCGCATCCCCACGCTTGCCGGATGCCAGAGGTCATCATTGGGGCAAACGAACGTAGGAAGGATTGGTGATTCCGGATGCAGGGAGCAAAAAAGAAAGTCCGCTCCGTCAGCTATGCCAAATGGGGCTATGTGTTCATCGCGCCGTTCTTCATCGTGTTTGCGCTGTTCCAGCTCTATCCGCTCGTCTCGACGATTTATTACAGCTTCTTTGAGTACTTCTTCAAGCAGGGCGGTCTGATTCAGGTCGGCCCGAATCCCGTCGGCTGGGCGAATTACTTGTACGTTTTTTCCAAGGATTTGCCTAAATACTTCGGCAATACCATCATCCTGTGGCTGATGGGCTTCATCCCGCAGATTTTCTTCTCGCTCCTGCTGGCAGCGTGGTTCACCGACAACCGCTTGAAGCTGAAATGCCAAGGCTTCTTCAAGACCGTTATCTACATGCCCAACCTGATTATGGCATCCGCGTTCTCCATGCTCATTTTCGTGCTTTTCGCTGATCAGGGCCCGGTCAACAGCATGATTCAGAGCCTCGGCGGTGAACCCATCCGCTTCCTGTCCAACATTTGGGGCACGCGCTCGCTCGTTGCGCTGATGAACTTCCTGATGTGGTTCGGCAACACCACCATCATCCTGATGGCGGCGATGATGGGCATCAGCCCGGCGATGTTCGAGGCGGCGCAGATTGACGGCGCAACCCCGAATCAGACGTTCTGGAAGATTACCCTGCCGCTGATTCGCCCCATTCTCGTCTACACGCTCATCACGTCGCTCATCGGCGGCCTGCAGATGTTCGACGTTCCGCAGATTTTGACCAACAAGACAGGCGACCCGGTGCGCTCTTCTATGACCGTCGTCATGTATCTGAACAACTTCATCGGCACGTCGAAGAACTACGGCCGTGCGGGCGCGGTGTCCGCCATCATGTTTGTTATCTGCGCGGTGCTGTGCGTGGTCATCATGCGCACGACGCGCGGCGATGATGAACGCAAGCCCAAGCCTGTGAAAGCGGCGAAGGCTGTGAAGGGAGGCAAAGCGGCATGAGTCAGGCAACGATGAAAGTGCAGCCCAAGACAAAAGACCAGCAGACCGGCGCCCATGCGGTGCTGACCGCGCGGCGCATCGTGGCGTATGCGGTGCTGATTCTGCTCTGCGCGCTGTGCCTGTTCTTCTTCTACGTCCTCATCATCAACGCAACCCGCCCGCACGCGGATATCCAGAAGGGCTTCTCGTTCCTGCCGGGTTCGTGGACGTCGCTGTGCAACAACTTCACGCAGGTGATAAATAACGCGAACATCCCGATTCTCTCCGGTATGCGCAATTCGCTCATCGTTTCCGCCATGACGGCGATTTTTGCGTGCTACTTCTCCGCGCTGACGGCGTTCGGCATTCACGCGTACCGCTTCAAGGGGCGCGCGCTCGCCCTTACCTTCATCCTGCTGATTATGACGATGCCGACGCAGGTTTCCGCGCTGGGCTTTGTGCAGCTGATGGGCAAGATGAACTTGAAGGATTCGCTCCTGCCGCTGTTCCTGCCGTCTATCGCCAGCCCCGCGGTGTTCTACTTCATGTACCAGTACATGCAGGCGAGCCTGCCGCTGGAGGTCATCGAAGCCGCCCGCATCGACGGCAGCAGCGAGTTCGGCACGTTCAACCGTATCGTTCTGCCGATGATTAAGCCCGCTTTGGCGGTTCAGGCGATTTTCACCTTCGTCGGCGCGTGGAACAACTACTTCACCCCCGCCCTGATTCTGAACTCCGCGAACAAAAAGACGCTGCCGATTTTGATTGCTCAGCTCCGCAGCGCCGACTTCCTGAAGTTCGACATGGGGCAGGTCTACATGATGATTGCCCTCTCGATTCTCCCCGTCATCATCGTCT
>ERZ772872.3441-NODE-3441-length-11823-cov-3.591519_pt1 | contig 11823 bp, 10 predicted proteins | sample MGYA00512132_ERZ772872 | MGnify/ENA primary metagenome ERZ772872 (study PRJEB29015, sample SAMEA2737724) | human gut metagenome | biome: human gut; feature: human-associated habitat; material: faeces | place: China | collected 2012 ...
GAACTTGGAGATTTCCGTATAGCTCACCTTCACATTGCGGATGGCCTTCAACAATTCTTTCCAGTTGAAATCGGCATAGTAAACCTCGTTGTCAATATCGAATGCCTTCAGCAGCTTCTTTGTTACAATACCGAAAGTAGCCAACCGCTTCCCCCCCCTTGTCTGTACGGATAAACCGGCAGCATAGATGTCATCAGTCAGATTGCCGACAACCAAATCATGCATGTGCAGCCCCAATCTGGCAAAGACATTCTCAACGTATGCCTTCAGCTCATATACCGAGCTGTTCTCGTCCGGATGAGCCCATGAGTTGGCCACCCTCTTGCCAGTCACCCACAAACCAAGATGATAGTCTTCGGAATAAGCGGCAAGCACTTTCTCCGGATTCTTCTTTTCTTCGTTGAAGTGATAACAATTACCGAATTCAAAGAATTTCAGGTCTGCATTCTTACGGTTGGCGTTGTGCGAGATGCTTTCCAATCCACCGAAAAGCAGTGTCTGACGCATGGCATTCAAGTCTGCACTCAACGGATTCAGCAACATTACCAGATTCTTTGACGGATAAGACTCCAAGTTGTCATAGTAAGCGGCACGCGTCAACGAGTTGTTCAGAATCTCATTGAAACCACAGCCCACCAGCTGCTCGGCAACCAGGTTTTGCAGTTTGTTGGATTTATCATATTCACCCTTGGTAGTCAGGCAAGACTTCAAGGTAGTCGGAATCTCCACATTATTATATCCGTAGATGCGCAGAATATCCTCTATTACATCGCAATCGCGCTGCACGTCCACACGGTAAGGAGGAACATCCAGTGTAAGCCCTTCGGCTGTCTCGTCTACAATCTTCATTTCCAGACTTGTCACGATGCTCTTGATGGTATCCACCGGAATAACTTTACCAATCAGTGAGTTCACTTTCTCATAGGCAAGTTCCACACGGAAATCCTTGGCAGGAGCGGCGCACACATCTTTTATTTCAGAAGAAATGGTACCTCCGGCAAGTTCCTTTACCATCAAAGCAGCCAGCTTCAGGCAGTAAATAGTGGCATTCGGGTCAATACCTCTTTCAAAACGGAAAGAAGCATCTGTGTTCAATCCATGACGACGGGCTGTCTTGCGCACCCATGTGGGATGGAAGTAGGCACTTTCAAGGAACACATCCTTGGTGGTTTCCGTAGAACCGGAATCCAGACCGCCGAACACACCGGCAATACACATCGCCTCTTCCTTATTGCAAATCATCAGGTCGCGTTTGTTCAATTTACGCTCCACGCCATCAAGAGTTACAAACGGAGTACCTTCCGGCATGGTCTTTACAATCACCTCACTGCCTTTAATCTTATCTGCATCGAAGCAGTGCAACGGCTGGCCGAAAGCATGGACGATATAGTTGGTAATATCCACCACATTATTGATAGGACGCAGACCGATAATACGCAACTTGTTCTGCAACCATTCGGGGCTTTCTTTCACTGTAACCCCTTTCACCGTAACGCCGGCATATCGGGGACATGCCTCGCTGTTCTCTACAGTTACTTTAATATCCAAGTCGTGATTTTCTACCGCAAAAGCCTCTACCGAAGGTTTCTTTAAAGTAGCCGGCTTACCGTTCTGTATCAAGTAGGCATACAAGTCGCGTGCCACCCCATAATGTGAGCAAGCATCGGCACGGTTGGGAGTGATGTCCACTTCCAGCACGTAATCGCTCTTGATGTTATAGTAGTCCTTGGCAAGCGTACCCGGAACAGCTGTCTCCGGCAGTACGATGATGCCCGCGTGGTCTGTACCGATACCGATTTCATCCTCAGCACAAATCATGCCGACAGATTCCACGCCACGAAGTTTTGATTTCTTGATGGTAAAGCACTCGTCACCGTCATACAGTTTTGTACCCAACGTGGCTACTACCACTTTCTGTCCGGCAGCTACATTCGGAGCGCCGCATACAATCTGCACGGGTTCACCTTGTCCCAGGTTCACCGTAGTGATGTGCATATGGTCTGAGTTAGGATGAGCTTCGCATGTCAGCACTTCGCCGATGACCAGGCCTTCCAGTCCGCCTTTAATGGTTTGCACCTCTTCCACACTTCCCGTTTCCAGTCCGATGGAGGTCAGTGCCGCAGCAACTTCATCCGGTGTCAAATCGAAATCGACATACTCTTTCAACCAATTATAAGAGATATTCATATCATTATATTTTTATTGTTTCCAAAAGTGACCTGCAAAGGTAATAAGATTTTTTGGTTGGCAGGGAATTATAAATGAAGAAAATAACAAAAAGGCGATGAAGTGCTTTTCCTTCACCGCCTTTCTCCTAATATTCTATATAAATCTACAATTTATACATTCATTGCATTGGCGCCTAAAGCTCCCAATATGGCGGAAGCAACAGCTATCACTACCTTCAAAATCTTGTCCCAAACGTTCTTTTTCATAGTCTTAATCTTTCAAAATTAGTAAATACATCTTATCCTAATGGGTTCTCGCCTTGGTCACCGTCGGAACCACCACCGGAATTGCCACCATCACCGGCATCATCCTTACCATCAGTAACCACTCCCGTCCATTTCTCAAACTCCACACCCTGGAGCAGGGCACGCGTAGTGCCGATGGCAGCCGGGCGCGTGTATTCCGGAGTAAACTGGCAGCGCAAAGCAGTCACCTGATTGGGATTCACGTCTTCAGATTTGGCCACTCCCTTACCTCGCGTACGGGCCTTCATGGTGAATGTGCCCAGGCCATCCAGACGCACCGTACGGCTGTTCAGCAACTGGCTCCTCATTACCGTCATCAGGTTACGGATTACATTATGTACATCACCCGGAGTCAATGAAGACTTCTCGGCAATCACCTCAGCCAATTGTTGTGCATCTACGGCTCTTCCCACTTTCTTCAAACTCAGATGCCAAAGTTTGGCACCCTCTTTTGTCGCCAGAGACGACTGTCTTGCATAATAAAATAAAGGCATACTTTCTTTCTCCTTTTTACATTTTTAATTCAACATGGTTTTTAATCTCGTTTTGTTGATCAACAATGCAAAGGTGAGGATATATTTGCCTGCAAACAAAGAAAACAGCCTCGCTGAAGCTGTTTTCTGAGATAAGTTTATAAAGTATTGATTTACAATCTAACAGATTAGGCAAGCCAACTTAATCAAGATATCCTACGATGATGATTGCCTGTACTGCCATATAGGTCGAAGATACTATGACATGGGGAATCTTCAGCTCATTCGCCATAATCTGATAAGATGTTTGCGATGCGGTAGTCCAATATTCTCATGAAGCATCAGGCGGTGAATATTTGGCACGCTTGCAGAAATTGAAGAAGCAGAAGACTAGAACGGAACAGACAACGGTATAGATGAAATCCGCATTGACAAACGTATTGGCAACCGATAGCGTTGTCAAGGTCGTAGTTAAAAAAGCTGTATTTTCATCTATTATTTTACTATGGCCTCTTTTATACACTCCACAATATAATATACATCTTCATCAGTCACCCACGGCCCGGCAGGAAGGCACATACCGATTTTAAAAATAGCTTCGGATACCCCATTGATATAAGCCGGAGCATCCTTATAGACCGGCTGCTTGTGCATCGGTTTCCAAACCGGGCGTGCCTCTATTTTTTTGCCAAGCATAAAAGCACGCAAAGCCTCCACATTCTCGTTGGGCTGGCAATCTGTTGTAGCACAATCTACGGCATGAATCACACCTGCAGCACCACCTACGGCAGTCCTGACAACATCCTTATAAGCATTTTCCTGCCCTTTGATGCGAAGTGAAGAATCCAGAGTGATTGTACAAAGCCAGAAATTAGAGTCATAATCAGCCGAAGGAGCTTCATGCAGCAATACCCCCTCCACATCCTTAAGCAGTTCCTTATAGAGAGCCTGCACATGCCGGTGATGTGCAATATGCTTATCGGCAACGGTCATTTGACCACGACCAATACCTGCACATATATTACTCATGCGATAGTTATAACCAACTTCTTCATGCTGATACCATGCAGCATTTTCTCTCGCCTGAGTAGACCATTTACGAACTTTATTTGCAGCTTCTTCATCATTTGTCAGGAAGCAGCCGCCTGAGCTACCTGTGATGATCTTGTTTCCATTGAAAGAGATTGTATTATATTTTCCAAATGTTCCTGTCTGAACACCTTTATATGTAGCTCCCATAGATTCAGCTGCATCTTCTACCAGAATAGCACCATGCTTTTTAATAATCGCATTCAGTTCTTCAATTTTTCCAGGTGTTCCATAAAGGTGTGCTGTGACTACTATCTTTGTATCCGGATAAATCTCAAAAGCCTTTTCCAACGCTACCGGATCCATATTCCAAGTATCATATTCTGTATCAATAAATACTGGTTCTCCACCCTCGTATACAATTGGATTTACAGTAGCATCGAATGTCATATCAGAACAAAATACTTTCTTTCCTTCTAATGCGCCATGCCCTACCTTTGGCATTCCATATGCTTCAATTCCTGCCAGCTTCATAGATAAATGCAAAGAAGCTGTTCCGGCAGATAATGCAACTGCATGTTTGCATCCAATATATTCGCAGGCAAGTCTTTCCACTTCATTGATATTTTTTCCAACTGTTGACATCCAGTTAGTTTCATATGCTTCTTTTACATATTCAATCTCTGGACCATGCATAGTCGGACTGCTTAACCAAACCTTTGATTCAAATTTTTCAAAATTATTGTTTTCTTTAAACATATTTAATTACCTCTTTTTATGTCCTCTTGTGATATGATTCTTTTATACAATTTTTATTTAAATTCTTCTAACATCTTAAATATTATTACAACTCTGCATATTTCTTCTTTCACAATCAAATCATCTGCTATATTACCTGCATCTCTCTCTTTCGTATATAAAAGTACATTTGTGAATCTTATTTCTATAAAATACAAATAACCTGTAAGAATTCTCTTCCAGGCTATGATTGTTATTTGTCCTATGACACTTTTTGGCATATCCTGGAAAAGTAAAAATGATTAAGAGGAGGCATTTATGCCTCCCTTGTCATTTATTTTATTGCTATGCGCATAGAAATGCATTAAATATAAACAAACCTGAACAGCTGAATCCTGCGTAAACCACGTGATTCTGTAAAGTTCTTCAACTTATGCTGCCTTTAGAATATTGCTGCCTTCATTCCAGGTTTCTTATGTACTTCAACCTTCTCTTCTGCCTTTTCTTCATGTTTTTCAACATGGCAATTAACTTCTTCCGGTCTCTTAAATGTCGGTACTACTTTTCTCATTGCCTGCTTTGCGATCAGATTGTCTCCGCTGTCACAGGCTTCTCTGAGAATCTGCATCTTCTCTTCAATCTCTTCTTCACTCAAAGCCGTATCCCTTTCAATGAAGATCATGCTGTTTTCAGTCTTGTCCAGTTCTTCTGTCTTCACAAGTAATTCTTCATATAGCTTCTCGCCTGGGCGAAGCCCTGTCTCCACGATCTCGATTCCTTCTACGCCGGATAATCGGATCATATTTTCTGCCAGATCAAGTATCTTCACTGGCTGTCCCATATCCAGTACAAAGAGTTCTCCGTTCTTAGCCATTGCACCGCTCTGTAATACAAGCTGTGATGCCTCTGGAATCGTCATAAAGTAACGGATAATTCTTTTATCAGTCACGGTTACCGGACCACCGTTGGCAATCTGGCGCTTGAACAACGGAATTACGGATCCTGCACTTCCAAGTACATTTCCAAATCTTGTTGCACTATATTTTACTTTTCCATGAGTACTTGCACTCTGTACGATCATCTCACACATTCTCTTTGTAGCACCCATAACATTGGTCGGATTCACGGCTTTGTCTGTAGATACCATCATAAATCGTTCTGCTTCATATTCTTCGCACAGCTCTACTAGGTTATATGTACCGAATACGTTGTTGTAGATAGCTTCTACGCAGTTGTGTTCCATAAGCGGCACATGTTTGTGTGCAGCTGCATTGATCACAATCTGTGGATGATATGTCTCAAAGACCTTTTCCAGTGCTTTTCTGTGAGTAATGGAACAGATCTCGATCTGAATCTTTAATTGATTTCCATAGGCAATCTTTAATTCCTGCTGCACATCATAAGCACCATTTTCATAAATATCCAGAATGATGATCTGTTTTGGACGCATCTTTGCAAGCTGGCGGCAAAGCTCTGAACCAATCGATCCTCCGCCTCCGGTAATGAGCACAACTTTATCTCTATAGTATGCACTTGTCTTTTCATCTGACATTACGATTGGCTTACGGAACAGCAGCTCTTCCACATCGAACTCTCTTAGATGTCTCTTGCCTTCTGCCACATACATGGTCGGATAATCATAGACTTTTACTTTATATCCTGCATTTTTATAAAATTCATACAGTTTTTTCTTCTTTTCCGCTTTCATAGATGGGATTGCAAAGATAATCTCCTGAATTTCATAATCTGCAAGTTTTTTTACAGTTACATCATCTTCTGTCCATACCGGAATCCCGTGGATCTCTCGTCCAATCTTTTCCTTACTGACATCAATAAAGCATCTTGGTACATAGGAAGACTGCTCATTGCTGATAAGATCTTCTGCTAGTCCGACTCCGACGCGTCCGGCACCTATGATCGCAACTTTAATCTTACGGTTTTCCTTCTCATTGCCAGGCTCGATTCCTGAAAAAAGGTACAGAACAGAATTCAGAAATTTCCCCCATTGGCTCTCCTGATTGCCACATTTATATGCATAGCGATATAACATACGGATTGCTAACGCTCCCAGTAAGTTCAGACATGACAAGGAAAGCATCCTTGCAAATGTGATCTTTTCTACCGGCAGACATAATTCCATTAACAGATAGATGATGAATGCAATTGCATCTGTCGAAAGCAATCGGATATAGCATTGGATCCCGCCATATCTCCACACCTGTCCATAGATTTTTCCTGTCATTCTGACAGCGAAAATGCATCCTGCTGAAAGTACTACTTGTTGAAAGATACCGCTTGTGGTAAGTTTATCATTTCCTTCATAAAGGACAAGCAATAAAACTGCTGCGATCAGATAAACTAGCATATCATATACAATTAATATTCTTGGCATATGAAATTGTTTTTTATCCACTTGTTCTTTCAAATCTGTTTTTTCCTCATTCATCTTACCCATTCTTAAATTACTACCTTTAAATCCTTTTTTACCGCTATCATTTGTTGTATTTTATTTTATCTTATCTATCGGTTTTACCTTATGATAGTTATTTTCTAATTCATTGTCTCGTTTATGTCATTCATTTCTCAAGCCCAAGAGAAGCTGACGTATAATTTTCATACTTCAGCTCCCCTAAGGCCTAATATTTTTTTAATTAAGCATTCTTTTTTCTGAATGCTACAACTGCTGCCGCTCCTAAAAGAACGACTGCTGCGCCAGCGAATGGCACTGTGTTTGTGGAATCAACACCTGTTTTTGGTGATGTTCCTGCTGTGTTTGTCACTGCCTGTGAAGCATTAACTTTCGCAATAATTGCGATTGGTGACAGATCCTGTAACTCAAAAGTAATCTCTTTGTTGTTCAGATCTACGTTAGATGGTGTGATAACTTCCCATACTTTACGCTCTGTACTGAAGTGAAGTACTTTTACGTCTGTCATTCCTTTTGTAAGTGCAGGTACAGATAATGTTACCTGATATTTTCCATCTGCAGTTTTGCTTACATCTCCGATCTTTCTAAGATCCATAAATGCTGTTACAAGAGATTTTCCTTCAAGCTCTGATGCAATACTGGATTCTGCTTTTGCAAGATCTTCCAGTGTCTTAGTTCCTGCATTGATGTCTTTGATCAACTCTGCTGTTGCCTTGTCGGCTTTTGCGACTTCAGCCAGCTCTTCCTGATCCATAGCATCTACTTCGTAATGTCCTTTAGAACTTCCAGTTACAGCCATTGTTGCTGTCTTACTTGCAGCGGATACACCTACAACCTGCATTGCGAATACTGTTACCAGCATAGCCAGGCTGATCAGTTTCTTCTTCATTGGTCTTTACCTCCTTTTCTTAATTATTGTTCTATAGATACTAGTACGGCTTGTACCAGGTATCTACGGTTGTCCATACCTGCATAGCAGGTAGATAGTGTGATGATCTTATCATCTGCAGTCACACTCGCTGCTGTATCAATATTCGACTTCATATCCCGGATACCGAATACCATATCCAGGTAAGCCTGGTAAATGTCTTTGTTATCAAAGTTAAAGCTTTGCAGCAGATGCCGGTTGTCATACAGGTATGCTGCAAAGATCTGGTAGTGCAAAATCTTGTCCGGCATGTAGATGATGACTTCTTTGTTCTGATCAAAGAAATCCCGGTCCATATATTGATGCAGACCATCGAACATGGAACCATTTGCCATGCCGTGTCCGTAGATCACGGTGTTCGGATCTTCGAAAGTCTTCGTGTTGTAATCCTCGGTAAAGATTGCTCCGGCTTTGTTCTCATCATGTTCCACACTGTGGTTCAGATAATAGCTGTTATCTGTCCCGCTCTGTGCGATTGGATAGTCGATGATGGTTCCCGGTACTTTGATCCATGCATAAATGTCTGGATTCATGTTCTGTAATGTCTGGAAGTCGATTGGTATCTCGACGGTACTTTTCGGTGTCTCTTCCTGTTCTTCTGTCACGACTTTTTCTTTTATTTTTTCATATTCCTGCCCTGCATGGGCATCCTGATAACATTGGTAATATGCAATTCCTCCGCAGATTAGTCCGGCTGCTGCCAGTATCCCTGCTACGACGTATCGTTTTTTCATGATTCTATAGCCCCTTACGCCTTATTGCTCATTTGTCTGTTTTTATATCTGTTTTTTCATCTATTTTACTTCTTGATAGAATGTCTCCATAACCTTTGTATACAGAGCATCGTCGTCTACGTGATATTCATCGTAGGAAAGACCTTGTGTTCCTTCTCCCGGAACGGTCCATTCTGTGTAGCCGTCTCCTTCGTCTGCTGTCTGGAATAACTTCATCAGTCGGTCTTCGCTGATATTTGTGACAGTATATGGTTTGATCGCCACGAACAGATTTGCTGCAAATTTTGCATTTTGCTCATAGCATTCTTTTGCCTTTTTTGAAAACGCATCTAAGAATGCTTTCTGGCGTTCCATCCGGTAGATGGCGCTCTGGCTTTCATCTACATCTCTGCTTCTTAAGAAAACTTCTGTATTTTCTCCGGTCAGTGTTACTTCTGCGCCTTCTGAAAATTCTGGATATTTATACTCCAGACTGTTATTTGGCACAGTTACTGTCAGACCGCCTACACTTTTTGTAAGCTCTGGAATCCCGTCCAAATTCATGGCAAGATAACCCTGAATCGGAAGTCCGTAGAAGAGATTGGACACTGCTTTCTGTGTGAGTTTGCAGCTCTCGGCGCCTCCGTCTCCATATCCATAGGAGAGGCTGATGTGGTCTTTGGATTTTCCAAGGCTTTTTCCTTCCAGGTCAAAGCTTTCCACATCTGTCATCGTATCTCTTGGAATCGAGATCATCGTCATTTTCTTCGTCTTGCGGTTCAGTGACAGCAGGAATAAGGCATCTGCCTGTCCTGCATCGGCTTTCCCGACTCTTGTCTCTGCCGGTGTACGCTTGTCTACTCCAAGTAATAAGTAGTTGCTGAGATTTTGATTATATTTGTACGTTTTTCCCTGCCAGGTGACGGTGTTGGAATCATCTGCTTGTGCGGTTGCTTTCGCACTTGCCGCTTCTGCTGCTTTCTTTTTTTGGATACCTGCATATCCAAGACCTGCCACTGCAAGTACAGCTACGCCTGCGATTATAACTGCTGCGAATCTCCCCCGGCGTTTTCCTGATGATCCTCGCTGTTCTAGTTCTCGTCTGCCTGATTCTCGTCCGTCGTTTTCTCGTCTGTCTAGTTCTCGTCTGCCTGATTCTCGTCCGTCGGTTTCTCGTCTGTCTGATCTTCGCTGTTCTGATTCTCGTCTGTCTGACTGGTGTTGTTCTGATCTTCGCTGTTCTGATCCTCTGTCCATGTCTGATCTGATTTCTCCTTCTGAATCTCTTCCTGCGCCGCTTTCTTTAACTCACTGCTATTTGCAGCTTCCTGCTTATGATTGAAAAATAAAAGCGAACCTAATATCAGGAATAATACGATACATGCAATCAACAGCAGAACATTCTGAACCTTCGGGTTCGTCTTTCTTTTCTTCATACTGTTCTTTACATTCCTTTCCTACGCATTTTCATGATTCTGGCCATAGCCATACTTACTTCCATAACTGTAATAGGAATAATATTTTTCTTTCTTTGTATCAACTTTATTCAGCACAGCTCCAAGCATATGTGTTCCACTCTTTTCCAACTGCTTGATTGCTTTCTGCGCTGCACGGTATCCTACAAATCCACTCTCGATTACAAGGATTGCTCCATCACATACCTTTCCAACAATGGCTGCATCTACCACACTTGCCATCGGCGGTGTATCAATCAGGACGTAGTCATATCTCTGCTTCAGCTCACCCATTAACTTGGCGAACACTCTTCCATTTAAAAGTTCGGATGGATTCGGAGCCATCGGTCCTGCAAAAATCATATCTACATTTTCATAATTCGTTCCATATAAAATATCGCGCACCGGTGCCTGTCCGCTTAAGTACTGGGACAGTCCCTTCACGTCACTATCCACGAAATATCTCTGCACAAGGACTGATTTTCGGATGTCCGCATCCAAAAAAACTGTCTTCTTGCCGGCCATACCCATTTCCCTTGCGAGCTGGAAGGCAACATCACTCTTTCCCTCATTCGGGAAACAGCTTGTCACAAGGATCGTCTTAATATCCGCTCCCGCAAACTGGATATTTGTTCTCAGCGTCTTTAACGCCTCCTCGTAAAAGTAATTTGATTTACGAGGATCCGTCAGCTCCACCCGAAGCTTAGATGCCTTATTGTCACGGCGGGACATTGCCGCTTTTGCCTGCGCATTTGTATATGTAGTTTTAGCTTGCTTTTCGTTTTCCTGCATCATTTCTCTTTGACTTCTTCTTTCCTGATCCATTAATATAATCCTTTCTGTCCGGAATTACACTCAGTGTAGATAATCCCAGATATTTTTCTATATCTTCTTCAGACTTAATCGTATCGTCCATGATTGTGCGGACAACAATCACACCTGCGCACAGAATCATACCTGCCAGTACACCCATCACTGCCATCTTCGCCACGCCTGTATTCGATCTGGAAGTCGGAACCTCCCCTTTTTCAATGATCTTAGGCGGTGTAACCTCCATCTTGTCTCCGATATACTCAGAAGCAACCTCTGACAGCTTGTCTACAATCTCCTTCGCCTGCTTGGCATCAGAATACTCCACAGACAACTGCAGAATACGCGTATCGTCCTGGTTCGCAACTGTGATCATATCCTTCAGTTGCTTATAGTCCAAGTCCAGATCTAACTGGTCGATAACATCTGTAAGCACCGGACGGCTTGTGATCAAGATGGAATAGTCCTTGGTAAGCTGTGAGCCCATCTGCAGATCCGCCAGCGAACTAAGCGTCGTCTCCTTGGTCAGTACAAGCATCATGGAAGAAGATGTGTACAGCGGCTTCACTAAGAATCCGGCATACGCACACGCAATACAGCCGAACAGCAGTCCCGCTCCCAGGATTGCCAGTATCTTCGACTTGAGCACATAAAAGAGCTCCAGTAAGTCAATTTCCATCTCATCATTGTCGTAATTCTTTCCCATTAATCTGATTTCCTTTCTTGGGGGGCGGGGTTTGGGGGACGGGGTTTTTTCAAAAAAAACCCGTCCCCAA
>ERZ772872.3446-NODE-3446-length-11807-cov-3.658441_pt1 | contig 11807 bp, 10 predicted proteins | sample MGYA00512132_ERZ772872 | MGnify/ENA primary metagenome ERZ772872 (study PRJEB29015, sample SAMEA2737724) | human gut metagenome | biome: human gut; feature: human-associated habitat; material: faeces | place: China | collected 2012 ...
GGAACCGGCGATCTACCTCCTCCGCGGCGGCCGGACCGAGGTCCGCAGCCTTCCGCCCCTAAACGGCGCTGCCGACTGAACGCCGGACGCCGGAAAACGAAAATCCCCGTAATCAAACGATTACGGGGATTGCCAGTGCCCAGGACAGGAATTAATTTGTGAAAACATATGCAAATAACTAAAATTTGAATATATTTATAATATGTTGAAATATAGTATATTAAAATGATATACTATGAAATGTATTTTGTCTGTTTTTAGCTGTTTTGCAAAAATGCGGACACGGTGCGGACATGAAAGTATTGCTGTATTCGAATCTAAATCATATCTTTGTAGAGCATAAAATGAGGATGTATGGCAAAAGTTACATATGTTTTGGCGCAAGGGGAGAACAGCGCGGGAGAATCGCAAGTTAATTTCCGTGTCTATGTTTCCCGCGAATTGCGTGTACGTGTGCCGTCCGGCATTTGGGTCGATCGGAAACGTTGGGGAAAGAAAAACGATATCAATATTCCGAACATACCGGGGGAGGAGCGCGATGCGCTGTTGGCAAAGCGGGCGAAATTGAAAGAATTGGTCGATGTAATTGAGACCTCGGTCGAGGCGGCAGACGATAAATCGACCGTTACGCGCGAGTGGCTCGAAAAGTTGATCCGGCGCACTTTGCGGCCAAAGACGGCGACTTCCGTTGAGGAAAAGAAAATAGGCTTTTTCCCGTTGACGGATGAATACCTCGCTACGCATAAATTGTCCGAATCGCGTGTCAAGCATTTCAATGTCTTGGTGCGGACGTTGAAGCGGTATGAGTTGTATCGTAAACTGTCGAACCGACGGTTCGTGCTGGACGTACACACCGTATCTCCGACGACACTTGATGATTTCGGGGCATTTCTGATGAAAGAACCGGATATTTTCGACGAACATCCGGAGTTGTACGACGAGGTGCCGTATGCCCGGCCGAAGGTGAGGAAGAATCTGCCTGTGAAGCGCGGCCCGTACCTCAATGCTGCGGGAGAAACGGTAATTCCCGGCCGTCCGAAAGAGCGGGGCATGAATTACGTTTCGGATATGTTGATTCGTCTACGGTCGTTTTATGTATGGTTAAATGATAACGGACATACCTACAATGATCCGTTCAAGCAGTACAAGATTGCGGAGATTGTCTACGGTACGCCTATCTATATTACGACCGACGAACGCAAACAGTTGGCCGAAGCGGATATGGGGGATGACAAGCAACTGGAAACGCAACGAGATATTTTTGTTTTCCAATGCATGATCGGCTGCCGGGTGAGCGACCTTTATAAGATGACCTATGCCAATATCATCGGCGATTGCATCGAATATGTTCCCCGCAAGACGCGAGACGACCGAGTGGTGACGGTCTCGGTGCCGCTGATCGGTGCTGCGAAAGAACTGATTCGTAAATACCTCGATGAGAACCGCGGAACATTGTTTCCATTTATTTCGGAGCAAAAATATAATGTCTATATCAAAGCGGCGTTCCGTAAAGCGGGACTGACGCGCATGGTGACGACGATCGACCAGCGGACGCGGCAGAATGTTCAGGTGCCGATCTGCGACCTTGCTTCGTCGCACATGGCGCGCCGGACATTCATCGGGAATGTTTATAAAAGCGTGAAAGACCCTGCGATCGTGGGAGCGATGTCCGGTCATAAGGACGGCAGCCGGGCGTTCGCTCGTTATCGCGATATTGACATGGATATTAAGCGTGATGCAGTAAGCGTGTTGGAGTAAGATTTGTTTTGTCGATAAATTTGTATAAATTTGCGACAGATATATGTGTGTAAATAGATGCAAGCAATAGAGGATAAGATACTTAATAAGATAAAGAAGTGCGGACGGGGTAAGCTGTATTCCGCATCCGATTTCGCTGTATACGGATCGGCTGTATCGGTTGCGAAGGCATTGGAACGGCTTACTCGAAAAGGCGGTTTGGTCCGTATTGCAAGGGGCCTCTATTGCTATCCCAAAATCGATAGAAAGTTTGGAATGGGCATACAATACCCGACCATCAATGAAATCGCTGAAAAGGTAGCTCGGCAGAGCGAAGCCCGAGTTGTTCCGACGGGTATGCACGCATTGAATGTATTGGGATTGTCTGCCCAGGTACCGATGAACTATGTGTTTTATACCGACGGCAATTCCCGGACTGTCAATCTGTTCAACGGTCGTAAATTGCGATTCAAGCGTGTGGCGCTTAAAAATCTGGCCTATCAGAATAAAACGCTGATGCTTGCCGTGTTCGCTTTGAAGGAGATCGGTCGGCCGCAGGTGACGGAGGAGCACATCGCCCAACTGAAGACGATATTCGCCCGGATTCCGAAGTCGAGCATCCTGCCCGATCTGCGGTTGGTGCCGGCATGGATTCGTAAAATCATTATGTCGTTCTATGAAAAATAATTTTTGGACGTTTTCCGACGAGCAGAAAAGTATGTTCGTTGCACAGACGAGCGAGCGTGTCGGGCTTCCTCCGCAGGCTGTCGAGAAGGACTGGTGGGTGACGATGACGTTGAAAGCCCTGTTCGAATCGTCGTGCCGGGACTTCATCACCTTCAAGGGCGGTACGTCGTTGAGCAAGGGTTGGCATGTCATAGAACGCTTCTCGGAGGACATCGATATTGCAATCGACAAGTCCTTTTGGAGAATTGCCGGGGACAACAAGTCGCAGCGCGATCGGATTCGGAAACTTTCGCGGGCCTATATCGAGCAGCGGCTCGTTGCGGAAATGCAGGCATTGCTGGAAGGATATGGGGCTTCCGATTTTGAGTTGCGTGCCGTTCCGGCGCAGGACTCCGATGCCGATCCGACGCTGGTGCTGTTGCCGTATCGAAGCATTTATGCGAATATCGAGTATGTGGAATCGCAAATCCGGATCGAATTCAGCTGCCGGTCGATGAAAGAACCGCGTGAGCGGATCGAGATTCGTCCGCTGATTGCCGAGGCATATCCCGATGTATTCGGAGAATTGGTGTTCCCGATTTATGCGGTCGTACCGACCCGGACGTTTTTGGAGAAAGCGTTTTTGCTGCATGAAGAGTTTCAGAAAGAGAATCCGCGCGTCGAGCGAATGACACGTCATCTATACGATTTGGAGCGGCTGATGGATACGGATTTCGGAAAGGCAGCCTTGGCCGATCCGAAAATGTATGTCGAGATTGTCAGGCATCGCAGCATATTCAATACGATTCGCGGAGTCGATTATCGGACGCACCATCCGAGCCGGATCGATTTTATTCCGCCCGAAAAATTGGCGGAGGTATGGCGCAGGGATTATGAGCGGATGCAGGAGTATTTCATCTATGGAGATTCGCTGCCATACGATCGACTGATCGCGCGGATGGCGGAGTTGCGGGATCGGTTTCGGAAAGTTGTAATGGAGGATGATTTTTTCAGCGAATCGTAATTATGAATTCCGAGTATTATTTCCAGAAAGGTCTTCACCTGATCGTGGCGAGCGCTGTGATTTTTGCTTTGATCGTTTTGTTCAGCGCCATGGTTTCGCGGGGATTTCCGCTTTGGCTGGCGCTTGTTTTGCTTGTCCCCGCAGGACTTGGCGTGACCGGATTTTACTTTTTCAGCGTGGGCAGTTCGGCGGATCTTTCGGAGCGTTTTTTTCGTCGTTTTGGGTGTAGTCAGCCGAGAGGCGAAGAGAAAACAACGACAGAAGGAGTCGGTTCCGAACAGTGGTGTGAAAGAAGCCCGGACGCGATCGTGCCGGAATCCGCCGTTGTTTCTGCCGACCCGGTTCCGGACGATCGGATTCTCGAAAATGCACTCGCCACCGTCTACGAATATACCGATAAGGATTTGGGCGATGCCGTTGACGGGACGAATCGGCAAATTTTGCGACGACGTTTGCTTTATTTGGCATGTATGGCGCCTGTTCCGAATGATGTGCCGCAGGTTCGGCTTCGGCATGATCGGGTGAGCTATGGGGATTTGTGTCACTACGGTTGGAATGTCTGGAATGCTTTTAAGGGCGCGACCAATCGTTTTTATGACCAGACCGAATTGGCGGAATGGCTGAAAGCGAGCTTCGAGTCTTTGGCCAAATACAATACGAAGACGTTGCGGGCCAAGCTTCGGGCGACGGACGGAGGTTATCGCATCCGATTGATCGATAATCTGAAAGAATATATCCAAAAATAAAGAGCTGTATAAGGATGAGATATTCCCTGCACCCGGTCGGTGCAGGAAATTTTCTTGCTGTTTTCATGTAATTGCAAAATGCTGGTAAGTAGCAATATCTGAAATTGTTTGCCGGTGCAAATGCGGTGATTCGATTGCAAAAATAGGTGCAGGAAAAGCACCTGTTAATTTCGTCGCCGAACCTGCTTTCGGGTTCGGTTAAATTATCGTATTATGGACTTAAAACAATTGAGTGAGTTGGGCGGTGACGTGCATGTCACCGTCCGTTTGGAGGATCTCCGGCAATGGCATCGGGAGTTGACGGCAGTCGCGTCGCCGCCGTCCGTAATGCCGGTTCCGCAACAAGCGGGCGAATTGTATACGCGAAAACAGACCATCGCGTTGTTGGGTGTTGATTCCTCTACGTTGTGGCGATGGGCCAAGAGCGGTTATCTTGTTCCCGTGGAGTACGGCGGGCAACGTCGTTATCGCGTGGCGGATGTGCAACGGATTCTAAACGGAGACAGCCATGCCCGCTAAAACAGTGAAAAGAGAAAGCCCCTATCTGCGCGTGGGAACGACCATCTACAAGCGGGTCCGGCAGCCGTTGAGCAGCGGCCGGAGCGTCGAGACGCTCATCCCGTGGAATGTCGAGACCTTGCGTCAGGACTACGGGAAAAGCTATCTGGCCTGCATTCCGAAATACGACGGCTTTTGCACGGTTCCCGACCACACGAACTACCGCCGGGAGATCGACGGTTTCCTGAACCGTTACGAGCCGATTCCCTTTCAGCCCGCCGATGGCATCTTTCCGCACATCCACGACTTTTTCGCTCATATCTTCGGCGAGCAGGTCGAACTGGGGTACGATTATCTGCAACTGCTCTACCTGCGCCCCTTGCAACGGCTGCCGGTATTGTTGCTGGTGTCGGATGAACGCAACACGGGAAAGACGACCTTTCTCAATCTCTTAAAGTCGATCTTCGGCGGAAACGTTACCTTCAATACCAACGAGGATTTGGCTGTGCCTTCCTCCTTCGCACCTCGGTAATTCGAATAAATTCGATTACTCTCGGTTTGGCGTCGGTTCCGCTCGCAATTCAATGACGACTGGATGGGCAAACTGCTGATCTGCGTGGACGAGGTGCTGCTCAACCGCCGCGAAGATTCCGAGAGGATCAAGAACCTATCGACTGCACGCAGCTACAAGGCTGAGGCGAAAGGCCGCGACCGCCGGGAGGTGGAGTTTTTCGGCAAGTTCGTCCTCTGCTCCAACAACGAGCGCAATCCCGTCCTGATCGAGGCTGCGGAAACCCGCTACTGGGTGCGGCGCGTGCCGCCGCTCCCGTATGACGATCAACACCTGCTGGCCAAAATGCGAGCCGAGATACCGGGGCTGCTCTTCTATCTGCAACAACGTATGCTCTCGTCACATGAAGAGAGCCGTATGTGGTTCGCGCCCCGGCTGCTGGTCACCGATGCCTTGCGGCGGATCATACACTACAACCGCAGCAAGACCGAAACCGAAATGCTGTCGATTATTCGCGATATCATGGATGCCGAGAACCTTGCGGAGTATCGGTTCGACGTGAGCGATATGGTCAATATGCTGGAGATACGCGGCATCCGTGTTGACCATCCCACCGTGCGGCGGATTCTTGCCGAAAATTGGCAGCTGCGACCCGCACCACCGACTTACTACCAACGCTATACGATTACCTACAACGGCGAAACGCAGCGGCAGGACAGCAAGACAGCACGTGTCTATACCGTCACGCGGGAACAACTCGGCGGATTGCTGGACGATGCTGCGATGTAAGAATGTTGAAAAAAGGAAGTAGCTTTCTTATTTTCATAATCTTACATCTCTTACAAATCCTCTTACAAAGTCTTACGGGTTCTTTCGGACTTACAGCGCCGGATGCCGTGTAAGAGATATGTAAGACGCCAACCTTTTCTTTCACTGGATTTTACACTTTTTCTCAACAAATTTACGGAAAAAATGACTGTCATACCATACAGCAACCGGATTTCCATCCGTGATTTTCTCGCCTGGCGCGGGATTCAGCCCAAATACGAACGCAACGGCTACGGTATGTATCTTTCACCCTTGCGGGAAGAACGCACGCCGAGTTTCAAAGTGGACTACGTGCGAAATCTTTGGTACGACTTCGGACTGGGCGAAGGCGGCACATTGCGCACCCTCGTAATGCGGTTGGAGCGGTGCGACAGCCGTGAAGCCGTCCGACGGCTGCAAAACGGTGAAAAAAGGGACGCCGGTTCCGTTTCTCTTTCACCGGGTGTTGGCGAACGTCCAGCTGCCGGAGGTCCCTTGCCGGTCTTGCGTCCAGCCGCCGTCCCCGCGCTCCGCATCCTCTCCGACGCTCCGCTCCGGCATCCGGCATTGGTCGGTTATCTCGCCTCGCGCGGCATCGTCCCGTCGGTCGCCGCAGCATTCTGCCGCGAAGTCCGTTACGAGATAAACGGCCGCGCCTTTTTCGCCATCGGGTTCCGCAACGATGCCGGAGGATGGGAGCTCCGATCCGCACGGTTCAAAGGCGGCTCATCGCCCAAACATATCACCACCATCGACAACCGTTCCGATACGGTAATCGCTTTCGAGGGATTTATGGATTTCCTCGCATATCTCTCGCTGAAACATCCCGAACGACTGCGCATCGACGCCGCGGTTCTGAACTCGGTCGTCAACCTGCCCAAAGCCATCCCGTTTCTCTCCCGGCATCCGGTGATTCACGCCTTCTTTGACAACGACGAAGCCGGGCGTAAAACGACCTCCGATCTGATCCGTCTTTGCCCCCGCAGCGAGGTAATCAACCAAAGGCATTTTTACAGCGGGCACAAGGACGTAAACGACTATCTGATCGCCCGCATAAAAGACCGACCTAAGACCACGAAAACTATATCCGATAAGCAAGATCACTCTTGTCGGAATAATCTGCAAGCTCTGAAAGCGGAAAGGGCGGAAATTGAACCACCGTGTCGGAAAGGGGTAAAGATTTAAGGAAGGCAAGGTTGTGTTTTCGTAGACGAAAACTGCGCCTTCCCCGCTGGTCGGCGTAAAATCCCGCTGGTCTGAAAAAAAATGCTTACAAACCACTTATCATGGAAACACCGAAAAAAACATACGGCAAACAAGGCGGACGCCCGAAAGTCGGCATCGGCCGCATCTGCAAATACGTCGTCAGCACACGACTCAGCCCCGAACGGAAACTCCGATTCTCGGCCCTTTGCCGCGAGGCCGGGCAACCGCCGGCCGAAGTCCTGCGCCAGCTGATCGACCGAGGAACGGTGAGGGCGCGGATCACCCGTGAACAGCTGGATTTCATGGCCCAACTCAAGGGCATCGCCCGAAATCTGAACCAACTGACCCGGCTGGCCAATGCCAAAGGTCTGGCGGCTGTCAGGGTACGGCATGCGGCGATCGTCACGGCCATCGAAAAACTCCTGAAGCAGATATGCGATGGTCGGTAAGGTCATATCCGCTTCGTCCTTTTCGGGGACGGTAGGCTACGTGATGAAAGAGGAATCCCGGATACTGGAAGCTGAAGGCATTACGCCTCCGGAAGTGAAGGACATGGTGCAGGACTTCAAAGACCAGACCTTATTGAATCCGCGGCTGAAAAACACCGTCGGGCATATCTCGCTGTCTTTCTCACCCAAGGACGCTCCGCGGATGACCGACGCCCTGATGACGCAGATCGCAAAGGAGTACATGCAGAAGATGGGCATCACCGATACGCAATACCTATTGGTGCGCCATCTCGACCAGCCCCATCCGCACTGCCATCTGGTCTACAACCGGGTCGGGAACAACGGGCAGACCATATCGGACAGGAACATCAAGATCCGCAACGCCAAGGTCTGCCGGGAGCTGACCGAGAAGTGCGGATTGTATCTCGCACCGGGAAAGGACGACGTGCGGCGGGAGCGGCTGCGCGAACCCGACAAGACCAGATACGAAATCCACGATGCGATCAAAAGGTGTCTGCCCCGATGCGCCGGATGGAAAGGGCTGGAGAAGCAACTGGAAAAACAGGGCATCGGCATCCGTTACAAGTATTGCGGTTCGACTGACCGCAAACAAGGGGTTTTGTTCTCGAAAAACGGCTTCGAGTTCTCCGGATCGAAGATCGACCGGGCTTTCAACTTTACGAAACTCGACAACCGGTTCAACAATATTCAACAACAAACCCAACACCGGGCAACGCTCTTCGGGAACCTCTCGGCGGCGGCAGGCAATTACCGTTCAGCATTTGCAGGGTTGTTCGGCGGTATGGGTAGCAGCGGCACGCGCGAAGAGCCGTCATCGGTAAACCTCGGAAAGGCAGGCGGGATTCCACTGCCGCCGGCCGATTCGCCCGGCGGAGTGTCCGCCAAGCAGTTACAGCGCAAGCCGGGAGAAAGCCCCGAAGAGTATATAGCACGAATCACGGCACTGCTCAACGCCGCGGCCGAGGCGATGGCCATCGCTGCGATGGAGCACCGCCGCAGGATGGAAGAACAGAAAAGAAGAGCCAAAATAAAACTGTAACCGAATTAGAAAATCTCAAAAATCATGAACGACGAAAATAAGATCGGACTCTCGATCGAAATGTACGAAGACCTCAAAGAAACGCTCGTCAAGGCTGTCAAAAGCACCAAAGCCAACGCGGGTCTGGAGAATGCACAGCTGGAACGGATCGAGCGGCTGATAGAGGCCACGGAGCTCTCGCAGGGGCAGGTCGCACAGATGCTCGAACAACTGCAACGGCATACGGCCTTGCCGGGAGTAAAAACCGAGCAGGAGCGGGAATTTACCGACAAATACAACGCTCTGTTGGCGCAGTTAGCGGGTAGGCTGGAGGTGATCGACAAAGAGATCAGGCAGACACATACATTGATAGAGCAGGTGAGGCAAGCTGTCGAAGCAGCGGCAAAGCCCGAAAACCTGCCAGTGCGGGAGCACCGGCATACTTATACGCTCGATATCAGTTCTTCGAAAACATTTTTGACGATGTTCGTCATGCTGGGATGTATTTTCCTGCAAGGCGCATTCATTTACCGAATCTCAGAGAATAATCGGCTGTTAGCTGCGAACGACCTGAAATACCGCTACGTGAAAATGCGTGGTGAGATCAAAGAAAAGGAGCTTATGGAGTTGGAAACGATATTCAGGGATGAGCAGCACACGGCCATACGCGATACCGTCCGAAACCAAGTTGAACGGTACAAAGAAGCCGTAAGGCGGCGGGCAGAACAACTAGAGCGGGCTGCAAGCAAAGAGCGCAAAGCGAAAAAGCTACTTGATGATGCAGCACAGTTGCGGGGAAAATAATTTATTTTCCCCGCTATAATGATTCGTTAATTTTGATTGACCACCTCCATGTTGTTTTGAAAATCAAGCAGTTGTGTTAATCTTGGATTTGTGGGCGTAAATGGTTTGGAGTCAATAATATAGGGGCGAACTTTTGCGTTTTAAAAATACGCATAAAAAAGCCCCTGTTCTTGAAAAGAACGAGGGGCAAAGGATTTTTTGAGGGGGCTGTGTGGGCCCCGGCATGATTGCCGTCCGCAGGCATCGCCCGTTATTTCAGCTTGCAGAGTTTGCGGTCTGCGTCGGTTGCCTCGCGTATGGAGATTGCAAAGCCTCCGCCGCGCGCCATCTCCACGTCGAGTTCCGTGCGTTGTCTGACCTTCCCGGTGCGGATGACATATGCCTGCGGATTGGTCTGGTAATCGGCATCGGGGGCATCGGCGTAGAGCGTCGCCACGTACTCCTTACCGGGATCGAGGTAGTCGAACGGGAGCGTCACCGTACGTCGGTTCTCGTCCGTCACGCCGCCCACGAACCACTCGCCCGTGTCTTTGGCCTTGCGCGCCACGACGATGTAGTCGCCCGGTTCGGCCAGCAGGTAGCGGCTCTCTTCCCAGTCCAGTGCGACGTCCTCGATGAAACGGAACGCATCCATGTATTTCTCATAGTGCTCGGGCAGGTCTGCCGCCATCTGCAGCGGCGAGTACATCGTCACGTACAACGCCAGCTGGTTGGCGAGCGTCGCGTTGACGTGCGAGTGGTTGCCGGGGTTGACCTCCGCGACGTCCATCACGAAGATGCCGGGCGTGTAGTCCATCGGGCCGCCCTGCAGGCGCGTGAAGGGCAGGATCGTCACATGGTGGGGCTTCGAGCCGCCGAACGCCTGGTACTCCGTGCCGCGTGCCGACTCGTTGCCGATCAGGTTGGGGTAGGTGCGGCAGAGGCCCGTCGGGCGCACCGCCTCGTGGGCGTTGACCATGATCTTGTGGTCGGCGGCCCGGCGGACGGCATAGAGGTAGTGGTTGTTCATCCACTGCCCGTAATGGTGCTCGCCGCGGGGCAGGATGTCGCCCACGTACCCGCTCTTGACCGAGTTGTACCCGTATTTGTCCATCAGGCGGTAGGCCGCTTCCATGTGGCGTTCGTAGTTGCGCACCGAAGCCGACGTTTCATGGTGCATCATCAGCCGGATGCCTTTCCCGTGCGCATATTCGTTCAGTGCGGCGATGTCGAAATCGGGGTAGGGGGTCACGAAATCGAAGACGTAATCCTTCGTGTGCCCGAACCAGTCCTCCCAGCCGACGTTCCAGCCTTCGACGAGCAGCTGGTCGAACCCGTGTGCCGCCGCGAAGTCGATGTACCGCTTCACGTTCTCGTTCTCGGCGCCGTGGCGGCCGCTGGGCCTGCATCGGGCGTAATCCGTCACGCCGAGCTGTACCGACGGCACGTCGCGCGTATAGGCCCAGTCGCTCTTGCCGGTGATCATTTCCCACCATACGCCCATGTATTTCACGGGCTTGATCCACGAGGTGTCGTCATAGGCGCACGGCTCGTTGAGGTTCAGGATCAGCTTCGAGGCGAGGATGTCGCGGGCGTCGTCCGAGACCGTCACCGTGCGCCACGGGGTATGGCAGGGCGCCTGCATGTAGCCTTTCCACCCCTGTGCGTCGGGCGTAAGGTGCGAGGTGAAGATGAAATTCCGGTCGTCCAGGTCGAGGTGCATGCACGCATAGTCGACCAGCGCCGCTTCGTGGATGTTGATGTAGAGCCCGTCGTCGCTCTTCATCTGCAGGGCCGTCTGTACGCCCGTGGGCGAGAAGGGCGTCTGCGACGAGTTGGGCGTGATGGCGCCGGGCATCAGCTCCCGTATCTGCGAGAGTTTCGACTCCGTGTAGTCGTACTCCTGCGTGTCGTAGTCGCCCGGGATCCAGAACGCCGTGTGGTCGCCCGCCATGGCGAACTGTGTTTTCTCCTCGCCGATGACGAAATAGGTCAGCGACTCCTGTTCGGGGAATTCGTAGCGGAATCCGAGCCCGTCGTCGTAGAGCCGGAAGCGGATCGTCATGTCGCGGCCTGTCGCGGCCTGCCGCAGCGTGACGGCCATTTCGTTATAGCGGTCGCGGATCTCGGCCTGCTCGCCCCATACGGGACGCCATGTCTGGTCGGACTCGCTGCGGGCCACCTGCCCGAGGGTGAACCCGTCGTAGAGCGATACCGGGCGCCCTGGTTCGCCCTTGCGGATTTCAGCCCCGAATTCCAGCTTTGGGGCTTCGCCGCGCAGTTCGAGCCCCATGCCGCTGGGCAGGATCACGGGGCGCTCCTTGTAATCGAGCGTATAGGT
>ERZ772872.3454-NODE-3454-length-11798-cov-2.321468_pt1 | contig 11798 bp, 13 predicted proteins | sample MGYA00512132_ERZ772872 | MGnify/ENA primary metagenome ERZ772872 (study PRJEB29015, sample SAMEA2737724) | human gut metagenome | biome: human gut; feature: human-associated habitat; material: faeces | place: China | collected 2012 ...
AGGAATACATTCCCAAAAAACGGAGGCAGCATTATGAAATCAACCAAAAACCGTGATCGCAATATCACACACTTTTTATATGTACTACCGAACCTGATCATGTATTCTTTTCTCTCTATTGTTCCAATTGTCCTTGGGCTGTATTACAGCTTTACCAACTGGAACGGCATCGGTAAGAACTATAAATTTGTAGGCCTGAAAAACTATATTAAAATTTTATCCGACAATCGTTTCCGGCTGATCACGCAGATGGCGTTATAATAGAACAGGGAGGGAATGTCCTGCATGCTGCTGTCTGTTGTACTTGCGCTGTTAATGAACACAAAGATCCGTGGCCAGAACTGCTTCAGAGCTATTTATTTTTTCCCGGCCTGTGTCAGTATGCTGACCATTGGACTGATCTTCAATTATATTTTCTTTCAGGGAATCCCCAGTCTCGGAACTTCCCTTGGGATTGAAGCATTACAGAAAAACATTTTATCCGGCAGAAGCACTGCTATTTACGGCATCCTGATCACAAATATATGGAAAAGTGTTGCAATTCCAACAGTTTTAGTCATTTCTGCTTTGCAGACCATTCCAGGTGAGATTATCGAAGCAGCCATTGTAGATGGTGCAAATGGCCGTCAGCGCTTTTACTACATCACGCTTCGCTACATTCTGCCTATTTTAAGTATTATTTTTGTCCTTGTCCTGAAAGAAGGACTTATGATCTACGATTACATTATGGCAATGACCTCCGGCGGACCGGCAGGCGCAACAGAAAGTATCACTCTTTCCATTTACCGTATCGGCTTTGAGGACATGAAGTTTGGATATGCCATTTCCCAGGCTATGATCGTTGCCGTTATCATTGCAGTTATTTCCATTACCCAGATCCGATTTACTGACAAAAAGAAGATCTACGATTAAAACAGGAGGTATCCCATGAAAAAAAGAAAAATCTTACACGCTCTGATCTATGCAGTGCTGACTCTGGGCGCTCTCCTTGTATTTTTCCCATTTTATCTTACCGTAGTTTCTTCTTTAAAGGATATGAGCGACATCTTCAGCAACTTCTTCGGCCTTCCAAGGCATATTGTTTTTGACAATTTTGCTTATGTACTCCAGAGACCGGATTATTTCATCGCACTGAAAAACTCTGCGATCATCACTGGTGTAGCCATTGTTGCCATGGTATTTTTCCTTCCCATGTGTGCTTATGCCATTTCCCGCAGAAGATTTACATCCCGTTTTTACAGCTTTCTTTACTTTTTCATGGTAGCCGGTATTTTTATCCCTTTCCAGGTAAAAATGCTTCCTATGGTAAAGTTAATGAGCAATATCGGTCTTCTTAACAGGACTGGTGCCATTCTTTTCTACATTGCAAACTCTACCTGCGAAGGTATCTTCCTCTTAGTAGGCTATCTGGCTTCCATGCCTATTGATCTGGAAGAAGCTGCATATATTGACGGTGCTACTACAAACCAGGTGTTTTATAAGATTGTGCGCCCTATTATGAAACCTATCATCTCCACGGTTGTTATCAAAAACTCCCTGTGGATCTGGAATGACTATTTTATGCCATCCCTTGTATTAAACCAGTCTAACTTAAACCGTACACTGACTCTGTACCAGTATTCATTCCGTACAGAAAACTCTACCAATTTCACTATTGTATTTGCTGTTATGCTTCTTTCTATCCTGCCGATCTTTATCGTTTACTGCCTGTTCCAGAAACAGATCGTCTCCGGCATGATGGAAGGTGCTGTCAAAGGTTAGGAGGTATATACATTGGCTTTATTACATGTGAATTTCCACTCAAAGGTCCTGAATATGGACACTAAGATCGGCGTGATCATGCCCCAGAAAATGCAGGGCATCGGTCTTGCCGGAAGCGAGCAGGCAGACAGCTTCCCAGTTCTGTGGCTGTTGCACGGACGCAGTGATGATTATACCATCTGGATGCGCCGTACTTCCATCGAACGCTACGCAGCTCCTTTAGGCCTGATGGTCATTATGCCGGAGGTTAGTTACAGCCGTTATATCAATATGAAACACGGTCCCCGCTATTATGACTATATTTCAAAGGAATTGCCGGAATTTTGTGCAAAATTATTCCCGAAAATGAGCCGGAAACGGGAAGATAACTACATTGCCGGACTGTCCATGGGCGGCGGCGGCGCTATGTGGGTAGGTCTGAACAATCCGGACAAATATGGCCGGATCTGTATGCTTTCTACTGGCGGAGTTGCTCCGCTAGAGCACCTTTGGAGAAATAAAAGCGGCAGTGACTATATGTTTAAAAAATGCAATGAGGACATTTACGGCACCTCTGATTCTGATTCCCTTGCAGGAACAGAATATGACATTTTAAAGCTGATCCAGGATACTGCGAAGGAGCATACTATACTGCCAAAAATATACCACGCTATGGGTACAGAAGATGTCCGATATCCTGTTGCCATGGAGATCAAAAAAACCTTTGAAAACATTCCTGGTAATCCATATGAGTATGAATACCACGAAGGTCCCGGTGTCCATGAGTGGGGCTTCTGGGATGAATGGATCCAACATTTCCTTGACACTCTTGCGTTGAAAGGAGGCAACTAACATGCTCTCATACTGGACCACTTTTATTCAGCTGCCCTTACGGAATGCAATTCCCTGACAGCTATTGTTCCTATGGAAAACAATGAAAAAAGCTCTTATCCTGTTTTATGGCTGCTTCCCCCTGCAGGCTGTGACCACACAGCATGGCAGCGCCATACAGCTGTAGAGGATCTGGCAGATGAACTGGGCATTATCATTGTGATGCCGGATCTGAAATTAAGCTACGGGCTTGATATGATCCATGGATTTACTTATTTCCAGATGCTTACAAAAGAGCTTCCGGAAATGGTTGCTGACTATTTCCCAGCTGACCCAGGCTTTCAGATGATCGCCGGTGTAAAAGAAGGGGGCTATACAGCCTTAAAAGCTGCGCTTTCTGTTCCAGGACAGTACCGCATGGCTGCTTCCTACAGCTGTGGTTCTCTTACAGATGAGACTTTTGACCCAGAACTGGATAAGCAGCTGGATAATGCATTTGGAACCACTGATCTTCGCACATTGAATGGCACGGATAAGGATCTGAAAATGCTGATTCAAACAGCCAAAGAGCACAATATGGCCCTTTCTTTAGAGTATTCTGAGAAAGATGACTATAAAGCTTCCTCTGCCCTTTTAGCTGACTGCATCCTGAAAAGTTCTTTTGCCAGCCGGTCTGTACGGGTACAAAAAGAGGTTCTTACATGGGCCAAATGGGCTGAGGCTTTAAAAACCGATGTTAAAAATGCTTTGAAACAGCTTTAATCAGGCAGATTAAGCTTTACAAGAAAGGATGATATCATATGACTCCTGGTGCTTATTGTGACGGGATCCAGCATGTTGGAATCCCAACAGATCATTTGGAAAATACGATCCATTTTTACGAGGATCTGGGATTCCAGGTCATCTTAAGGACTTGTGTCCCGGAAAAGAACCAGCATGTAGCTTTTTTGCAGTTGGGAAATCTGGTGATTGAAACTTATGAGGATCCTGTGGCTCTCTGTGACGGAGTCATTAACCACATTGCCTTAAACTGCCTGGATATTGAAAAAGCCTACGCAGCTACTTTAAACCAGAAGCATCTGGTGTTGAGCAATGGCATTGAAGCTCTTGATTTCTGGGAAAGAGGTGTGCGCTTCTTTATCATCCAGGGACCAAACAAAGAGCGGATCGAGTTTTGCCAGAAACTGTAAATTTGATTTTTAGGGGAGTATTGGTATAGATCACAGAACGCGCCTTCTGGCGCGTTTTCTGTGTGGATAAAGCAAAAGCGGGCTGCACATTTTTATATAACGTGCAGCCCGCTTTTGCTATGCATACAGAAGAGCCTGCCATGAGGCAGTTTCTGTAAGTAAACTATCCTAGCTTTAGCTGATCTTATTTTCCACTGGATAAGAATATCTGTATCCTCTGCTTAAAAATCCCATTTCCTCTAATACGCCTACCATTCTGTAGACAGTTGCAAGTCCGATGGTCGGGTCCTTTTTAGAAGCCATGTAGTAAATCTCCTTACAACTGGACCAGTTTCCTTCCAGTATGACATCTAAAAGGATCTTTCTCTGGCCTGTGATCCGTTTTCCTTTTCTCTGAAGTTCTCCAATGATCTGTGCTTTCTGTTCTGACATAGGCTCCTCCTTCTTTTAAGCACCACGGATATCCTGACCCGCTGCCTTTTATCCATGCTTTATAGATAGTCTGCTCAGTCTTTTTTGTTTTATGTACCTAAACAGATTTGTTGATTATCTTATTTCAGCAGTTAGTTTTGACTAATTTTTCTAACTGTTTAATAGATTAGCACTAACTAACTTTCTTGTCAACTATTTTTTGATAAAAAATAAGCAACAAGCGCTGTCTGCCAGATCTTTCGCAGACAACGCCTGTTGCTTCACTTTCAAAAAAGCTGCTGCACCTCAACCGTTCAGGCACTGTGCAGCAGCTTTCAAGCATGTACTTATCTTATACTCAGATTTTCGTATATTTTAATTCTCATTCATCTTAGCCAATTTTGCAGCCTGGTCTGCAGCGATCAGGTTGTCTAACAGTTCCTGAATATCACCGTTCATAATAGAATCGATCTTGTATAAAGTCAGCTTGATTCTATGGTCAGTAACACGTCCCTGAGGGAAGTTATACGTACGGATCTTCTCAGAACGGTCTCCTGTACCGATCTGGCTACGGCGTTCTTCTGCCTCGGAATTCTGGCGTTTTTCCAGCTCTAAATCATACAGCTTGGATCGTAACAGGCGGAATGCCTTTTCCTTATTCTGCAGCTGTGATTTTTCAGTCTGGCTGTAGATAACGATACCTGTTGGAATATGAGTTAAACGTACTGCAGAGTCAGTGGTGTTGACACACTGTCCGCCGTTACCAGACGCACGCATTACGTCAATACGGCAATCATTCATATCGATCTGAACATCTACTTCTTCTGCTTCCGGCATAACTGCTACCGTTGCTGTAGAAGTATGGATACGGCCGCCGGACTCTGTCTCAGGTACACGCTGTACACGATGTACACCAGATTCATATTTCATAACAGAGTAAGCGCCCTGTCCGGTAATCATGAAAGTAACACTCTTCATTCCACCGATTCCGATTTCTTCGCATTCCATCGTCTCAACTTTCCAGCGTCTGCTCTCTGCATAATGGACATACATACGGTAAATCTCAGCTGCAAACAAAGCTGCCTCATCTCCGCCGGCACCGGCACGGATTTCCACAATGACATTCTTATCATCATTCGGATCCTTTGGAAGAAGAAGAATTTTCAGTTTCTGCTCTAATTCTTCTACTCTTGCCTTGGAATCATTTAATTCTTCCTTTGCAAGCTCCTTCATTTCTTCGTCTGTTTCTTCGTCCAGCATAGCAAGCGAATCTTCAATATTCTGCTTACACTGTTTGTATTCTTTATAAGCTTCCACGATAGGAGTTAAATCGCTCTGCTCCTTCATCAGCTTACGAAAACGCTCCGGATTATTTGCCACATCCGGTTCACTTAACTCACTCATCAACTCTTCATAACGAATCAATAAATCCTCTAAACGATCAAACATTTTAATTTCCTTTCCCTTTTACCACACGATCATTTCGTGCAAGGTCTTTGATTACTTCAACTTCTGTAAATCCTGCGTTACGCATCAGCTCAGAGACTGCTTCTCCCTGGTCATAACCAATTTCCATGTAAACATATCCGCCAGGATTCAAATAATCCTTTACCTGTCCGGCAATCTTCCGATAAAAATCAAGACCATCCGCTCCGCCATCCAATGCGTTTTCCGGCTCAAAATCCCGCACCTCCGGCATCAGTGACAGAATCTCTCCTGTCGGTATATAAGGCGGATTCGCCATGATTACATCAAAAGTCTCGGTAATATTATCAAATAAATCACTGCGTATCCAGTCCGCATCCACTTCATGCATCTTTGCATTTTCTTTCGCTACCAGCAATGCAGTTTTCGAAATATCACTTCCAACACCGGTAAGTTCCGGTGCATTTTTCAACACACTGATTAATACACAACCAGACCCTGTACAAAGGTCTAATACTTTCATCCCCGGCTTTACAATCTTCAATACCTGCTCCACTAAAGTCTCGGTATCCTGCCGCGGTATCAGAACATTGGAATTTACTTTGAATCGAAGCCCCATAAATTCCTGTTCTCCAATAATATACTGTAGCGGAATATGTTCAGCTCGTTTCTGTACTGCAATCTCATATTCTTTCTGAGCATCCTGTGTAATATCTTCTTCCCCGTGAACGTAGTAGTAACTGCGTTCAATCCTGCATACCATCTGTAAAAGATACCATGCATCCAGTGCGGCATCCGGCACTCCTGCATCTGTAAGACACTTTGTACCAAATTCCACTGCCTCTCTATAAGTCATATATTACGCCCTTTTCTTTTACATTTCGCTCAAATATTTTTTCCAGTCAAATACTGCTTCCACGGAAGCAATACCAACCTCAATCATAGAATCATCCGGTTCTCTTGTTGTAAGCCTCTGCAGCCACAATCCAGGTTTACTTAAGAAATTCACTACCGGATTATCACTTTTTCCGGCAAGCCGGATAAATTCATATGACACACCAGCAATCACCGGTATCAGCAGCAAACGAAGCACTACCTTCAAAATCCGGCTCTTTACATCAATAAATGCAAAGAAAATAATACTGATAATCATTACAAACAGGAGAAAACTTGTACCACACCGCTTATGCAGTCTGGAACTCTTTCTCACGTTTTCTACATTCAGCTCCATTCCATGTTCAATGCAGTTAATGCATTTGTGCTCTGCTCCGTGATACATGAATACACGCTGGATATCCTTCATTAAGGAAATTGAAGCAATATATGCCAAAAAAATCATCATTCGGATGATACCTTCAATCAGCGCCAGTGCCACATGGGATGTAATAAATTTCTGAAAAATCAAAGAAAGATAATATGGCAGAATCATAAAGATTCCAATGGCAAGTACAAAGGAAAATGCAACAGTAATACCCATTTCTGCCTTTTCTTTTTTTGCTGCTGCCTCTTTTGATAATTCTTTCTTTTTTGCTTTGGTGTCTTCCTCATCCTCTTCAAAGAAAGATGCGGAATATGTAAGCGTTGATATTCCAAGTGCCAAAGACTCCACAAAACTTAACACTCCACGTAAAATCGGAATGTTCCGCAATGTCTTGTTTTTAATCAGTCCATAATACTCTTTGGTATCAACGGTAATCTCTCCATCCGGCTTCCGGACTGCCACGGCGTACTTTTCCTTATTTTTCATCATTACGCCTTCTAAAACTGCCTGTCCACCGATTCCCGAATATTTCATGTGTGACCTCTCTTCCTGTTTCTAAAAAAAGGTTGAGATTAGAAACCTCAACCTTATCTTTCAGTCACATTGTGCAATTTCTATTTCATGCCGTATTTCTTATTGAACTGCTCAATACGTCCACGAGCCTGGTTAGCTTTCTGCTGTCCAGTATAGAATGGATGGCATTTGGAACAAATTTCAACGTGAATATCCTCTTTGGTTGAACCAGTTACGAATGTGTTACCACAGTTACATGTAACTGTTGCCTGATAATAATCTGGATGGATTCCTTCTCTCATGTCTCTCACCTCTCATATATGAATTGCTTCGCAATTACGACATTTGTCTAATTTAAGTGCGATACTGTTTAGTTTCCGAATAAACAGCTTATTCATTGTAGCATAGGAAAAGCTGTTATGCAAGTGTTTTTAAACAAATTTTGTCTTTTTTACAGTCTGGATATATTCCCGGTTGTTTTTCGTCCGGACAAACATATTCAAGATGCTCTCAACCGCTTCATCGGTACGCATGCCATTGATTGCCTTACGCATAATAAATACGGCCTCCTGCTCTTCCTGTGTCAGTAAGAGGTCTTCTCTTCTTGTACCGGATTTTACAATGTCAATTGCAGGGAATACACGTTTCTCAGATAACTTACGGTCAAGCACCAGTTCCATGTTACCGGTTCCCTTAAATTCCTCGTAAACAACATCATCCATCTTGCTTCCGGTATCTACCAGTGCTGTTGCAAGAATCGTAAGGCTTCCGCCCTCACGCATATTACGGGCTGCACCAAAGAAACGCTTCGGCATATGGAGGGCTGCCGGATCAAGACCACCGGATAAGGTTCTTCCACTTGGCGGAACTGTAAGGTTATATGCTCTTGCAAGTCTTGTAATACTGTCTAAGAGAATCATAACATCCTTCTTATGTTCTACCAGACGTTTTGCTCTCTCAATTACCATCTCGGATACTCTCTTATGATGCTCCGGCAATTCGTCAAAGGTAGAATAAATAACTTCTACATTCGGTCCTTCAATTGCTTCCTTAATATCGGTAACTTCCTCCGGCCGCTCATCAATTAATAAGATAATCAGATGCATCTCCGGGTTATTCTGCTTTACTGCCTGTGCCACACCTTTTAATAATGTAGTCTTACCTGCTTTTGGTGGGGAAACAATCATTCCACGCTGTCCCTTACCAATCGGAGATACTAAATCTACAATTCGCATTGCCATTGCACTATGGCTTGTCTCAAGCCGGATTCTCTCATCCGGAAAAATCGGAGTTAAATCTTCAAAATTCTTCCGCTTTACAGCCTCTGACGGATGCAGGTCATTAATAGAAGTAATGTATAATAATGCAGAGAATTTTTCAGCCTGTGTCTTAATTCTGGTATTTCCGGTCACAATATCTCCGGTTTTCAGATTGAACTTACGAATCTGGGACGGAGAAACATAGACATCATGCTCTCCCGGCAGATAATTTTCACAACGGATAAATCCGTAACCGTCCGGCATAACTTCCAGAATACCGTTCGCCTGTTCTCCACTGTCTAGAGATGCCTCATCCTTTCGGATCTGCTCTAATTCTTCCTCTGTCTTCTTTTCTTCTGAATGGTCAGAAGTATCCCTGTCCTCACGGCGCGTATTTGTTCTGGTGCTGTAACGTCCCGGTTTGCGCTCTCTGACATAGGTTCTGCCTGCAGGTTTTGCTGCTTCCTCTGCATTATCTTTTGACTCTGTCTTTTCTTCTGTCTTCTTCTCTTCTGTTGCCTTTTCTTCTGCTGCTTTTGCCTTTTCCACTGCTACTTCTTTCTCATCTTCCTGCAGCATACGTTCAATGAGATCTGCCTTCTTTAAAGCAGATACTCCTTTTAATCCTCTTGTCTTGGCAAGGTCTTTTAAAACAGCAAGCGATAAGCTCTCGTACTTTTCTCTCATTTAAAATATACCCTCCAGTAAACTATCTGATGTAATTCATTTGGTTCCTGTAATATGAATGGACCTCTGTCCCGATCAAACTGAAACAAAAACATTTTTAAATACATTATAAAAAATGATTCATCCTTGGAATTTCTGTCAGAACCGACACGAATACTTATTAATTTAGTATTATACACTAATTTTAGTTAAATAGGAAGTGTTTTTTATCATTCTTAACTATTTCCCACTCAGCACCCGATCCAGCACCTGTGCCAGCGGATCCATGGCATTGACTGCCTCCTGCAGAGTGTTTGTCTGGGCACCCACTTCGATCAATAATGATTTTGGACAAAGATGCATATTGTAACGATAACTTTTCAGATAAATTTTCCTTGTAAAACCCGGATACAGTTCTGTGGCGGCAAGCTGCATTTTCAGAGACATTGCCAGATTATCTTCGATATAAGGGTTGCGCAGATAATCAATATCTCCAGTAGCGGTTGTTTTACTCAATCCGTTAAAAAACATCACCTGCGCCATATCCACGCCATTGATATTTGCTGCCAGACGCGTGGTATCTGCCACACCGTCACGATGCAGATCGATCACCACTTCAATGGACGGATGATCCTGTAAAATTTTCTGGATCACAGGTGCTGCCACATTGTAGGCATGATCCCGATCCGTGTCATAAATTCCTGTATCATGTAAAACGTGATAGCCATATGTATCCTGCAAAAGCTGCGTCAGTCGGTTTCCCACAGCAATCACGGAAGTATTTGGATCTCCCGGTGTGGAATCCGCATAACCTTCGGAACCGTGGGTATGATAGATCAGAATCTGCGGCACATCTTCTGTTGTTTTCTGAATCGTACAATCTTTATTTAGCAGATTTTGCACCACAAGTTGAGAGCTATTAATCGTGGTGGACTTATCCACGGTATAATAATGTTGAATCAGATAATCAAAATCATTTAATTTTTCCAGAGATACTGCATTTCCACCTGCCGACACAGCTGTCGTAGCCACGTCACCCGATGATGCATCAGCTTCATTTGATTGTGTATTCTCAGGATCTGTTTGATTTGCATCGGTATCACTATTTCCAGCAGAAGCATCCACCGTCTGTGTCTCCTGTGGATCTTTTTTTACCAAAATCTGATCATAAGACAGCTGACTTTCTGACTGCATATCATACATCGTCGTATCGTCTTCTATCTGATAAGCAGTCTGATCCCCATCTCCTGCGGTCAGCACCGGCGCATACTGCTTCAGCATCAGATAACAGATCTGATATTGCAGACGATTCCACAGACTGGTATTACGGACTCCTAATATACAGATCCACAGAAACAGACTGCTGCCAATCAACAGTACACCTGCTGTGATCATACGTTTTCTTCTTTCTTTTCGCCTTCTTTTTTTCGTTATTTTCAACATGTCACATTCCTTTTCCCCGTATATAAGTATATGAAGAAATCCTGTTCTTATGACATGTTTTTAGCCGCAAAATGCCTGATTGATTGCTTCGGAAATCGTATAACTCATACGCTTGATCTCCGCATCAATGTCCTTTGGTGTCACAAACATATGATTTAACTGCGGAGATAACAGTTCCCGGATCAGATTCCGATGCTCTGCTTCCGTCAATTTCCCCCAGGATCTTTTTAACGGCTGCAGACTTTCCGCATGTGCCAGTTCATCAATTAATGTTGACATGGAATCATAAACAATCGTTGCTGCTTCCACTACCGTCGGAATACCGATGGCAATTACCGGAATTCCCGTTGTTTCTTTTGTAATGCTATAGCGATGATTGCCAACACCGGAGCCGGGATAAATCCCCGTATCTGTGATCTGGATCGTGCGCCCTAAACGGCGAACGCTTCGCGCTGCCAGTGCATCCACCACAATCAGATAATCCGGCTGTACTTCATGGATAATTCCGGCTATGATCTCCTGACTTTCCATACCGGTCTGCGCCATAACGCCAGGTACAATGGCACTGATAGGCTGCACCTGTTCATTTTCATAGGCCCGTCTGCCAAATTCTTTTATAATGTGCCGGGTAATATACAGATTGTCTGCCACCTGTGGACCTAATGCATCCGGTGTTACCAGACGGTTACCTAGTCCTGCCACCAGAATTGATGTGCCGATTTCTTCTTTTTTATCAATATTTTGATTGACTTCAGCAAAATGTGTACTGCTCTTTCTTTCTATATTTTCTGAATCCTCTCGACTTTGTGATCCAACGCCCCTCTGTACACCTCTTCTTCCACTATCTTCCACCGGAATCAGTTCTTTCAGGATTTCTGCCAACCGCTTTGAAATTTCTCTGTGGTAATCCTCATCATCCTCGATCATTTCCGCCGCTTCTAATGTAATATAGGTTCCTTTCGGTTTTCCCATCTGCTTTGCCCCATTCTCCGTCGTAATCCGCACAGTTGTAATGTGAATCTGCTCCTCTTCAAAATCTTCTTCTGTCTCACCAGGGAA
>ERZ772872.3459-NODE-3459-length-11793-cov-3.616885_pt1 | contig 11793 bp, 7 predicted proteins | sample MGYA00512132_ERZ772872 | MGnify/ENA primary metagenome ERZ772872 (study PRJEB29015, sample SAMEA2737724) | human gut metagenome | biome: human gut; feature: human-associated habitat; material: faeces | place: China | collected 2012 ...
GCCCTCCTTGGGGTGGCGCATGGCAATGACGTCTGCATAGTTGCTCACCACGCGGTGACAAATTATCTGATCCGGCAGGGGCATAGAAGAATTGCGTTTCTGGCAGATCAGCAGGAACCGGCAGGTGTTGACCGGGAGCGTTTGCTGGGATATCAGAAAGCACTTGAAGAGAATGGAATCATATTTCATGAGAGGGACTATGTCCCGATCAGCTTCAGAAAACAGACGAGACACACGCGGTTGTGGGAATTTTGTCAGGAGCGCCTGAATGAGTATACGGCACTGTTTTTCGCTTCGGATTTTTATGCAAGCGACGCAGTATTTATTTTTCAATCGCAGGGGATACGTGTCCCACAGGATATATCGGTGGTAGGATTTGATGATAACCTGTTTGCAGAGCACTGCCGTCCAATGCTTACGACGGTGCTGGTTTTTTATGTGTTGTGTCAGAAGTGGATTATTTCAGGTGTTGTGACAGGTGCAGTGAAGCAGTAAAAAGAAAGACAGGTGGGAAGAATGAAAAATGCATGGTGGAAAGAAGCAGTTATTTATCAGATTTATCCCAGAAGCTTTTGCGACAGCAATGGGGATGGAATTGGAGATATTGAGGGGATCATCAGCAAACTGGATTATTTGAAGCGTCTTGGCATTGACATAATCTGGCTTTCACCGATCTATGAATCTCCAAATGATGACAATGGATATGACATCAGTGATTATCAGAATATTATGAGAGAATTTGGTAATATGAAAGATTTCGACCGGCTGCTGGAGCAGGCACATATACGAAATATTCGGATTATTATGGATCTTGTAGTAAATCATACGTCTGATGAGCATCCATGGTTTATAGAAAGCAGAAAAAGCAAAGAAAATCCGTATCGTGATTTTTATATATGGAAAGAAGGAAAGGATGGCAGGGAACCTAATAACTGGGGATCGTGGTTTGGTGGAAGCGCATGGGAATATGATGATGCGACAGACATGTATTATCTGCATATTTTTTCTAAAAAACAGCCGGATCTGAATTGGGATAATGATAAGGTGCGGCAGAAAATATACGAGATGATGCGGTGGTGGCTGGAAAAAGGTGTGGATGGGTTCCGCATGGATGTTATCAGCCTGATTTCAAAGAACCCGGCATTCCAAGACGGGGAAATACATGGTTTGTACGGAGATCTGGTACCGTACTGTGCACATGGACCGCATGTGCATGAGTATTTAAAAGAGATGAATCGCGAGGTTCTCTCCAAATATGATATCATGACAGTCGGGGAAACATCATGTGTGACATTGGAGGAAGCAAAAAAATATGCGGGGGAAGACCGGCAGGAACTGAATATGGTATTTCAGTTTGAACATGTGGAACTTGGCAGTGGGATTTACGGGAAATGGAATGACCAGCCAATCGATCTTATAGCGTTAAAAAAGGTTTTCAAAAAGTGGGAAGAAGGTTTAGAGGGCATTGGGTGGAATGCCCTGTTCTGGAGTAACCATGATCAGCCGAGAGCCGTTTCACGTTATGGAAATGACGGGGAATATCGCGAGTATTCGGCAAAAATGCTGGGAGTATGCCTGCATTTGATGAAAGGAACGCCCTATATTTATCAGGGAGAAGAACTTGGAATGACAAATGCCGGATTTACAGATCTTTCAGATTACCGTGACCTGGAATCCATCAATGCTTACCATGAACTGGTGGAAGTGCAGGGGGTAGAGCCGGAGCAGATGATGCGTTATCTTGGAAAAGTAAGCCGTGATAATGCGAGGACACCAATGCAGTGGAATACAGAGACAAATGCCGGATTTACAACAGGAACGCCGTGGATCAGGGTAAATGAAAACTATAAAAAAATCAACGCTGCAGCACAGCTGAAAGACCCGGATTCTATTTATAATTTCTACCGGAGACTGATCCAAATCCGGCATGAGGAAGAGATTGTAGTCAGCGGAAGTTTTGAGATGCTGATGGAAGAGAGCGGACAGATTTTTGCATACCAGAGAGTATTGGATGATAAAAAGCTGGTGGTACTTTGTAATTTTACACCTAACCATGTGGCTTTTGACGGAGTGCCTAAGAAAGCGGAGATTATGATCGGAAATTACAAGAACGAAGGAGGAACCTACTTAAGACCTTATGAAGCGATCGCATATAAGGTGGAGGTGTGAACAGGCGCAGGTTGGATGCGGAATGCGGAAAAATGATTTATAGAAACCTTCAGGCTGGTATAATATGAATATACGAAGTCTGAAGGTTTTTATAACGAAGAGGAAAGCTAGGAGTGATCCGTAGATTTTAAAAAGTCCTGGAGAGTAGCTGCTTTTGCCTCATAATCGGATACGCCCAGGTCGTAAAGCTGCTGTTCCAAGGCTGCATTTTTGGAGAAAGTGCCGAGCGGCAGATGGCGGCTTGGCGCGAAAATCAGCGCACGCCCCTCTTTTTCCAGCTGGTTGGAAAGATCAATCGAGGCCTGATAATTGATATGGCGGTGGTCGATTCCTTCAATAGTTTTTGGATACTTGCGCAGCATGCGCTTGTAGATCGGCCGGTGTGCCTCCGGCTGCTTCACAAAATCGCGCGGATTTGACAGGATGATGACAACCTTGTCGCAGCCGTGTTCTAAGGCATGATGTACCGGAATAGAATCGGCAACACCGCCGTCGTAGTAGAAGTGTCCGTTGACATTGACCGGGCGGCAGAACGCAGGAAGCGCGCAGGTCGCCATGATGGTGCGGTAGTCGTCGCGCACGATGTCGAACTTGGAAAAATAGGCTGCCCTTCCGGTGAGGGCATCCGTTGCCGGCATATAAAATTCAGCCGGATTTTTCATGATGGCATCGTAGTCAATCGGGTCGGCACCATCCGAGTTGGTCAGCGTGCCGTAGATATACTGGAGACCGAACAGATTTCCGGTGCGAAGCAGGCTGCGGACAGAAAGATAGCGCGGATCGTCAAGATGTACGGTATAGAAACGCAGATTTCTGCCGCGCTGACCGGCAAGGTAGGAGAGCGTGTTGGCAGCTCCGGCAGAGACGCCGATACAATAGTCGAATGCGATAGAATCATCTAAAAACTTGTCCAGAATACCGGCGCTGTAAGCGCATTTCATACCGCCACCCTCGACAATCAGTCCTGTTTTTCCCATGTAGATCAAGATCCCTTCTGTTACATTTGTGCAACGCATTATAACACAAAAAAGAAAGAAATGCATCCTGAGATAGTCGACATCCAGAAACCTGATCTGGAAATTCGTGATTTCGACCAATAGACATTTGACGTAAGAATGATTTATAATATTTTACAGGCAGGCACTTCCCACAGAGGAGGTACTTGTATATGGGAGAAAGTTTTCAGAAACTGAATCTGACCAATGCATATTTGTTTGCAGCAGCCCTGCAGGACGAGGAGATCTGCAGAAATCTGCTGGAGATTGTCCTGAATAAGGAGATTCCACGCGTGAAGGCGCATGCGGAGCACACACTGTTTCTTGACAGCGATTTTAAGAGTGTGCGTTTCGATGTGTATGCATCCGGATGAAAAAATCCGTAATATTCATGAGAGAGTCAAATATCTAAAACGTGATCGAAAATTGGAGGCAGGCTATATGACGATGGAAGAGTATATCCGTGAGGAAGCGGAGCGAAGGGCAAAGCTGATGGCACCTTCGATAGCGGAATCAATGGCAGAGACGCTCGCGAAGCCAATGGCAGAGTCGATGGCGGAGACGCTTGCGGAGTCGCTTGCGAAGCCGATGGCGGAGTCACTTGCAGCGTCAAAAGTAGCACAGAGTATATTGTCATTAGCAGCCGAGCTTGGAACAATTCCGGCAGAACAGCAGCAGCGCATCGCAGGAGAACAGGATGATGAGACACTGGAAAAGTGGCTGAAACTTGCTGCGCGCTCAACAACTGTGGAAGAGTTCCTGTCTGGAATGTAGAGACGAGTCTGTCTCATTCTTAAGCGGCGGGTCTGCCGCTATTATCAACCAAACAATTTCGGGACGTGTCTGTCTATCTATTTCTGTTATGGGAAAGCACGGGAATGATCCGTGAAAAGATTTGAATAATTCCGTTGTTCATAATATAATGAAAAAACGGAGGATTTATTATGTCATTTGCACATTTACACGTCCATACAGAGTACAGTCTGCTGGACGGTTCCAATAAAATCAAAGAATATGTAAAACGAATCAAGGAACTTGGCATGACAGCGGGAGCCATCACGGATCACGGTGTCATGTTCGGCGTGATTGATTTTTATAAGGAAGCGAAGAAGGCAGGGATCAATCCGGTTTTGGGATGCGAGGTCTACGTGGCACCGAACTCCAGATTTGACCGGGAGATGTCCCATGGGGAGGATCGCTATTATCACCTAGTGCTGTTGGCGGAGAATAACCAGGGGTATCAGAATCTCATGAAGATTGTATCGAAGGGATTTGTGGAGGGATACTACTATAAACCGCGTGTCGATATGGAACTTTTAGAACAGTATCATGAGGGGCTGATTGCGTTGAGTGCCTGTCTGGCAGGTGAGGTGCAGCGTTATCTTGTCAGAGGTCTTTATGATGAGGCGAAGAAGACGGCGCAGCGCTATGAGGCATGCTTCGGTAAGGGCAATTATTTTTTAGAACTCCAGGATCACGGAATTCCGGATCAGAAGACAGTGAATGCCGGTCTGATGCGGCTTAGCCAGGAACTTGGTATTGAACTTGTCGCCACCAACGACGTGCACTATACCTATGCGGAGGACTGGGAGGCACATGATATCCTGCTGTGCCTGCAGACAGGGAAAAAGTTGTCCGATGAGAACCGGATGCGCTATGAGGGCGGACAGTATTATGTCAAATCCGAGGAGGAGATGCGCGCACTTTTTCCCTATGCCGCGCAGGCAATCGAGAATACCCAGAAGATTGCAGACCGGTGTCATGTGGAGATTGAATTCGGCGTGACGAAGCTGCCGCACTTTACAGTTCCGGACGGGTATGATTCCTGGACGTATCTGAACAAATTGTGTCATGAGGGACTGATCCAGCGTTATCCGGACCGCCATGACGAGCTGCTGCCGCAGCTTGATTATGAGCTTTCCGTTATCCAGAAGATGGGATATGTCGATTACTTTCTGATCGTGTGGGATTTTATCAATTATGCCAGAACGCATGGCATCCCGGTCGGACCGGGGCGTGGAAGCGCGGCGGGAAGTCTTGTCTCCTACACGACCGGTATCACCAATATTGATCCGATCCGGTATAATCTTCTGTTTGAGCGTTTTTTAAATCCGGAGCGTGTCACGATGCCGGATATTGATATTGATTTCTGCTATGAGAGACGAAGTGAGGTCATCGACTATGTAATCGGGAAATACGGCAAGGACTGCGTGACGCAGATCGTTACATTCGGTACGCTGGCTGCGCGCGGAGTCATCCGCGATGTGGGGCGTGTGATGGATCTGCCGTACAATTTCTGTGATACGATTGCGAAGAACATTCCAAACGAACTGAACATCACCATCGATAAGGCGCTTACCATGAATCCAGAGCTGCGCACCATGTACGAGACGGATGACACGGTGCATACACTCATCGATATGGCAAAACGTCTGGAAGGACTGCCGCGCCATACGTCCATGCATGCGGCGGGTGTCGTGATTTCACAGAAGGCGATGGATGAGTATGTACCGCTTTCCAGAGCTTCAGACGGCACGATTACCACGCAGTTCGTCATGACAACGATCGAGGAACTCGGTCTGTTAAAAATGGACTTCCTCGGACTTCGGACGCTTACCGTAATCAAAGATGCCGTTGCCCTTGTGGAGAAGAATCACGGTGTGCGGATCGACGTCGATCACATCGATTATAATGACAACAGCGATCCGGATGCGATCCAGATTGATTACGGCGACAAGAAGGTGCTGGATGCGATTGGAACCGGAAAATGCGAGGGCGTCTTCCAGCTTGAAAGTGCCGGGATGAAGAACTTCATGAAGGAGTTAAAGCCGCAGAGCCTCGAGGATGTCATTGCCGGAATCTCTCTGTACCGTCCGGGTCCTATGGATTTCATTCCAAAGTACATTAAGGGAAAAAACGAGCCGGAGAGCATAACATACACCTGCAAGGAACTGGAACCGATCCTGGAGCCGACGTACGGCTGTATCGTCTACCAGGAACAGGTTATGCAGATCGTACAGGCACTGGCGGGCTATTCGCTTGGACGGGCCGATCTGGTGCGCCGTGCGATGTCGAAGAAAAAGGCATCCGTCATGGAAAAAGAGCGCCAGAATTTCGTTTATGGAAACGAGGCCGAGGGCGTGCCGGGCTGTATCAAAAACGGCATTGATGAGAAGACAGCGAACAAGATCTACGACGAGATGATCGACTTCGCGAAATACGCCTTCAACAAATCCCATGCGGCGGCGTATGCGTTCGTATCGTACCAGACGGCATGGCTGAAATACTATTACCCGGTTGAGTTCATGGCGGCTCTGATGACCTCCTGCATCGATAACCCGGGAAAAGTCGCAGAGTATATCTTGAGTTCCCGCCAGATGGGCATTTCCATTCTGCCGCCGGATATCAACCGAAGCGAAGGAAAATTCACGGTGGACGGCCAGGCGATCCGCTATGGCATGGCGGCGGTCAAAGGCATCGGAAAGCCGGTCATGGAGGCGATCGTGGAGGAGCGGAGTGCAAACGGACCGTTCCGCTCGTTAAAGGATTTCGCGGAGCGCCTGAGCGGAAAAGAAGTCAACAAGCGGACTGTCGAGAACTTTATCAAGGCGGGTGCATTCGACTGCTTCGGCGTGACGAGAAAGCAGCTCATGTTCGTCTACGCCAATGTGCTCGATGATGTGGCGCGTGAGAAAAAAGATTCGTTAAGCGGCCAGATGAGTCTGTTTGATTTTGTAGATGAGACGACCAAACGGTCGTATGAAACGGTGTACCCGGATGTCGGAGAATACGAAAAGAGTGATCTTTTGGCGCTCGAAAAAGAGGTGCTCGGCATCTACGTCAGCGGTCATCCGCTCGAGGAGCAGGAGGAGTGCTGGCGGAAGAACATTTCCGCGGTAACGACAGACTTCCAGCCGGATGAGGAGACGGGTTTCCCATCCGTCACCGACGGCGCGAAAGAGATTGTCGGCGGCATTATCACGGATAAAAAAATCAAATATACAAAGAATAACAAGACAATGGCATTTCTCACACTCGAGGACCTCGTCGGCAGTATGGAAATCGTCGTATTCCCGCGCGATTACGAGAAAAACGCAGCGATGATGCAGACCGATGCGCGTGTCTTCATCCAGGGCCGTGTTTCCGCGGAGGATGATAAGCCGAGCAAGCTGATCTGCGAGAAAATTTTCCCGTTTGCAGGCATCCCGAAAGAGCTCTGGATCCAGTTCCCGGACAAGGAAACGTACGAGAGAGAAGTGGCGGATCTGTACCAGATGCTGCATGAATCCGACGGTAAGGACAGCGTGATTCTCTACATCAAATCGATCAAAGCAATGAAAAAACTGCCGCCGAGCCGCAATGTGCAGGCAGATGCCCGTCTGGTGGCGTCACTTCAGGCAAAATTCGGTACCGGAAACGTGAAAGTTGTAGAAAAGAGTATTGAAAAAAGGGCCTGAATGCTTTAAAATAAAACTGTGTGTGATTAATAAATAAAACTACTCGTTTATTAATGTGTGTGATGAGATGGAGGAATTCATATGGCAACGACTAACAAGGTAAAGACAATCGGAGTGCTTACCAGCGGTGGTGATGCACCAGGTATGAACGCAGCGATCCGTGCAGCCGTAAGAAGAGGTCTGCAGAAGGGCGTTCAGATGAAAGGTATCCTGAAAGGCTACGACGGACTGATGAACGAAGAAATCATCGACATGACAGCCCGCGATGTATCCGACACCATCGAGCGCGGAGGTACCATCCTTTATACCGCCCGCTGCGCAGAGATGCGTACACTGGAAGGCCAGAAACGTGCTGCAGATGTCTGCAGAAAACACGGCATCGACGGACTGGTAGTTATCGGCGGAGACGGATCTTTTGCAGGAGCGCAGAAACTGGCAGCTCTTGGAATTAACACCGTAGGTGTACCGGGAACCATCGACCTGGATATCGCCTGCACAGAATATACCATCGGTTTTGATACCGCAGTAAACACTGCAATGGAAGCCATTGATAAAGTAAGAGATACTTCCACTTCCCATGAGAGATGCTCGATCATCGAGGTTATGGGACGTAATGCCGGATATATCGCTCTTTGGTGCGGTATCGCAAACGGCGCAGAGGATATTCTTCTTCCGGAGAAATACGATTACGATGAGCAGAAGATCATCAACAACATCATCGAGAACCGTAGAAAAGGCAAAAAACATCATATCATCGTAAATGCTGAGGGCATCGGCCATTCCACCAGCATGGCGCGCAGAATCGAAGCTGCAACCGGCATCGAGACCCGTGCAACGATCCTTGGACATATGCAGCGTGGTGGAAGCCCGACATGTAAAGACCGTGTATATGCGTCCATCATGGGTGCTTACGCAGTTGACCTTCTTCTGGAAGGCAAAACAGACCGCGTTGTTGCATACAAGAACGGTGAGTATGTAGATTACGATATCGATGAGGCACTGTCCATGACAAAGACTCTGCCGGAATATCAGTGGGAGATCGCAAGAGCTCTTTCTTATAACTATACGAAATAAAAAAATATCACGAAACAGACTGTTTTTAGCAAGCAGTCTGTTTCATTGGTATAATAGCGGGAATAAAAATGTTTCCGCGGACGGAATAGAGAGACAAAATAAAAAAACAGGAGGAACTTAACAATGGTTACCTGGAACAATCTTGATAAACTGGCTTCTTTTGAGGAGTTGAAAAAAGTGGAGCGTGTCAATCTTGCCGAGGTGATGTCCGGCGAAAACGGAGCAGAGCGCGTAAAATCTTACAGCGTTCCGATGGCAGAAGGACTTGCGTATAACTACGCAGCAAAACAGGTGAATGAGGATGTCCTTGCCGCACTCGTAAAACTGGCAGAAGAGGCACAGCTTTCTGAAAAATTTGAGGAGCTTTACAACGGTGCTGTCATCAACACCGGAGAGAACCGTCTCGTGCTTCATCAGCTGACCCGCGGCCAGCTCGGAAACACCGTTACGGCAGACGGCGTAGACAAACGTGCTTTCTACGTAGAGCAGCAGAACCGCATCGCAGAGTTTGCGAACAAAGTACATGCAGGTGAGATCACCAACGCAGCAGGTGAAAAATTCACCACCGTTGTGCAGATCGGTATCGGCGGAAGCGACCTTGGCCCGCGTGCGATGTATCTGGCTCTGGAAAACTGGGCAAAGAAAAACGGCTGCTTCAAAATGGAAGCAAAATTCATCAGCAACGTTGACCCGGATGACGCAGCAGCTGTTCTGAATTCGATCGACGTAGCACATTCCATCTTCGTTCTGGTATCCAAATCCGGAACCACACTGGAGACTCTGACCAATGAGTCCTTCGTAAAAGACGCTCTGAAAAATGCAGGCCTGGATGCATCCAAGCATATGATCGCCGTTACCAGTGAGACTTCTCCGCTGGCAAAGAGCGACGACTATCTGGCAGCATTCTTCATGGATGACTACATCGGAGGCCGTTATTCTTCCACATCCGCAGTCGGCGGCGCTGTTCTGTCCCTGGCTTTCGGACCGGAAGTATTCGCAGCATTCCTCGAGGGCGCTGCAGCAGAAGATAAACTTTCTGCAAACAAAGACGTATTACAGAACCCGGAGATGCTCGATGCGTACCGTTATATTTGAATTTACTGTTGTTGTCTTATCAAAATCTGAATTATCGGCTGTATTTACCCACTTATCAAAACTATAATTTGTTTTCACCGGTGTTGTTGGCATTGCATCGCCAATCGAATCACCTTTACCGACAGTTATAGTTGTCGGAGCAGTAGGTGATGTTGCACTGTCATAATCAAATGTTACAGTTACCTGATCTCTGCCTGAATATGTCCAATGTGCATACACCGTTTTATTATCTGTTAAAGTAAATGGTGCTTTATCAGTAGTATCAGATTCTGAAGCCGCTCCGTACCAACCGTTAAATGTGTATGCATCACCTGTTGCTGACGTCTTTGTCGGAGTAGGCATCTGATATGCGTAAATCGTATCACCTCTGACAACCGTCATAGATGCAGGTGTTACTTGTGCATCACATCCTGTAGGACTAAATGTCAATGTTACTGCATTGTCCGGATTCTCCGGTGTCCACATTGCATAATAGTCAGTATTGCTTGAAATTGTTTCTGCCTGTAATTGTGTATTTGAGTATGTAGTGCCTGAGCCGTCTGCTTTTGTATTCCATTCTTTAAATGCATAATCTGCTCTTGTAAATGTCGGAATATCACTTGATTTCAAACTTGAACCGGCACTGATTGTTTTGTTTGTTGTGTTTTCTGTTTGTCCATAATTCTCATGGAATGTTACTGTTACATTCTGTACCCAATGAGCATAAACATCGGTGATTGAAGAAACGTCAGTTGCAGATGAAGTATTTGTACCATCATCAAATACGATTTCATCGCCACCGTTTGCTTGTGTAAACCAGCCCCCAAACGTGTAACCAGCAGGTATTTCAAAGTCATCACTTGATGTACCAACTGTTGGTTTTTGCGTTTCAGCAATCGTTGCACCGGCTTTCGGTGATACTGTAACTACCTTTGTTGTTTGTGTGCCTGTTGGATAGTTACTGTTGAATGTAACCGTGTGACCATTAACATATGTGGCATAAACTTTTGTATCTGATGTTATCTTTGTTGCTTCTGTAAATTCTTTAGGTGTTGCTGTACCTTCAGGAATATAATACAATTTATCAAAATATTCTCCAGCAGGGGCAGTGAAAATTGATGATTCAGGAAGGCTCAAACCTGCCGAAGTAATACTTTCGCCATCTTGAATTGATAAACTTGCATCGGAGATTAGATTCTGATACGTATTACTTGTAGCATCATAACTGTTATAGAAATCTACCGTATAACTCAAAGGATAGTTAATTCTTGAAGCGTCAACATCAAATATGTCTCTAATATCATATTCACCTTTTGTTGGTTGATAGTTTATATCTACACCTGTTGAATCAACACAACCAATTGTAAAGTATGATGAATATGTAGTTGATACTGCATCCGAATTAGGATCTAATGTAAATAATTTTGTACCTGATGCACTTGGCTTCTGCAGAAACTTATATTTCAATACTGCAATATATGTATCCTCACCATTATAAGGAGTCTGAGAAGAATCATCTGCTTTAATCGGCAAACTTACCATTCCTGTCATTTTACCAATACTGTTTGTGTTGATTCCATATTTTGGAGAGTTAGTTTTTCCTGTTTTATAAAATTTAGAATATATACTTTCCTTATTTCTTGCACCAAGTCTATTTGATAAAGTGTCCGTATTAAATGAATTATCTGTTACATCTGTCAACTCAATATAACTTGCATCATAAGCAATAGGAATAGTAATATTCTTTATACCGTATTGAGCTTCATCAAGATTTGTAAGACCTTTAATCTTGATTCCCACAAGATATTCCTTATTTAAGTCAATATTATCAATATCAGGTCTCGACGTTTCCTCAACAATCGGAGATAGCCAAACCTTAGTACCATCAGAATATGAATTCCTCGAGGCACCAATTTCATCTATGCTCTCAAATTCGCCGTCTACGTCTTCATCATACATTTTCTGTACCTCATCTTTATATTTCATAGGTACAAATTCAATCACAGCTTTTTGACTTGGATCTA
>ERZ772872.3460-NODE-3460-length-11790-cov-2.840051_pt1 | contig 11790 bp, 20 predicted proteins | sample MGYA00512132_ERZ772872 | MGnify/ENA primary metagenome ERZ772872 (study PRJEB29015, sample SAMEA2737724) | human gut metagenome | biome: human gut; feature: human-associated habitat; material: faeces | place: China | collected 2012 ...
CTTGCCCGTGTAAGTCTTCTATCTATTCAGGAGTAAACTGCACATAAGCATCTGTAAGATAAATATTACTAATATAAGCACCATTACCAGTAAGATTACCGTCATTAGGAGCTCCAGGTATATTTAAACCATCTAATAAACCAAACTGTGATGCAATGTTTTTAGATGGGTTAATATGCCAAGTATTTACTTTCTTTAAATATCTCTTATATTGTCTAGTAGAGTAAGCACTATCTTGTCTGGTTTCATCAGTAAAGTTACCATAAACAGCAAATTTCATTGACTTACAAGGATGTTGCGTAGTACCTTGTTTCAATGAATATCTAAACTACTTACCTCTAGCATCTAATACTTCGATAGGTGTAAAGTAAGATGTAGTAAATCCCTATACTCTATCAAAGCCGCAATCGTCAGTACCAGTTTCAGTATTATTAACTCCATCAAAATTATGGAATATACCTCTACATATATCATTTACATGTATACCACTATACTCACCATCTTCTAATTTTAATGTAACAATTTGGTTAACTAGATCTACATCTTCAACTGTACCAAATGCAATTGAATTCCATAGCTCACCACTTACTACATCTATCTTATTAAATCTTAATTCCGGTACTTCTAAGAACTCTCTAAGAATAAGGCTGGTCATTTCTCCTCTACCATCTTTATCTATTTGAGCACCTGTACCACCAATCATACCAGTAACAAAAGTACCCATCTAAACTCCTTGATTTAGATAAGTCATTTTATTACTTCTTAAACCACCGTTGAAAGTAATTATACCAGCTGCTGTATCATCGTACAGTTTACTTAAGAATAGTTTACTACCTTCAGATTTAATCATAGCTTTTACTACAGCAGTATCTACTACACCACCGCCTTCACCACCACCAATACCTAATGCTGATGGTTGGATATTGTGCCATGTACCATCACTAGCATACTACAGTAAATCTCCTTCTGTAATATAAGTAATAGTAACATCTTTAAGAGTAGCTAAATGGTTAATTCTTTCAACTAAGGTATCAAGCTCACCAACACTAGTATCTAGAGTCTATACATTACCCTACAATGTTCTTACTAATCCTGTGAGTTCATTTAATTCATCTTTAGTTGCATACTATGCCATTATTTCAATAGTTTATCTATTACTACTAATAATTTCATTCTCTATTCCTCATTTATATTAAACGTATCTCCTTGAGTTAGTATATTATATACGTAATTAACACACACATAGTTCAATATTTGAGTTCTATCATAAGCGATATTATATTTTACTTTATCACTTATCGTCTTACCTATTTTATAGTTATTCTCTATCATAGTACACAGCATCCATTAGTGCAACCCCTACAAACCCTGCAATTTGTTACTCTACTATACGTACAGCAAGTATGCTCTAATGGGATTTCTAAGAGTCTACATAAATCAATATAATAATCTATAGCATCTTCAGTTAACTGATTAGCTAGAGCATATTCAAGTAATTGTGATTTAAAATCACACATTAATATTTTTTCCTTTTGGTGCTTATCTAAACAAGTATTGCAAAAAGTTACTAACATGTTTACTTTCCTATAGTACAAATTCTTCTAGTCTATAGCTATGGCAACTGCATTATTACTGCCAATAACACTAACTATGAAAGATGTGGCATCGTATTCTTTAATGTTTATCGTAATGACATTATCAGAAATGCTAGGAGAATCAATGACATAGTTATGATCGTCATCATCACTACTGTACATATTCTTCTTATTAAGAACACTATCTAAATAAACTTTAGTTACTGAACTAGCGCTATCTAAAGTAATTGTAAGTATGTTATTCTCTATCTTTGTATTAATTATTTTCATATCTACAAAAAATTAAAAAGGCGAAGCCGAGGATAAACCTCAACCTCGCCTGGGTTTAAATAAAGAAACCGTGTATTATCCAGCACTAGTATCAACACCAGTGATAAATGCTTTAAGATTCTTAACAAACTGAGATGCACTCAAGTTAGCTGCTTCTTCAACGTACAATTCAGTAGTCAACGGCGTAGTTTTAATGTATTGATTGTCAGGTGACAAATACAAGTTGTCATTCTCAATAGTAATGTAATCGTAGGATGCACCTTCAGTAACATTACGTTTAGGTTCAATGATAGGATATGCATCTGTGAATACATGACCCTTATAACCCAACATACGTACTTCCATATCACGTACCTGTTTCCAGTAACCTTTACCAGGTTTACCAGCAGTCTTAGTAATAGTTGCACCAGGAACTGCTTCAGGAACATTAGACAACAATGCACCAGGAATAGTAACATACAGAGAAGCTTCCATAGAAACTACAGAATACTCATTCAAAGAGTAAACTCCTTCATTATCATCTTTAGGAAGAGCTGTAAGTGTCAATTTATGACTTGCAAATGTAGCATTTACTCTACGATTTGCATGTTTGTTAATCTTCTTCAACAATGCGTTACCCAAATCATCAGCAGTCTCAGTTGTAGCAATTGCTTCATAGGTATGAGTGAATTGTCCCGGAGCTTCATACATGTCTTTGTAAACAATACGCAAAACATATCTGTGACCGATAACAACAGTAGCACTAGTTAAATCAATTTCGATTTTCTCTTGAACTGGTGCAACATAATCACCAATTACATAAGAAGGTTTAGAAGCTTTCTGAATTGCGTTAGAATACTCTACAGAACGTTTAGTAGCACTAGTACCATTAGGTAAAGCGATAGTCATATTATCGCCAGCTACACCTATATATACTGTAGATGCTTTTACTGCACCAGCTTCATCTTTAATCAAGCTCTTATTCTCATCGAACAGAGCTACAGCACCCTGAGTAAGACTATCTACTGTAGTATAAGATGCTGGACATGTTTTACCGATAAGTACGGTATCAACGCGTGTAATCATAGTTTATATAAAAATAATTAATTGTTAGACTTAGCGCTAGTCTAGTTTGTCCTTCTACTTTCCTTATTTCAGATTTCCAGGTCAGACAAACGCATTAATTTATTTGTTATTCCATTGAAGCAATTTCGTTGGAATAAGCATTATAGTGCTACATTGGTTTAGTAGCAAGATAAATCTAGATTGCCATTTTCACAATTTCCATATGTGTATGTTCTGGCAAATCTGTATATTCGGTATTAGTAATATTACTTGAATTAATTTCAGATGGCTTAGCTAAGTATGTAATCTCATATTCACTTACTTTATATTTACCGTCTGTATATAATATTACATTATTATCTTGAATTAACTTTAAAGGTCTAGCTTGACAATATTTTAATTTGTGTTCAGATAGTGAATTACTTAATTGTCTATCTAATGTTTCAATTGTAGATTCTAACGTATCTGTATACTTAACTATATATGCACCTAAATCGTCTTTTTCCCAGCATTCGTTAGGATATTCATCACTCGGCTGTATACCAGCAGTATCTCCAAGTAATAATACATAATCATCTGGTAATTCAACAGAATATGAATTTTTAGTTCCTTTGGATATCTAAGTATTTGAATAGTTTCTTTTACGAACTAAAGTACGCAAATCATCTATACGCTTTTCTGTCTACTCAAATCCTTGAGCTTTAAAGTTAATACCTGAGTATCTTGTTTTATAAAATTTATCAATTGCCTCATTAATGAATGATATAATAGTGTCTGAGGATAGCTTATCCTTAATAACTAAATTAGGATCCATTAACTATAGCCTACGTTCAAACTCGATTTGAAATCCACGATTTGTCATAATCATTCATCTATTTGGTTCAACTGTGATTTAGTCTATATTCTCTTAGACTCAATATCTTCTAATGCTAGTTCTACAGCTCTGTTAATTACTTCAAACTACATATACTCTGGTATTTCACTCATACCTTCAGCTGGTAAGTCTTCTATCTTAGTAGGAAACTTAACATAGGTAATATCTACAGAATAGCTATTACTACTCATAGCTAAGTAATCATAATATATATATAGAGTATTATCTTCTATTACAGCTACTGGATCTTCTATCCAAGGATTGTTATTATAAGTCTTCTTGAACTTAGTAGCGTCAGAATGATCTATTAATTTTATAGTAGCTTTGTTACTATTGAAGTTTAACACTGCATCTACAAAGAACATTCTGTCACCGTTGAATAAGTTAGTAACATAACATCTATTTGAATTTGTTTCAGTATTAGCAACAACGTTAACATCTGTACGTACTAATTTTTCTAAATCGTGAATACGTTTTACAGATCCTTCAAAGCTAGTCTTTAAGTAGTTATTACCAGTAAACTTATTACTGATTTCTTGGTATAAACCTTGATCTAACCAGTAATCTATTTCTTCTGGTAAGAAAGCAGGACAACCCCCAAAGGCTACGCTTTGAGAGTTCTTGTCCATTGCTACTTTAAAATATGAGTGAAATTGTTCTCTAGTCATTATTTAGATTTTATTTCAGACATAATACTTAAGTAAATATCTTGATTCTTTTTGTCTTTCAAATATGCAATTACATCTTCAAGACCGTTACCAATAAGATCAGTACCAAAGTAATATGATGCTCTGTTCTTACGAATAATATTTTTACTTAAAGCTTCTTCAATTTCTTTATTAGGATTATCTACCCAAATTCTAATAAATCTTGCTGGATCAGCTTCTACGTTTTCACCAAGTCTAGCTTCAACTAATTCATTAGACATAGTGTCAGCTTTAACTCCAAATAGTCTAAGACATTTGCGCATATCTTCAAGACTCATCTTATCTAATGCTCTATAAGCATCACGTTTAACTTTGTTAGCTTTATTAATTTGTTCTGCTTCAGCTTCTTTATTTATAAGTACATAATCAGTAGATGGAGTTATTTTATCAATGCCATTTGCTACTCTCTTATGTCCTAATAGGAATAAATATTGCAATTCTCCTTCAGGTCTATCAGTATTAATTACTAATTCTTTCTTACCAATCTTAATTGCAAATGTATCCCAAAATGTACTATCAGGATCTAATTCTCCTTCAGCTTTACCCATTTTCTGTTCTAGTTCTCTAGCTTTATCTCTGGTTAACCCTGTGTAACGGCTACCAGATCTTGTCCAATAGGAACCCAGATAATCAAAGCAATTGGACCATTTTACTAATCCAGTCCAAGGATTCTGTTTAGTTATTCTAACGATTACTTCCATAATATAATTATATATTAGATTGTTCAGTTTTATAAACTTTCTTTTAATTCTCTATTCATATTATATAAAAGAACTTTTTGATGAGTTGTAAGTTCTTCTATCTTTTTATCGGGACAATTTTCAAGATTATTATAAAATTCTTCCGCTTTTTCTAATGTTGAAAACATTTTGAAACTGTTTGTCGTATCCCAAACTATATAATCACGGTTTACGTTTTGATCATCATAAGACCAAATATATTTTAAATTTGACCAACTTCTAGAGGAAGATGGATTTCCATATTCACCTTGTAATTGCCGTTGGATAGATCTGCGATCACAACCTGTAGATCTGCTAGCTTCCATAATACTAGGATATTCTGCAATAAGTTTAGCTGTTTCTTTATCGAATTGCAATACTTTTTTTGCAACTTTCATACCATTGGTTCTAGCGTTTTCAAGCATTTTACCTTCTAATTTATCTCCAGTTTTAAATAGATGTTTTTCAGCAGCTTTACGACAGGCTTCTGAAATAACATGACCGCCTTTATCTAAATTGTAACCTTTATCTGGATTTGTAGAATCATATTGTTTTATCCAATATATCTCTCGTTCGTCTACCTGTTTTGGTGTACCTTCTATATTCTCCAGAAGCTCTACTTGAAAATTTTCAGGTTTGTGGTTTACTATAGCTATATAGATAGCCAGAGTTCTATCATTTTTACGCTGTGAGTTTAATGCACGATAAATATGTTCGGCAAAACGCTTATAAATGTCTCGTTTGGTTTGTCCAATATAAACTTTATTGTTAGTTCTATCTGTAATTTTATATATTCTGCTCATAGTAGTACATTTTCTAATTTTTAATATACTACTATAACGCAGAATATATATTTATGTTGCCCACAAACGCGTAGATTATTCACAAGACATTATTAATTCTCCACATGCTCTGGGGTCGCGGAGCATTAATCCGACCTCACCCAAGAAGTGTACTGAGTAACCATCCTTAGCGTTAGAACGAACTTCTGTGTTAGAGTGAGCGTAACCAGCAGGAGTTACAGAACCAGCTGTACACCAGTTAACGAATTCACGATCTTTACGAACTACTTTAACAATGTTAGCTTCACCATCACGACGACCCAAATCCAAGAATGTCATACGGTAAGATTCCAACGGTTTCAAAGTAACAGGATGCAACTGACGATTGTAAGTAGTATTGTCATACAACGGGAAATACTTCAAAGTCAATTCAATACCATTAGACATTGCGTAAGTCTTAAACTGACCACCGAACTTCAAATTATCACCAGAACCAGTTACGAATACTGTGTCAATCAAGTTCATGTTAGCCATCTTTTCTTTAAGTACACGATCAAATTCACGCATACCCATTTCACCAGTCAAGGCAACGAACTTACGTTCATTAGTACCTAATACATTGTAAGACAGATCAAACAAGAAGTCTTCCAACAATTCAGCTGTCAAACGAGTGTAGTAACGTCTGTTAGATGGAGCAATCTGTTCCAACAAACCAGCACCAATAAATGCAGGACGACCATTTTTACCTTTCAGATTACAAGAACCATCTTTGTTTACGTTGTTCTGATTGTATACCAAAGCTCTTTCAAGACGTTTGTACCACTCACGCATTGCAACCCATTCCTGGAATGTAGACCACAAGTAAGAAGTTTTACCAGTCTTAGGATCTTTCAAAGCTACTGCCATAACTGTAGAGTAAGCAGAACCTGTGATATCATAAGACAGACGTACTGTAGTCAAATAGTTACGCATCTTGAAGTGAGTATTGTAATTCAGGATATCAGCCTCTTCACTGTATTCTTCATAAGCAGAAGCCAAACGATTTACTTGGCAACCAGAAGCTAAAACAGCAGGGTCAATATAAGAAGCGGGACTACCGTTAGATACAAATACTGTATAAACATACAGGTTGCCATCTTGATACGGAGCGTCCTGAATACGTGCTTGACTCTTATCATCAAATTCGATAGTAGCACCAGGACCAAACCATGCATCTTCCAACCACAAAGTAATAGGAGTATTACCCAAACCTGGAGTAGAATTTTCACTAATTGCAGCACCATTCCATTTAGCGTCACGAATTGTAACAGCTCTATCTTGGTCGATCATAACACCCCATTCAAATGAAGGCTGATCAATAGTCATTACATTTCCAAGACCACCTGTCAACATATCAAGAGAAGTACTGTAACCATTATCTTTAGTACCAAATACGTATGACAGGATAGTAGATACCTCATAAGGTCTTTGCTGAGAAGCGAGACTAATCTTATTAGTGTCGATCAAATCAGAAAACCATTTACCTTTGTATAATTGGAGGTTATTAAGAATATTATTATCCATAAAATACTAGTAATTTAATTTTTTTATTTATATAATTAATTATTATGATATACGCAGTTGTCGTGCAGCTGAGAACCAAATTGGATCATCATCAGAACCCGTAGCTTGTTTTCTAGATTTAGTAGTAATACTACTAGATTTTAAACTTCGTCTAAACTTATCAATAGCTGAATTATTTCCTTCACGTTTAGCAGCCTCAATAAGCTTATCAGCATTCATTGTAAAGTATGCTGATTCTATGAGATTCTTAACACCACCCTTAGCATAGTCCTTTTGGTACTTTGTTTTACCGTCTGTGTCTGGCTTAAGTATATAATCCATTAAAACCTTTTTATCTTTTTCAGGGACTGTAATACCACGTATATTCTTTAAGCCTTTTATTTCGCTAACAACGTTATCGTAGAATTGCTGTTGTCTCTGCAACTATATCTGATAAGCCTTTTTCTGATCCTCTAATAGCTGTTTCTTCTTTTCCTCTTTAATCTCTTTAAGATCTTCTAAAGCGTCTTGTGCTTCATCTTCAAGTAATCCAGCTTCTTCGTATCTACTTACTAACTTATCAATCTTCTTAGTAGAGAACCCTTTTTCTTTAAGTAATTGTTTTACTACCAATTTCTGATTAGTTTCATCTTCAATGTCAATATCATCTAAATCTAATTCAGCATCAATAGTTAAATACTTCTTTAAATCTCCACCTTGTTTTACGAAATTATCTAGTGCTTCAACTTCTTCACTAGAGTATTCAGGCTTACTATTTTCTTCAATGACATTTTGGAAGTAATTAATTAACTCATCTACACTCTTGGGTTTTTCCTCTCCTTCTTCAAATTCCCAATTGAGTTTTTCAGCCATAGCGTCAAAGAAGTTAGTAACAACATTTTCTTCATTATTATCTTCAACCTCTTCTTCCTCTTCTGTTTCTTCCTCAATGGTTTCTTCTTTACGAGGTCTACCAGGCTTACGTTTTGGTTTATCTTCAATATCTTCTTCTTCGATTTCTTCTTCCTCAGTATCTTGTTCTTCTACTGGTTTTTCTTTCTTATTCTTTACTTCGATATTGTTATTTTTAATATCTTCCAATTCTTCATCGTCTAGTGATTCAAATTCATCAGCGTTAACATTAACGTTTTCATCAACATTTGAATTTCTAAAACCACCGTCTGGATTAGGGATAAAGCTATCTAGTACAGCTTCAAATCCACCTAATGTCATTTTTTTATCCATAATTAAAATATTTAATTAGATTTATGCAAAATTATAATTTTCAATTTCATTAATATTACCATTATCTGCTAATGGCATAGTGTTTAACCATTTTATGTAATCGTCTAGATTTTTAAACTACAAAGCTGCTTTCTTAATAGAATCCGTATCTGGTAAACTTTTTAAATATTTAAGTATATTTTGTTTAGTAGGTTTTATGTTTAATTCTTTCAATCTATCTAACATATTTATACCATAAGCATTCTATTCCATCCAATTCATAAAATAGCTAGTATTCTCAGGGTCTATCGGATTTTTATCTCTAAGTTTCCCCTTAAATTGCTTTGTTATTTTATCTAATTCCGATTTGTTCCAAGAAGGATTATCTTGATGTATATACTGATTAAAATGATTAATTTCGTGATTAGTTATTTCCTAACTAGGAGTAACCGCATTATCTATTTTTATTCTAAAATCTTTCTATGTTGGTTTTATACCATATTGTTTGTATCTTCTTGCAGCTTCTTCCTACAGATCTATCATAGCTTTAGCATCCTATAACTACATTATTTCAGCTTCTGGTAAACTAAAATAATCATTTTCGTACTAGTTTATGATTTTATCATATGTACTTTGTAAATCTACATTATAATCAGATTTAATTTTAGCAGCTCTAGCTCTAACCTCTGGATCATACAATCTTTCAATACTTCTATTGCGTAAATCATTCCAGTCAGATTGTTTCTATAACTTACTTATATCTGGAGTAATTCCCGTTATTCTGTTTAGTTGCTGATTTAATGATTTCTTATAATTACTAACCGTTGGAATGAATGGTACAACTGTCAATGCTGCTAATCCAGCCCCTAACCAATCTTTATTCTTTAAAGCCTGTGTTGCATCGTATATACTTAAAGCGTCACCAATAACTGGAGCATCGTATAAATCAAATACACTTCTTACATAACCTGCACCTGGATTATATCCATACGTAGGATTATATGGATCTCCTTTAGGGTCAAAGTTAGTAATAGGTCTTTCACTAGTATTTTGTGGTGGATCTTCATCTATGATACCACCATCTGCATACTTCTTCCAATCCCAGTATTTCAGCTAGGGATTACTTTCCCTAGCCTACTTATACTGTTGCATTCTCTATCTAAATGCTTCACGTTCCATAATTATTTACTTTTCTTAGAACTCTTTTTAGAGCTCTTCTTTCCGCCTTTACAAGCCATAATTAATTCTCCTTATTGCTTTTAATCTTAATGTACTTTAACCAAGCGAAATGTTTTCTTTGCTTACAGTATTCAAGATTGGTATCATTATTATACGCTTCTTCTTCAAAAGATACATCATGATACCGATCTCCTTGTTTATCTGATAATCTAGCTATAGATATTATTAAATATTCAATACCATACCAAATATAGAAAGGCAACCACAACACTTCTTGCATCTATTTGAGATGAATCTTCTCATGATTATATTCAACATCTGTTATTTTAGATTTATCTCTAGTAAATATCAAACCAAATATATTGATGTATTTATAACCCTTAAATGGTATAAATTTATTCTGTATTACTTTCATATTACTTCTCTCCTGTTACTTTATTGCGAATAGCAGTTTTTGCTTTTAATTTCTCTCTATCCATAGCAGCTTTATCAGACATACGTTGCAACTCAGTTTCATGCTTCATTCTATCTTTTTCAAGCTGTATCTTCTTATTTTCAGCTTCTCTCTTCTGCTCTATTTCTCTACGCTTATTGTTGAGTTCTAATTGTTTAGTAGCAATATCAGAATTTATCTTCTACTGTTCTAGAGCCTGTTTTCCTATTTCAATTGGATCAGGAATTCCATTCATATCTTGATCCATATTCTCAGCACCACGATAAGCATTAAGTTGTGCTACAGTAATTTTAGTAGCATTGTCTTGATCTACTTTATATTTTTCAAGATCCATTTCTGCTTCCTTAAGCATAAGCTCTTCTTCTTTAAGCTGATTCTGTTGTTCTGCCATTTGTTGTTGTGCTTGTTGTTCAGCTTGCTGCTGTTGCTGCATCTGTTCCATTCTTTTCTGTTCAATTTCCTCAAGCCTATTCTTAATCATACTCATGTTATCTAAAGTAATGATTTCAGCAATATCTAACAGACTGGCACCATTCTGCATAGCAGGTTGTAGCAATTGCTTTAATTGATCTATATACTGTTGATTCTTAGTACTATCATCTACAAATATATCCATATCTTCGTAGAAGAAATTATCAGATAATTGTACAAATGCTCTAGTAGCATCATCTAATATATAATTCAAGTATTTCTTACTATCTTTCCAAGCAGCTTTAGAAGTGTTCAACAGCATAGTTAATACTCTTCTTTTTACCTAATTGTGATTCCAGAACCAAGGTTCAGTAATATGATAAGACATACTAACAGCAGTATTAGTATTACCCACTAATTCACTAGCAGCAATCTGTCCTTGTCTTTGTGGAGTAATGCCAGTAAGCTTAGCTACCATGTCTTCAATCTTTTGCATCAATTGAATATACTCAGCTATTACATTACTCATAGTTAAGTCCCAAGAAGATAACTAGTTGAATTGAGATGGTTTACCTCCTTCACGTCCTGGTATATCCCACCCTTCATCATATGGATTAATAAAAGCTACACCTAGTGCACTTAAGTAATGCATCCACTTGTTAACATCAATATTCATAGATTTAGGTATCTAAGTAATATCCATTACTGCTACTTTACCTTTATCTCTAGATAATGCTAATTCAAGTCTATACCATACTACAATATACATATACTGTAACGGCTTCATCATACTTACTAATGATCTAGGCTTACTATTAGTATTGTTATACACTACACCAGTGTAAGGCAATTTCTGTGAATTAGGATTATCAGCAGATATATGTTGATATTCAATAGGTTGAATTCCTATATACATATCATCACCGATTCTATATCCTTCCCATACTTCAATAATCCAATCCCATTCTACAGATTGTTCTGTACCTGTT
>ERZ772872.3463-NODE-3463-length-11776-cov-2.978841_pt1 | contig 11776 bp, 10 predicted proteins | sample MGYA00512132_ERZ772872 | MGnify/ENA primary metagenome ERZ772872 (study PRJEB29015, sample SAMEA2737724) | human gut metagenome | biome: human gut; feature: human-associated habitat; material: faeces | place: China | collected 2012 ...
AAGTAGGATCGAAACATAAAGAGGAGATGCTACTTCTATTTTTTTTGAGGGGGGGGACGGCATCGCCGAGACGCTTACAGTCTTTTTATAGCCCACACAGGCAGGCTGTACAGCCCACGTATGCAAACCGTACAGCCCACATACGCAGGCTGTACAGCACACATGTGTGGGCTATATAATTAACGCCATTCAAGTCGGATTATTAAGCTATGATAGTCGGATTCATACGGGTTCATTGCAACAAAAACAAGCCATCTCACGCCCATGCAACCTTTATTCGACTGTTTTATCAATGATAGATACCCTATTTTCGCAGTAAAACTATGATAGATACCTTTCTTTCAAGGCATCTATCATACTTATTCATCTGATAATTAGAAGAATATTAAAATCAATGATAGTATGATAGATATTTATTTCATTATGTAATGTTGATAGCAGTATCAAGTGAGAGACATAGATAAAAATCAAAGAGGAATAACAACTTTATGCTCCTTCTGATTTCTAAAAATAATGAACTCGACTTCTTTTTGTGTATCCGCGCGTTTCAATGCCTCTTTCATATCACTTAATTTATTGACAGATTTTCTATTTATTCCAAGCACAACATCATTCGGAGCAATAAAATCTCTGACAGGACTGCCTAGGGCATCTACTGAAACAACATAAACTCCCCGTTCCGTATCCATACCGGTAGCGGAGCGTTCTTCCAATGTGTCCAGATTCTTAAACGTCACTCCTTTCCAAAGCATCGTCTTGGTATCCGTAACATGACCTGCCACAAGCGGAACGGGCATAACAGGACTTTCAGCCAACTGTTTCAAATGAAAAGACAACACTCCGAAATTATTCATCGGAAAATTACGGAAACCTCCTTTAATTATCGCTTCAGAATCGTCCGCTACATTAAAATCACCTTTCGCAGCATCTATAAACCTGATCGCAGCTACTATAGAATGAGCATCTCCACCAAGTTGGCGAGCTGCAAGATACGATAAACTGTCTGTAAAGATATTATAGTCTACTTCCCTGCCCCAGCCATACACTCTTATAGGTTTATATTTGGTCATTACAATATTACGTGAAAAAACATCTCCGCTGTTTTTAAACCATAAATGCGGATGGAGCGTGTTATTGACAATGATATTATTTTCAACAGTCCGATAAAAGCCTTCACGTAATTTTATGCCGCCATTCAAACAAAGATTATTGTAGATTTGATAATTACTGGAACCATCGTCCAAATCAATATCCCATCCTCTATCACAACGCAACCGATTATGACGGATAATAATAGGTTCAACTACATCTGCTAGAATCAACACAGGGTTTTCATCCGTAATTTGTGTCATTACATTATAATTCGGATGCCAAAAACGGTCACGTCCCCAAGAGTTGATAGTTCCATGGTCGCCTGTTTCTTTCACGGTGTTAAAAATATCGTTGTATTCGATAATATGTCCTCCCCAAGTACCTTCACTGATATTAATTCCGGCACGGGGAGTATCGTAAATACTGTTATGACTTACTGTAATGTTACGGCACATGGAAAGTTCCACTCCTGTAATCTGCTTTTCAAACAAACCGATAGTACAGATTAAATTATCGTAGACTTCACAATAAGCTGGATGATTGTCATTCTTGTACTCGTCGGAAGTCCACCATACAGTGTCCTTAGAGTTCTCATCCATAACGATGTATTTGTCTTTTGGAGAACGTCCTGTATAGATACCTGTCATAACGTTTACTGCGCCAAGTTCGCTGACCTGACCTTTTTCGTAACCTTCAAGTTCCGGTTTGGTCTCTTCTTCGAATAATAATTCATAAGAAGGGTTGTAAACAACTTCTGTTGTTCCGGTAATGCCATACTTGCTTAAATCAATTTTTGCCATTTTTAATTACCTCTTTCCTTTCGCTGTGTGTAATATGGTATCAATCTGTAAAAACAGACTGTACATATCTTTTTGGAAGCCGGACTTCTGATCGCTCTGTTCCACATTGTGAAATGCAGGAAACATAAGCAAATTGCCAACTTTCTCTACCATAATTATACATATCTCGGTTATAAAATCAATAAAAAAATTGTTAAAAATTTAGCAATTTATGGAGGAAAATTTGTCATCATCTGCGCTTGACAGAGATACAGACAGATCTGAGTGGAAAAAAACGATCCAAACCCGCTTTTCACGATTGAAAAATGCACACAAAAACAATATAATGCAAGCAGCAGAAAGACGAAACAGTCTGGTCTGAAAAGCCGTAACATCCATTTTGAAAAAAGAGGGAAAAGGAAAATGAAAGTCATACACAAAATCAGTCCGGTGCTGATATTAGCAGGTTATTTTTACATTTTATACGAAGGCTATTTTTTATGCCAGTTTGGAGGAGTACGCTACCACGGACAGAAAATGGCTGTGGGAGCAGCGGCCATGGCAGTTGGTTTTCTCTTCTGGCTTATCACCAGAAAAAAGGCAAAAGAACAGCAGGCAGGGAAAAAACAATATCTGTGGATCGCAGAACTTGTGGCGGCAGGAGCGGCAACGATCATCTGTGGCGCTGCGGTGATCCGCACGGCAATCCCATACAATGGGGCACTCTCCTGGAAAATTGATGAGTGGCGGAGAATAAATGACGAGAGTTCTTCCAAAGATAATAGTGATACTAATAAGGAAGAAAACGAGCCGGAAATTTTCAGCGGAACAGAGACAGAAACGGAAACAAAGACCAGTGAGAATATCCGCAATTCGGATACGTGGGAATTTAATGCAGAAGACGGGGACATGTATTATTTCATCAATGATATTACCGGTTACCGGCTGAATGTGGTAGATGCTGCCTGTGGAAGCCGTTTTTATAACTTTGAAAAGACGAAGGATGGAGGTACGACCTGGACGGAGGTCAACGGTGATCCGTTTGACCAGAATATGGGCGTTGCCGAAGGTCTGCTCTTTTTTACGAATGATTTCGGATTTGCAGGACTGACGTATGCAAGTGAGGATTTCTCCATGCTTTATGTGACGAAGGATGGCGGAGAGACATTTGAACGGCTGGAACTTCCTTTGGATACGGTGACAGAACTTCCATCTGAAGCAGAAGAACTGGGATTTACGATCGAAGATTATGATTATCACACTATGCCGCAGATCGTGGATGGAAAAATGGAGATTTATCTGCAGACTGATGCGATGGAACAGCAGGGGATTATTTTTCAGTCTGAGGATAACGGAGTTACCTGGGAGTATGCAGGTTGTAAGGAATGATATACAAAAAAATTACGAGGTTAAAATCATATGGAACAATACAGCTATCATGAGGAAACTGGAAAAATCACATTGGAAAAGAAAGCAGTACAAAATAGTGAAAACGCAGGAAAAAGCATTTATCTCATGAGTCTGGATGAGTTTTTGAGCCATCCGCGGAAACTTGTGCGGAAAAATAATTTTATCCACAGCATGACACCGATCCAGTACTGCAAGATTGAAAAATACCGGGAGTGTGTGCAGGGAACAATGCGTGTGCCAAAGGGAAATAAAGGGCAGGTGTGTATCCATAATTTTGGATTTTACCTGTCAGAGCAGGAATTATATCTTGTGGAGGAAAGCCATTTCCTGATGGAGTATCTGAACAAGATGGCGGAAGGCACCTACGAGGGTTACAGCTTCCGGCAGATCCTTCTGGCATTGTTCGAGGAACTGCTGCAGGATGAAGTACTGTATCTGCAGAAACAGGAGGAACATCTGGCTGGTCTGGAGGAGGAACTGTTAAAGAAAATACCGGACTATTTTTATGGGATGATCATGAAATACCGGAAACGGTTCAATATTTTTCATGCCTATTATGAACAGCTGATGAATATGGGAGATGTGATGCAGACCTCTGTGAACGGCGGTCTGTCGGAGGAGGAAAAAGCACAGTGGCAGTTATTTTCCAACCGGGCGGAGCGGCTGCATGACCATGTGGAAATGCTGCGGGAATATCTCGTGCAGATCCGGGAACTTTACCAGTCACTCATTGCGGTACAGCAGAATCAGGTGATGAGCATTTTGACGGTTGTGACAACGATTTTTCTGCCGCTCACGCTGATCGCCGGCTGGTATGGAATGAATTTTCCAAATATGCCGGAGTTTGGGTGGAAATATGCGTATCCGGCAGTTATAATAGTGAGTATCTTAGTGATTATTTTGGAAATTATTTATTTTAAGAAAAAGAAGATGCTTTAGGCATCTGGAAAGAGAAGGACAAAAGATTATGATGAACCCGGCAAATATTATGAAGATTATGAATGCAAAAAATAAATTTACTGCAAACCATCCGAAGTTTGTGGCATTTTTAAGTGCGGTATTCTCCAGAGAGATGGAGGAGGGCACTGTGATCGAGATCACACTCACCAGACCGGGTGAGGAGCCGATGACGACCAATATGAAGATCCAGCAGTCGGATCTGGATCTGATGCGTGAACTTCAGGACATGGCAAAAAATCAGTAAATATCTATGGAAAAAAACGTCTGCACATGCTAAAATATTCTTACGAAAAAATGCGAAAATTTATACGTAAGAAAGGATGCACATATGTTAGGTAAACGTTTGGATTATCAGGTGGAAGAAAATAAAATCCATTTTTTCTTTGAAAAAGAAGAGGCATTTTTAGAGGTCATTACTGAGAGTATTATGAATGTCTTTGTTCCTTATAAGACAAAAGGACACCGCTCCAAGGCGATCGAAGGGGAGAAGGCGGTTCGGACAGATTTTGAGGTAAAAGACTGCGGCAGTTATGTTTCAGTTGCAACAAAACAGTTGGAAGCGAGAGTTTATGACGGATTTTATGTGGACTTTTACCGGGATGGAAAGAGCATTTGTGAAGATTACCGCAGCGGGCGTATTTTAAGACCGCTGTTAAGTGAAAAATCTCTCGAAGTGTTAAAGGCAGAGGGACATGATGTGTCCGCAGGTGCAAGCGGCAGCTATCCGGTGCAGACTGTCAAAAAATTAGACGGGGATGAGAAGTTTTACGGACTTGGGGACAAGACCGGATTTTTGAATAAGCGGGATTATGAGTACGAAAACTGGAACTCCGATATCCCACAGGCACACACGGATTCTTACCGCGCACTGTACAAGTCCATTCCGTTTCTGATCACCCTGAAAAAAGAAAGTGTTTACGGTATTTTCTTTGACAATACATACAGATCTTATGTAAACCTTGGAAAAGAAAATCAGGCATATTTTTACTATGGTGCGGACGCCGGAAACCTTGATTACTATTTTATTGCAGGGGATACGATGCCGGACATTGTGGGCGGTTATACCTATCTGACCGGAAGGACTCCGCTTCCACAGCTGTGGACACTCGGTTATCATCAGTCCCGCTGGGGATATGATTCCGCAGACTGCATTAAAAAAGTAGCAGGGAAATACAGAGAACTTGATATCCCATGCGATACGATGCATTTTGATATTGACTATATGGATGGCTACCGTGTATTTACATGGAATGAGAAAGATTACGGCGATCCGGCAGGAACCATTCAGGAGCTGGCAGACGATGGATTCAAGGCAGTCTGCATTATCGATCCGGGTGTGAAATTAGATCCGGGTTATGAGAAATACGATGAGGGAATCGCCGGAGATTATTTTGCAAAGACACCGGAAGGGGAAATTTATGTGAATGCTGTATGGCCGGGAGATTCTGTATACCCGGATTTCGGACAGCCAAAGGTGCGCAAATGGTGGGCAGAAAATCAGAAGTTCCTGACCGATATAGGCGTTGCCGGAGTCTGGAATGACATGAATGAACCGGCAAGTTTTCACGGAGAACTGCCATCAGATGTCGTGTTTACAGATGAAGATCAGAAATCTACCCACGCAGCCATGCACAATGTATACGGACATCTGATGTCCAGGGCAACCTATGAGGGACTTAAGGAACAGACCGGAAAAAGACCATTTGTGATCACCCGTGCATGCTATGCAGGAAGCCAGAAGTATACAACAGTCTGGACCGGGGACAACCAGAGTTTATGGTCACATCTTCAGATGGCAGTGCCACAGTTGTGCAATCTTGGACTGAGTGGAATGGCATTTGCAGGAACGGATGTCGGTGGATTTGGTGCGGACTGTACGGCAGAACTTTTAAGCCGCTGGGTACAGGTCGGAGCATTTTCTCCATTGTTCCGGAATCATTCATCCAACGGAAGCATTTATCAGGAGCCGTGGCAGTTCGGGGAAAAGACGGTCAATATATACCGCAAATTTGTGGAGCTGCGTTACCGCCTGCTTCCATACTTGTACGATCTGTTTGCGGAGTGTGAGAAAACAGGACTTCCAATCATGCGTCCACTGGTGCTTCACTATGAAAAGGATGAAAATACGTGGAACTTAAATGATGAATTTTTAGTTGGAGAACATCTTCTTGTGGCACCGGTATTAGAGCAGGGACAGACGAAAAAGATGGTCTATCTGCCGGAAGGAATCTGGTATGATTTCAATACCGGAAAACGTTATGAGGGAAAACAGTATTATCTTGTGGATGCACCGCTTGATACCTGTCCGATGTTTGCCAAAGCAGGAAGTATGATCCCGGCTTATGAAGTGATGCAGTATGTAGGGGAAAAACCATATGATACGTTAAATATGCTTGTATTTCCGGGTGAGGGCACCTATGTGCATTATCAGGATAACGGAAGCGATTTTGCTTATCAGGGTGGAGCCTATAATCAGTACGCATTCACACAGCAGGAAAATGGGGAAGTAACCATGAAGATGATGAAGGAAGGTTATGAGAGACCTTACAAAAAGATCGAATACATTTTTGTGGGCAAATAAGGCAGAAGCAGGAACCCGGGAAAAAATTGCTGCATATCTTATAGTGATGTGATGGAAATAAGGAGTATCGCGTGGACTATAGAGAGGAACAGTTTTTACGTATGCAGCAGTCTGACACTCCGAAAGTGCCTTTTTATATGAGCTATCCGATGCAGAATCTGTATCTCACAGAGATGGAATATGAAAAGGATATGGACCGGATGAAAGAGCTGTATCCAAGGGATGTTTCCCGTATTATGGACGTGATCGAGGATGAGTGCGATAAAATGGAGTATGAGGGAAGTCTCATGTTCGACGAATATCCGGACCGGCTTATGTTAGAGCAGGTGACAGAACGCATTTATCAGACTGTGAAAAATGGAACAGATACCGTGATGGCAGAGGAATTCTGGGGAGGAAACAATCCACCGCCGCCACCACCGGGCAGACCCGGAATGATGCCGCCACCACCGCCACGGCCGGATGATCCGTGGCGCAGCCTGATCGGTGTTATGTTAAACAACGAGATGTACCGCAGAAGATGCCGCCACCGCCGCTGCAGAAGATGGTGGTGATTTTCGTTATTCTTCACCAGCAATTTTCTTAAGAATTTAAAAAGAAGCCAAAGAAAATATTGCGGAAAAGGCAAAAACTGCATACAATATAGCTATCGCCGTTCTGGCGGTAGCTATTTTTGTGTGCAGTTTGAGGCACACAGAAGAGGGAAAACAGTCGTATGGATGATTTTGGAGGCTTACAGTGCAGAAAGGTACAATAAAAGCAATTGTTCTGCCGGTCGTTTTTGTTCTGGCAGTGATTATATTCAGTTTTATGACAAATCAGACGAATGAAGACCTGACGACAGAGATGTCGGAGGCAACATTGCCGGTTCTTACCTTATATGATGGGAAAACGGCGATCAATGAATTATATGGTTACACAGAGAAAATGGATGCAGCCTATATGCGCGATACGATCACACCGATCGGGGAAGACAGACTTCTTCCGGTGACGGTGAAGACTTATCAGACCGCAGTGGATAAGATCTCCTATGAGATCCGGAGCCTGGATGCAAAAAGGCTGATCGCAAATGCAGATGTCACTTCCTACACGGAGAATAAGGGAATGATCTCTATGGAACTTCCAATCCAGAATCTGCTGGAGGAAAATGAGGAATATCTGCTCGTGATCCAGCTGGAAAGCGGAGACCGCATGATCTACTACTACACGCGAATCATAGAATCCCAGAACAGTTATGTGTCGGAGTGCATTGATTTTGTCAGACAGTTCAATGATACGACTTTTGACAGTGAGAAAGCGGCATCTCTCAGCACTTATATGGAAAAAACGACCGGCGATAACACGACTTTGCAGTATGTGACATTAAACAATTCACTGAATCAGGTGAGCTGGGCAGAGTTTCATGGCACAAGGCTGACAACACCGGTTCCATCTGTCAAGGAGATCACTCCCACCTACAACGTGATCGTTCTGGACTATGTTGTGACTCGGGTAGGACAGAATGGACAGAGCGAATACTATAACGTTGAGGAATACTACAGAGTGCGGTATACCAATACAAGAATGTATCTGTTGAATTTTGAACGGACGATGGAAGAGATTTTCCGGGGGGAAAATGACAGCATCTCAGGAAACAGCATCCTGCTTGGAATCCGCTCGAAGGATGTGGAGTATCAGACCAATGAATCCGGCAAAGTGGTCACTTTTGTGCAGGAGGGAGAACTCTGGAGTTACAATCAGGAGGCAAACACACTTGCAAAAGTGTTCAGTTTCCGGGGATATGAAGGGGTAGATGACCGGGAAAACTATGGTGAGCATGACATTAAGATCGTAAATATTGATGAGGCGGGAAGCATTGACTATATTGTGTATGGCTACATGAACCGCGGAATCCATGAGGGTACGGTGGGTATTGCGGTATACCATTATGACAGTCTTGCAAATACGAATGAGGAGCAGGTGTTTATCCCATCCAGCCAGTCCTATGAGGTGATGAAATCGGAATTGGGACAGCTGATGTATGTGACCGAGAGCGGCGCATTTTATATTATGGTGGACGGAAATGTCTATGGCATTGATCTGAATTCACTGGATACGAAAGTGCTGGTAGAAGGACTTTCCGACGAAGCGGTCGCAATTTCTGAGTCAAACCGTTTTCTGGCATGGGTGGATCCTTCTGCAGTCCGTGGCAGTGATACGATCCACATGATAGACTTTGTCACGGAGAAAGTGACAGATGTGACCGGGAGTGCTTCTGATTATGTAAAACCATTGGGCTTTATGCAGGAGGATTTTGTGTATGGTGTGGCAAAATCAGCCGATGTCGTGGTAGATGCAGCAGGTAATACGCTGTTTCCTATGTATCAGGTAAAAATCATGGATACATCCTCAGAGGAACATGAGATCTTAAAGACTTATGAGAAACCGGGATATTATGTACAGAACATTACCATCAGTGGTTACACCATATACTTAAACCGTATTCAGAACAATGGAACTGCCTATGTGGATGCAGATCAGGACATGATTATGAACCGTGAGGGTGACAGCCTGAAAGTGGTAGATATTGCAACAAAAAATACGGATGAAAAAGAGACACAGGTTCTGATCACACTGCAGGATGAGGCGAAGAAAAAGACACCGAAGATTCTGACACCGAAAGAGACGATCTTAGAGCAGAAACGTGAAGTCTCCCTGAAAGAAGAAAAGGACAATAACCGTTATTATGTTTATGTAAAGGGAGAAGTCGTGCTGACAACAGACAGTGTCTCTGACGCGATTATTGCGGCAAACAGCCAGATGGGTGTCGTGATCGGTGAAAATCAGCAGTATGTATGGAAACGTTCCAGAAAGACGGCTCAGGCGGCCTTTAATGATATTGTAGTTGGCGAGGAGGACAGTGGAGCAGGAAGCATTGCCCAGTGTGTGAATGCAATCCTGGAAAAAGAGGAAATCAACATCAGCGTCAGTGCGCTGATCTCCCAGGGCGAGACACCGAAGCAGATTCTTCTTAACACCTTAAAGGATGCAACTGTTTTAGATCTTACCGGTTGTACGGTAGATGAAATCCTGTACTATGTGAGCAACGGGTATCCGGTATTTGCAATGACAGGAAGTAATGATGCGGTTCTTGTGGTGGGATATGATGCAAATAATGTTGTGCTTTATGACCCGGCGATGGGGCAGACTTATAAGCGGACGACTGCAGACGCAGATGAAATGTTTTTTAATGCAGGAAATATATTCTTTACTTACCAAAAGTAAAAAGAATACATAAAAATGCATAAAATTTCAGGCGGTTCCGCAGTTCCTTCGTTGAACTTTAACAGTTTTCTGTGGGATGCCTTGCAAATTTAAGGGTAATGGTATATATTTTGAAGAGTATGGAAAAAGTTGATGTATCTGTGGAGGGAAAAACAGATATCGAAGTACTGTGAAAGAGGAAGTGAATGGCATGAGCAAAAAAGAGATTATTGTATCCAATGTTTCAGAAGAACATAATAACCCAATCGCTGAATTAGTTCAGGTTGCCTGTCGTTTTGATAGCGAGATTATTTTAGAAAGTGATAATCGCAGGATCAACGCCAAGAGTATCATGGGAATTATGGCATTCAACCCATCAAAAGGAATGACAGTCAATATCGAGGCAAACGGTGAAGATGAGCAGGAAGCATTAGTAGCAATGGAGAAGTTTTTAGTTTGTGAGTAGTTTTTGTCTGAAGGAGGAACCAATTATGGAAAAGAAGACAACAGCAGCAAAACCAGTAGTAAAAACAACAGCGAAAGAGGCATCTAAGGATACTGTAAAAGAAGCAGCAGTAAAATCTGCACCAGCAAAAGAATCTGTGAAAGAGACAGCAGCTGAGACAAAGGCAGCAGCAGTTGCCAAAGAAGTTGAGAAAAAGGTCGCTGAGACCAAAGAAACAGTAAAAGATACTGCAAAGAAAGCAACAGAAAAAGTGGAAGCAGCAACAAAAACGGTAGTGAAAAAAGCCGCAGCAAAGAAAGCAGCTCCTAAGAAAGAAGAACTGAAACCGGAAGTATTTATCCAGTTCCAGGGACAGGAAGCAGTTGTTGCTGACGTGATCGAGAAAGCAAAGAAACAGTTCGAAGCAGAAGGTCACAGAGCATCTTCCATTAAGAGCATTCAGGTATACTTAAAACCGGAAGAGTATGCAGCATATTATGTGATCAACCAGAAACATGCTGGAAGAGTAGACTTATTTTAATACATAAGATCAGAAGATAACAGAGTGGTTATAAACACAAAAAAGGAATTGCATCTTGCAATTCCTTTTTTGTGTGTTTCGGAGAAACTGTACGGAACAGTTCCTCTGGAAACGATATTATTTATGTTCTTTTTTGTATTTGGATACCAGTTTCTGGATTCTGTCATATGGGTTTAACAGATCGCTGATGGATGAATCATGATTTAAAGTATCAATGATGTAAGCGATGTATTTACTCATATCACAGTTAATGTAGTATGGTCTGGAAAGAAGTTCCGGTGTCTGGTAAGTGAGGTTTGTGGTAACTACTTTGTAAATAGTACCATCTTCCACTGCCTTGTCGAAACGTTCAAGACCGTTGGTGAAGAGACCAAATGTCGAAACAACGAAGATACGGTTTGCCTTTCTCTTCTTTAACTCTGTTGCAACGTCGATCATACTCTCACCGGAGGAGATCATATCATCGATAATGATAACATCTTTTCCCTCTACAGAAGTTCCTAAGAACTCATGGGCAACGATCGGGTTACGGCCGTCTACGATCTTGCTGTAATCACGACGTTTGTAGAACATACCCATATCGACACCAAGTACGTTTGCAAGGTAAACAGCACGGTTTGTACCACCTTCGTCCGGGGAGATGATCATTAAATGGTCATTGTCGAGTTTTAAGTCATCACAGTTCTTTAAGATACCTTTGATGAACTGGTAAGCCGGCTGAACAG
>ERZ772872.3465-NODE-3465-length-11772-cov-3.080567_pt1 | contig 11772 bp, 20 predicted proteins | sample MGYA00512132_ERZ772872 | MGnify/ENA primary metagenome ERZ772872 (study PRJEB29015, sample SAMEA2737724) | human gut metagenome | biome: human gut; feature: human-associated habitat; material: faeces | place: China | collected 2012 ...
TCAGCCGGTGCAGGAAAAGGAGCCGCACCGTCAGGCCGAACCCGCCTGCGGCAGTTCGTGTGCCCCGCTCCGCCGATGCAGGAAAGCGCCGGATTCAACCCGCGATAAAAATTTTCAAGAAAATATGCGTTACCCTCTTGCAAAATACGCGAAAATAGGGTATTATATACAAGCACTGTTTTGTATGAACAGTCGAATGATGCTTAATGATGTAAAAAATACTATTATTTGGAGGCATAGCGATTATGACCGCAGGTGAATTTCGTAACGGCGTAACTTTTGAAATGGACGGTCAGGTACAGCAGGTTATTGAGTTCCAGCATGTAAAGCCGGGCAAGGGTGCTGCTTTTGTTCGTGTCAAGATGAAGAACGTCGTAACCGGTGCGGTTACTGAGACCTCCTTCAACCCGACTGCTAAGTTCGAGGAGGCTTTCGTAGAGCGCCGCGAGATGCAGTATCTGTACAATGAAGGCGACCTGTACTACTTCATGGACAACGAGACCTACGAGCAGATCCCGATCAGCAAGGGTACTCTGGGCGACGATTTCCGCTTCGTGAAGGAGAACGAGAACGTTAAGGTTCTTTCCTACAAGGGCAGCGTTTTCGCAGTTGAGCCGCCGCTGTTCGTTGAGCTCGAGATCACTGAGACCGAGCCGGGCGTTAAGGGCAACACCGCTACCAACGTACTCAAGCCGGCTACCGTAGAGACCGGTGCTGTCGTCAAGGTTCCGATCTTTATCGAGCAGGGTGAGCGCATTCAGATCGACACCCGTACCGGTGAGTATCTGGGCCGCAGCAAGAAGTAAGGTCACAACTGAAAACTGGTCACAGGGGACGGCAGTCCGCTGCCCCCTGTATTTGGACATTTAGCTCAGCTGGAAGAGCATCCGCTTGACGTGCGGAAGGTCAGCGGTTCGAACCCGTTAATGTCCACCAATTTTAACCCCCGTCAGAAATGACGGGGTTTTCTTTGTTTTTCGCTGATTTGCGTTCGTGCTTCAAAAATTGTTCCTGATTTCGTGCGTTGCGATTTTCGTGAAATGCGTGATATACGCGACAGAAACCGGTGAAAATGATAACACGTGTAGGAAATGTGAAGGACGCGCGCGAGGGAGCAGGCGGAAGCTATTAAAATTTCATCAACTTTCACTCAATGCGGAAAAATGGTCGATGTAGGATTTATGTAGGACAGATGTAGGATTGAGCCAGGTTCGCAAAAGACGCAGCTCAATCGGCTGCGTCTTTTGCTTCCTGCATTTTTCGGATGTCGTCCTCGGTAACGTGGCTGTAAATGTTGGCCGTCGTCGCTATGTCGCTGTGGCCCATCAGATACTGCGCCGTTTTCAGGTCCACGCCCTGGCGGCGGAGATTGGAGCAGTAGGTGTGGCGCAGATAGTGCGGCGTGATGGCCGGATCAAAGGCGTGTGTGATGATCTTGTTTCGGTAGATCTCGGCACCGGCGGCGCGATCACAGGCGCGGTGGAAGCTCGCCCACATCCGCCGCAGGCCGGTCGCGGTAAGCATTCGGCCATCCTTCCGGTGGAAGAAGTAGCGCGATTTTTTATCCAGCATCGCGGCAAGCTCGTCCGGAAGCGGCACAAAGCGCACGCCTGCGGCCGTTTTGGTATCCTTGAGCGTCGGCTGATTGCAGTCCGATTTATACTCAACTGATTTTGAAATCTGGAGCAGGCCGCTCTTGACGTCCTGCCAGCCGATCGGCACGGTCTCGCCGCGGCGCAGGCCGCAGTCTAACATCAGCAGCACCCACGGCCCGGCGTAGTGATATTCCGCGACCTTGCGAACAATATCCTCTTCCTCGTGCGTCAGCGAGCGGCGCTCTTTTTTGCGCGTGACCGGCATTTCGAGATTTCGGCAGGGCGAGGCCACGATCAGACCGTTGATCTCCGCCTGCTCGAAGATCGCGCGGACGATGTAGCGCAACTGCGCGGCCGTTCCTGCACCGAGCGGCTTGCCGTCGTCCGTTCGTGCCTCATTGAGCAGCTGCTGCACCTGAAAGGGCTTCACGTCCGCGATCGGGAGCGCGCCGAGCGTCGGAGCAATGCGCAGCCGGATGTGCGTTTCGTAATTGATGCGCTGGGACGCGCCGACGCGCGGCGCTTTGTAGCTGCGGAACCACTGCCACGCCCACTCCTCGACGGTCGTCTTGCCGGGCGCGCCGCCGCGCTCGGTCAGCGCGCGGACCTGCCGCACCTTCGCGTCAAAGCGCATTTTGCTGTTGTCTTGAATGTATTTCCGGATCGGCCTGCCGTCCGGGCGGTGGCCGATGACGATGCTGGTCTTGTATTTGTAGTCGGGCATGATGGTAATCTCTCCTAAGGTTCGGAAAATTTGCGGAATAAGAACATTTGTTCGATTAGGCGGATGAAAATATAGCAGACCCCGGAAAGGGCAGGGGTCTGCTGTGAAATTATGCGCACTTTTTGCAGGGCGTGCGGTTGCCGACCTGATCCATCGTGACGGCAATCGCATTATCGCCCGCGCACCGTGCGGAGCGGTGCCAGCGCTTGCCGCTCGGCGTGATGTACACGGTCTCGCCCTGCTGCTGAGCTGCGGCCTGCTCCTGTGCGGCCTGAGCGGCAGCGGCGGCAGCAGCCTGTTGTTCAGCGGCAGCCTTTTCGGCGGCTTCCTTCTCTGCCTGCTCCTTGGCGGCCTGCTCAGCGGCGGCCTTTTCGGCGGCCTCCTTCTCGGCCTGCTCCTTGGCGGCCTTTTCGGCGGCAGCCTTTTCTGCTGCTTCATTCTCGGCCTGTTCCTGTGCCGCCTGCTGCTCGGCGATTGCCTGCTGCTCTGCGGTGTCATCGGTCGGGGCGTCTACGGCTTTACCGCCGATCGCAAAAAATACGAAGAGGGCGGCTACAACATACTGCCAGCGGCAGCGTTTCGCCTGTTTGTAAGGTTTGCCGGTTCGCTCGGCGTCGTGCCAGCGGCTTTTGTGCATCAGTACGCAGCCGAGAGCTGTTGCGGCCAGACCGCCGACGACAGTCACGAGGGTAAGCGTCAGACCCATGCCGATTAGCGCGACCGCGAGAATGCGCAGTATCACAATGGTGGCTTTAGATACTGGCTTTTGCGGTTTCTGGGGAGGGGGAACGATGGGAGGGAGATTTGCAGGCTCCACGCCGTCGGTCTCCGGCAGGTCGTCAAAGCCGCCGGTCTGGGCTTTCTTCGTGCCGCCGATCTTCTCGGTTTTCTGGTAGCTCAGGCCTGTTCCAGGGATGCCGACGGTAGTCGTTTTGCGGCCGGAGCTGTTCACCGATACGCGTGCGCCCTTGACGCCAGCAGAGATGCCGATGGACTTTTTACCGACGTTCACGCGCACGCCCGGCGCGATTTTGAAAGATTTGCGAAATCTGAATCCCATATCCTAAACCCCTTTAGCAAGGTGTTCAATTTGAACACCTTTATTTTTTTTACTCAAATTTATAGTTTTTGCGCTCGGTGTAATATGCAATCGCCCAACGCATAAAATCCTCGGTCACATCGAAGTGCTCGGCAAGCTCCCAGACCTCGGCTATGCCGCTCTTCACGGCCTGCTTGAGCTTAGCCCAAGGGATAAGCCGATGCACCGCCCAGGCGTTCGCTTTGTTCTCGTGCTGGGCGCGGACATCAAACGGCGTGTATTTGTTGTAAAAACCACCGTAGACACAATGGCCGAGTTCGTGCGACAGCTTGACCGCCTCGTCCGCTTTGGATCGGATCTTAGTCGGGTCCAGAGCGATGGCGCAAGTGCCGCCGATCGGAACCGAGAAAGCCTCAGCCGTTTGCATCGGAAAATAGTCCACGTCAATGTGGTTTCGCCATGCGTATAGATATAAGCTCGTTCTGCGATCCATAAAGTTACCTTTTGTTATATTGCTCACGCTTGAAACGTGCGTATGCCTTGATGTCCTCTAATGTTGCATCGTCTATGTCAGTCGTGCCGAAAAGTGCAAACTTGATGTCGTCATCGTCTATACTTGGGTGACCGGCTGGTTTTCTTATGTCCGTTTTACCAAGAAGATAGTCCGTTGATACATCAAAAAATGCGGCTAAAGAAGCGACAGTATCAGTATCAGGATCACGTACGCCTTTTTCCCAGCTTGAAACAGTGCTTTGTGCGACATGAAAGTATAATGCTAAGTCTTTTTGTGATAATTCTCTTTCGTTGCGCAACTCTTTAATGCGAATCATACGGTTCACCTCGGTACAATCATATCACCAAAAGTAATATAAAGAAATATGAAAACACAGAACGTATAAAAAATCTATAAAACGCTTGGCATAACACTCAGAGTGTTATAAACTAATAACACAGATAGTGATATGGAGGTGAGGGAGGATGCTGCTCTGGATATTGTTTATGCAAGAAATCGCGTATCTGGCAATTTCGCTGGTAGCGTGCGCTGCGATGAACCGATGTGATGACTGGCGTGTCTGGCTGGTCATCATACCGACCGACATTTTAGCCGTTACGACGTTTTTGACATTGTGCTGCAATTATCTGCGCTTTTGAGAAGGTATTTTCAGGTCATTCTGCATAGAGAAAATCATATCCAAGTATGCGGAACTAAGGTCGTTAAGTATCTTCGTATCGTCGATGAATCCGCTAGAAAGATGTAACAGAGACTCGCTTATCTGACGTTGAAGGTCAGAAATGAGCTCCAACGTTTCGATGGAAGCATATAATTCGGCGGCTGCGGCTGCGCGTTCAGTTTGGGTATGTTGTTCCGCAGACGGATGGCGCAAATATAAGCTGACTGCTTCAATATATGGAGGATAAGTTGACGAACGAGCCTTAAAAAAGCGTTCAGTTTGCTGTAATTGTTTGTCGTAGTGATAACGAATCCATGTATTTACTGGCGAGGAAATAATTGCGGCAACAGAAACAATGCCGGATACGATAGTGACAACCGCTGCGATATCCATTATCTACACTTCCTTTCCATGAAATTTTATCACGAAAAGGGACGAAACACCAGAAAGAAGGTGAGAAAATGAAGAAAATCAAAGAGCTGCGTCTGGCGAAGGGTCTGCGACAGGTGGATATGGCGGCACATTTTGGTGTTGGCCAGAGCGCAATAGTCAAGTGGGAGAGCGAAGGATTGTACCCTCCGTCCCGACTGCTGCCGGAAATCGCAATCTACCTCGGCTGCACGCTGGACGATCTGTACAAGGACGAAAAGGAGGCGATCTAATGGCTGCGAAATACGCAACTACGGCCGAGCTGGCCGAGCGGTGGCTCTGCTCGCCGGACTACGTCCGGATGATTATCCGGGAGGGCAAGCTCAGCGCCGTGAACCTCGGCGGGTGGAAAATCCGCTGGGACGAGGTCTACCGCTACGAAAAGGAGCGGGAAAAGGCCGACACCGAGATGCTGCGGCAACAGCGTCTTGGGTTTGTTCGTTGATAATATCATAACTCGCAAAGAAAGGAATGACCAGTGTGCGAGAGAACAGAAACATCTACCAGGCCGCGCGCGAGTTGAAGGGTTTGACTCAGGAAGCCGCCGCTGAACGACTGGACATCAGCGTCGAAAGCCTCGGGGCCTACGAGCAGGACCGCCGCCGGCCGCCGGACAGCACGGTGCTGCGCATGGCGCAGATTTACGACTTTCCGTATCTCTGCTATCAGCACATCCAGTCGGGAGACCTCGCCGGAGTGATGCCGGAGGTCAACGTAAAATCACTGGAACACGCGGCAATGCGGATTGTGCGGCTGATCGGTGGTTTTGCACGCGATGGTCAGTTCGATCAGCTGCTGCAAATCTGCGAGGATGGCGTTATCGCCGAAGAAGAACGCCCGGCATTCGACTGCATTACGTCCGAACTGGGTGAGATCGTGTCTGCGGCATTAGAGCTGACATACGCATCGAAAGGGGCAGAAAAGTGAAATCCAGACAAAGAAAAAGCGCCTGCACGGCGGCAACCGTAGCAAGCGCAAAGCATAGTGAATACGCCTATTATTATAATCGCAACGCGGCAAAACGTCAAGCCGAAAAAAATCGTCGGTCAAACGGCGTAAATATGGCGCTTGCGCTGATCGGCCTGCTGTTGCTCGTAGCAGCGTCCGGCGCGGACGAGGCCGGACTGCTGAGCGGCAAGGCGATGGCGTTCGTCATGGGCGTTGCCCTGCTGGCAATGTGGACGGGAGGAAGGCGCAACCATGCTGCGTGAAATCACAATGAAAATCCCGATGGAAGATGACCTTTGGGCAGAAATTGAAGACATCGCCGCCCAGCAGGGAAGTTCGCCGGAGTCTCTCGCGGAGTTTCTGACGATGGTGGGACTGTACCATCACGTCAAGCGCAATATCGAGATGTACCGGTGGAGCATGGAGCGGCATCGCGCTGAAAAGGGGACAGATAATGGGGAAATTGAATGAACGAGACCGGGCGCCTTATCGGCGTTCGTGGGCGCAGGAGGATCTCGGCGAGATCATCCGGTTCGCGCGAGAGGGCATGACGGCGCGCGAGATTGCGGTTGAGACCGGTATCGCGGAGAACAGTGTTTCCGCGAAGCTGTACCGCCTGCGCAAAGCTGGCCGACTGCCGCAGGTAGGGCGCGGGCGGCGCAAGAGCAAGGAGACGGAGGACGTGAACGAGGAGATGGCCGCGCTTATGGCGCGGTTCTCGGCCGCGTGCGCAGTCATCAGAAAGGCGTGCGGCCAGGACGGTTCTGCGTCCGGCAAAGAAGGGAAGTAAGGCACATGACCTATCATTTCGACAGCGCAGTCGCGGAGAAATTCGGCGTAGACGGCGCGGTTTTCATCGCGCGCATGCAATACTGGATTGAGAAGAACGCGGCCAACGACCGGCACTTTCACGCCGGTCGCTACTGGACGTACAACAGCCTGCGTGCGCTCGAAAAACTGTTCCCGTTCTGGTCGCGCAGGCAGATTGAACGCGTGGTGAAAAACCTCAAGGAGACCGGCGTTCTGCTGACCGCGAACTATGCCAAAGACACCCATGACCGCACCTTGTTTTACGCGCTCGATGAGAGCAAACTTCCCATTTCACCGTTTGGTGGTGAGGTGTCACCAAACGGTGACAGCAACCTGTCACGAAACGGTGACAAGTTGTCACCGAACGGTGAAATGATTAAGGAACAAAATAATACACAAAAAGAAGAGGAGGAAGATAAGGCAAATAAGCCTGAAATAAGCAATAAGCCACAGCAGCTTGCAGACCGGTACAACGCCATCTGCACCAGCCTGCCCAAGGTCGTCCGGCTGACGGACAAACGCCGCCGAGCGGTGCGCCTGATTTACAGCAAGGGCTACACACCGGAGCAGCTCGATGAGGCGTTCCGCAGGGCACAGGCGAGCAGCTTTTGCACCGGCCAGAACGACCGCCACTGGAAAGCTGATTTTGACTGGCTGCTGAACGAGAACAATCTGGTCAAGGTGCTCGAGGGCAAGTATGACAATCCGGCAGAAGCCGGGCCGGACAAGCCGCCCAGACGGCGAGAGGAGGTTGAGGTGTGGTAGAGAAACGAGCGACGCTCGCGGCCGAGTACAGCGTCATCGGCGCGCTGCTGCTCGACCCGAAGATCGCAGGCGAGCTTTTTGCCGCGACGCGAGAGAGCGATTTTCTCCGCGCCGAGCTGCGGACGGTGTACACCGCGGCACGCGAGATCTTCAACCGCGGCCGGCCGCTCGACCCGGTGACGATCCGCGCCGCCATCGGCAGGGAGTACGAGCCGCTGCTGATGGAGTGCATGGACGTATGCAGCACGGCGAGCGCCTGGAAAGCATACGCCGAGGCCATGCAGGAGCAGACGAGAGTCAGCCGCCTGCGGGAGCTGGCTGACAAGCTCACGCAGGTGCGCACGAGCGAGGAAGGGCGCGAGCTCATCGCCGCGGCGATGGAGGCCACGGCGGAAAAACAAGGCGCGGAAATCGTCACTCTGTCGCAGGGGTTTGATACCTTCACCCTCGAGCAGACGGAGAAGCGAAAGTTCATCGAGTACGGGTTCAGCCGACTCGATAGCCGCCTGTACAGTGACTTCGGCGATTTTGTAGTCCTTGCAGGCCGTCCGTCCGCCGGCAAGACGGCGCTCGCGCTCCAGATGGCGACGCACATGGGGCGGCGTGCGAAAGTCGGCTTTTACAGCCTCGAAACTACGCCCTCCAAGCTGATAAACCGTATCGTCTCGAATCGCGCGATCATCGACTTCGGGCGCATCAACCGCCGGGAGATGACGCCGGAGGAGTGGACGCGGCTCAACCGCCTGCAGCGCGAGATCACCGAGAGCGACATCGAGCTGGTGCATGCGCCGGGGTGGAGCGTGCAAAACATTCTGGATTGCGCGCGAAGCCGCCGACATAGGATAGTTTTTATCGACTACCTGCAATTACTCCGGGCGCCGGGGCGTGACCGTGTTACGGTCGTTACCAACATCAGCATGGGGCTGCACACTATGGCTCAGGATCAAAAAATACTGGTCGTGGCGCTATCGCAGTTTTCGCGAGCGTCCGAGGCGCGCGACGGCGAGCCGTCGCTCACCGACCTGCGCGAGTCCGGCCAGATCGAACAGGACGCCGATGCAGTGCTTGCGCTCTACAAGAACGAGGCGGACAGCGCACCGGCAAACGAGCGCGTGCTGCAGGTGCTCAAAAACAAGGAGGGCCGCCTCGGCAAGGTTTATCTCGATTTCGACGGCAGCTTGCAGCAGTTTGCCGAGTACATGGACGGCCAGCGCGAGGTGATCGTGCAGACGAAAAGGATGGAGGAGAAGCGTGAAATTAAGAAAGGCAATTCAAAAGCTGCGGTTTGATCGCCGCAGGCTGTACGCACAGAGCAAGCTCGTTGAGCCGAGGCTCGCGCGGGAGTACCGCGAGAGAGCGGAAGCTATCGGCGCGGTGCTCGGGTATATCAAGAGAAATCGGAAGGAGAAACAGCATGATTGAGATTAAAATTAACGGAATACAGGCCGAAGGCAGATTTGATTGCGCGGACGGAGAGATTTTGAGTGATGACATCCGCCGTGTGTTGATCGCGCTGTATCGCGTAGTTTGCGAGGCGGCGAATGACGAGACTGCCGACAAGGCGATGCAGTACATCATGGCTCTGATCGGGTCTGGCGTAATCAAGAAAGACTATGAGCAGATGATGCAGATAGCGGGAGCGGAAAATGGCAACTGAGACCCGCCGCGTCATCTTCCGCCACCCGCGCGGGATTTACGAAACCGTCGAGGTGACGGGCGAGGCCTTCGGCGAGCCGTACCGCTACACCGAAACCGTCCGCACGCCGAAGCGCGACGAGCGGCGCATGGTAAACCCGAAGGAGGACGCCAAGGCGCGGTGCGAGGCAAAGCGCAACGCATCCGCGACGCCGGAGGAAAGGCAGAAGATCGCGGAGCTTTACGAGGCCGGGAACTCCATCCTCGCCATCGCGCGCGGACAGGGCCGCGCCTACGCTGTGGTTTCGGCCATCCTGCATGCCAGCGGCGTAAAAATGCGGTCGTCCGGACCGAAAAAGAAAGGATAAAATCATGAAGAGCATTAGCATAGTGAATTTGAAGGGCGGCGTCGGCAAAACCGTCACCGCGGTAAACCTGGCGGCAATCCTCGCCACCGACTACGAAAAGCGTGTGCTGCTGGTGGACGTTGACCATCAGGGCAACGCAAGCCGCTACTGCGGCGTGAATACCGAAGAGCGCGGCGGTCTGGCTGCCCTGCTCACCGGCGGCGCTGTCTGCTATGACGAGGTGGTCGAGATGGCGACGATGTCCGGCGTGGACGTGATCCCGGCCGACATGTCGCTCGCAACGCTCGGCGTGGATGGTGGGTATACGTCGCAGATGGCGGTCCGCGCGATGCGTGATCTGCGCGACGCACTGGTCGAGGATGATGCGTATGACGTGATGATCTTCGACTGTCCGCCGGCATTCTCGCCGGCGAGCATCGGCGCAATCGCGGCCAGCAGCGATGTGATTATCCCGCTCAGGATCGGCCGCTTCGAGATCGAGGGAATGGACGAACTAATCGAGCAGATCGAGAGCGTCCGCAAGATCAACCCGGCGACGCGCATCGCCGGTGCGCTGCTGACGATGTGGCACAACTCGCCCGTCCAGCGCGACGGCGAGGAGTACATCCGGGAGACCTGCCCAGTACGCGTATTCCGGACGATGATCCGGCGCACGGACAAGGTCGACGAGGCGGTTTTCGCACGCAAGGCCGTCGCGGAGTGGTCGCCGACCTCGGCGGCTGCCCGAGATTACCGCGCGTGGGTCGAAGAACTCATGGAGGTGCTTGAAAATGGCTAAGAAATTTGACCTTGCCGCCCTGATGGGCGAAACGGCGGCGAAGCTGGAGCCGGAAGGGATGCAGGAGCGCGAAATTCCCCTCGACGAGATCGAGGAAAATGAGGCGAACGCTTACGCGCAGACCGACATCGAAGAGCTGGCGGAGTCCATCAAGGTGGTCGGCCTGCATCAGCCGCTCGTCGTATGGCCGAAGCCGGAAGGCGGCTACCTGCTGATCGCAGGGCATCGCCGCCGCAACGCGCTCGCCCTGCTCGGCTGGAAGACGGCCTCCTGCCGGGTGCTGGATAAGGACTTCGATCCGGCGCTGCGGACGCTCGTCCTGCACTGGACCAACACGATGGCGAGAGGGGGCGGCGGCCTGACCGCGCCTTACATCGCGCAGGCGGCAAAGGAAATCGAAGAGGCCCTCAAGGACCTGCAGGCGCGCGGCGTGGTAGAGCTGCCTGGCAAACTGCGCAGCTATGTCGCCGAGGTGCTGCATAAGCACGAGAGCCAGGTCGCCAAGGCGAAGGCAATCGACAAAAATCTCGTGAAAGTCTGGAAAGATGACCTGAAGCGGGGGCGCATCGCAGAAAACACCGCTTACGAGCTGAGTCAGTGTGATGCAAACCTGCAAGGCAAGCTGTTCGGCGCATATTCCGAGGTGAGGTATCAGCTCGACGCGAAAAAGATTAAGGCGCACAAAAGGGCGGCAGAAGTTGATTTCGCGCCGCTAACCTGCCCAGAGGCCGCGCCTGCTAAGGAGCCTTGCACCGGCACCGATAAGCGCGCCATGTGGGTGGCGACGGGACAGTGCCCCGGGTGCTGCCATGAGTGCGACAAGGCGGACGGCTGTAAGCTCGTTTGCGGCAAGGTCAAGCAGCGCATCACAAGCGCGAAGGACGCCGAGACGCGCAAGGCCGAGCGCCAGCAGCGCGAGGACGCCTTCATGAAATCGCCGCTCGCGATGGCGCGGCGGCATATCAAGCTCGCGCTCGCTGGCGTCGGAATTACGAGCTATGAAGATATTGAGAACTTCCCGAAACGCTGGTATACGAACTGGCTGTGGGGTGATCCGCTGGACTGTCACGCACCCGATCTGGATGACCTTTTCTGTCTGGCCGACTGGGCGGGGGTGGACCCCTTCGAGATGATTGCCGGTCGGCCGGAGGCGAAAATCTGGCATGAGTATCCCGCCGAGCAGCCGCCCGAGGCCGTGCCGCTGCTGTGCCGCAAGGATAACGGGAGCTATGGCGAGTATGTCCGCTGGGAGGATGGCTGGCGCTTTGCTGAAGACCAGGACTGCCCGGCAAGCGTAACAGTAACGCATTGGACGGAGGTGACGCCGGAATAATGGCTAAGTGTAAGTTTTGCGGACAGGGTGTGCGCTCTGGTCCGATATTCCATACAGGCTGCTGGGAGCAGGCGGTAAACAAGCTCGCAGGTGAGATCTGCGATGAGTATTGTAAGTTTCCTTTTGAACTGGACTATGAGGCGATGGTGGACAAGTGCGAGCGGTGTCCGATGACA
>ERZ772872.3473-NODE-3473-length-11744-cov-3.582000_pt1 | contig 11744 bp, 4 predicted proteins | sample MGYA00512132_ERZ772872 | MGnify/ENA primary metagenome ERZ772872 (study PRJEB29015, sample SAMEA2737724) | human gut metagenome | biome: human gut; feature: human-associated habitat; material: faeces | place: China | collected 2012 ...
GCAGGAAAAGAACAGATTATAGAACCACAGGTTGCCGCTTGGATGGTTACTCCTACCACTACCGGGTATTTTGTTCCGAAAGGACACGACCGGTTGGTGATTAAGTACGGTGAACAGACTACTCCTTCATCAGCGGGTATGGCTGCCGGAATGGGAAAGGAGACTGCTGCAAAGGCTTATCTTCATCATGGGGTGAAGCCGGAAAAGAAAAGTTATCAGTTTATGGTTGTTCCGGGTACTACTTTCGAACGGATGAAGGAACTTGCCAAGAAGCAAGAGCAGGAGAAACTGTTTAAGGTCATCACTGCACAAGATTCTGTGCATATAGTGAAGTATCTTCCTACATCTACCATTGCATACGCTCTGTTTGCTCCGGTCTCTAATTTATCGGCGGGAGTGGTATGTGCTTCTAAAACGGAGTTACTGGTAATGGAACGTCTGGATAAAAGTGGAAGCGGACTGGAACTGGCGTTGTGCAATCCTAATCTTCGTCCGAAAACGATTGGCAAAAATAATTGGCGGACTACACCTACACAAGCTTCAATAGAGCTGAAGGGTAAATGGACTGTGAAAAGCGGTGATGAAAGCCAAAAGATTACGTTGGAAGAGAATGCAGCGGGAAATACAGTATTGAAGACTGTATTGTCCGAGGGAATGCCTGTTTATGTGTCGTTAGTGAAATAGTAGATCAAGAAAGAATGGTATGAATATGAAGAAGCTGTTAAGTATATTAATGTTGGGTTGGGCGTTTGTTTGCGGACAGGCACAACAGTCGGTAGATATGGACTGGTGGCGTGAAGGTCGCTTTGGTATGTTTATTCATTGGGGATTGTATTCAGTTGCTGCCGGTGAATGGAATGGAAAGCCGGTGGATGGCATCGGTGAGTGGATACAGAATTTTGCCAAGGTCCCTAACAATGAATATGAGAAACTGGCTGATAAACTCACGTTAGCTAAATATAATCCGGAAGAATGGGTGAAATTAGCAAAGCAAGCCGGAGCTCGTTATATTGTATTTACGGCTAAACACCATGAAGGCTTTTGTATGTATCCGAGCGAGGTGTCTGATTTTGATATTGAGCGTACTCCTTATAAAAGAGATCCTTTGAAAGAACTGGTAGAAGCTTGCCGTAAGCATGGGGTAAAAGTCGGATTCTACTATTCTCATCGGCAAGATTGGCGGGAAGAAGACGCTGCTGTGATGCAGAATGAATATGACGGGCATTATGGTAAGCCGAAATCGGAAGTAAAACCGAATCTGGACCGTTATATCAGAGAAAAGGCTTTACCGCAAATGCGGGAATTGCTTACCCGATACGGTAAAATTGATTTGTTATGGTATGACACTCCGTTTGACTTGACGAAAGAACAGAGTCGGACATTTGTAAATGTAGTCAGAGAATTACAGCCGGAATGTATTGTGAATGGTCGTGTGGGTTATAATCTGGGAGATTATGGAGCATTGGGAGACAATGAAATGCCTTGTTCGCGTGTGAATATGGATTTGGAAATGGTGGCTACCATGAATCATACTTGGGGATACAAAAAGAACGACCAAAACTGGAAGAGCCCGAAAGATATTCTTTGCTCATTGATAGAATGTGCGAGTCGTGGAGTGAACTATATGGTGAATATCGGTCCGAAGGAGGATGGAACCGTACCACAACCGAGCATTGATATAATGGCTTTCATTGGAAGGTGGATGCAGAAGAATTCGGAAGCTGTCTACGGAACAACCGGAAATCCTTTTAATGATAACTTCCCTTGGGGGTATGTTACACATAAGGGTAATGTGATTTATCTGCATCTTTTGAGGGAACCTCTGAACCGTTGTATTGCATTGAAGGGTTTGTCGACATCCATTACAAAGGCAGAAATACTTGCTTCCGGTAAGAAAGTGACGGTGACTGATCAATCGTATCCGGTATTGACAGTGCCTGCTCATCTGCATTATGATGAAATTCCGGTGCTGAAGTTGGTATGTAAGTCTCCGGTACGTTTTAGCGAGGATAATTACATGAACGAGAATGTAGTCAGTATTCCGGTGGCAAATGGTAAGATTATTCCGGGCAAAGAGGGAAGTCTGACGATTGCTGAGGGTGGAAATACACAAAACTTCCATGCAGGTACTGGTAAGTTGCAGCTGAAATGTGTGATTGATGAGCCGGGTACTTACAAAGTACGTGTATTCACCAGTCGCCATTGGAGAAGATCATTTGCTGAGGGAGCTAGAATTACATTGAAAGTGGATGATAATACTCCGTTCAATTCCGTATTGATGAAGAAAGACGGGGAGTTGTCCAATGTACGCCAGAACTCCTACCCGGAAACATGGAGTGATATCGGTACGGTACACTTCAAGCAGAAAGGCACAAAAGGGTTGGAACTTTCTGTGAATGCAACAGGCACGTTTAGCCGTTTGGGATTCTTTGGGGAGGATATCCAGAATGAGAGTGAGAAAAACATTCGCTTTATGAGAATAGAGCTAATCAAAGAAGCCTACTGATGTTCAAAGAGTAGACAATTCTTTACTTTTATGAAATAACTTTTTTCAACAGAGGTCAAAGTAAAAGAGAGGAGCCTCACGGTTCCTCTCTTTTTTAGGGGGTTAAATTGATTAAAGTCCGATTTTATTATACGTTTTCAATAAGGTTAGAAAAATCGTGTGATATATTGCTTTTTGTTGTAACGCATATTCACTGTTTTATATTTTCTACAAATGTATGGATTTTGCATGGGTGTAGTGGGTGTTATTATTCAAGATAGGTGCAAAATCATACAAATCTATTATTCTCATATTTCTATTCTTCTTTTACACTTTCCAATAATGCGGATAACTCTTTTACAATTTCGGGATGTGACTTCGCTACATTTGTTTTCTCCGATGGGTCGGATGAGAGATCATATAGCTGAGGCTGCTTGTCATTACCCAGTTCCATCTTTGTCCAGAATTCAATAGCAGGACCATCGCTTGGTTCAATATATTTCCATTCTCCCTTAACAATGGCAAGTGTGTTATTCAGGTTTTGTTGGACTACATACTCACGACCTGTATTGTTTTTGCCTAAGAGTACATCCAGATGTTCCTGACTGTCGGGGGCTGCACCCTTGCGCAAGGGCTGATTCAGAAGCGAAGCAAGTGATGCGTAAGTGTCGATCTGCGAGAAAAGCGCTTGTTGTTTGGAAGGCTGTATTTTAGCAGGCCAGCGAATGATAAAAGGAATGCGGGTGCCGGCTTCGTAAGCACTGTATTTTCCTCCACGATAAACACCTCCGGGTTTATGATCGCCCAGTAATTCTACCGCCTGATCCTTATAACCGTCATCCACTACCGGCCCGTTATCACTAGACAAAACCACTAATGTATTTTTATCCAGTCCCAAGCGTTCCAATGCATCCAGCACTTGTCCTACCGACCAGTCAAACTCAAGAAGACAATCGCCACGAGGTCCCATACCGCTTTTGCCTACAAACTGAGGAGACGGCACACGAGGAACATGTGCATCCTGAGTGGCGAAATACAAAAAGAAGGGAGCATCCTTGTGTCCTTCAATAAAAGATATCGCTTTCCCGGTTAAAGTTTCCGCAATCTTATCATCTTGCCAAAGAGCGGATTTTCCACCTTTCATGTATCCGATACGCGAGATACCGTTAACAATACTTTGATTGTGACCATGGGAAGGATGCATTTTCAGCAGTTCCGGATTGTCTTTCCCGGTAGGTTCACCCGGAAAGTTCTTTTTATAACTTACCTGAATCGGATCATTCGGATCAAGATTAATCACCCGGTCGTTTTCCACAAAAACACACGGCACACGGTCACCGGTAGCGGCCATGATAAATGAATAATCAAACCCGATATCATTTGTGCCCGGTTTCAAAGGCTTGTTCCAATCCTGTTCACCTCCCTTGTCGCCAAGTCCCAAATGCCATTTACCTACCACCCCCGTACTATATCCTGCCTCTTTGAACATATCCGCCATTGTATAACGTTCCGGACGAATGATAGACGCGGCATCTCCGTCTGCAATTCCCGTTCCTTCCTTACGCCAAGCGTATTCACCGGTCAGCATAGCATAACGGGAAGGCGTACTTGTAGCGGCAGCACTATGCGCATTTGTAAAACGTACTCCCATCTTTGCCAAACGCTCTACATTAGGAGTGTGAATCGTCTTCGCTCCATTACAACTCAAATCACCATAGCCTATGTCATCGGCATAAATAAAGACTACATTCGGACGGTTTATCTGTCTTTCCTGAGCAGATGTCTGAGAAACCAGACAAGAGGTTAAAGCCAAAGGCAATATACCATAATAATATTCTTTTTTCATCTTATGTTCTGAAATAATAGGTTATCTGTATTAAGGAGCTACTGTGACTCCGATCTCATTCATTTCTACTTTAGCAATGGTGGCAGCAGGCGTTGTAGCCTCCAGTTTGATGAAACGCGCCTGTACGCCTTTGTTGAAAGTAACCGTTTGCGGCAGAGGATTGTGCATGATATTGCTAAACTCACCATTGGTCGGCACCTCCGCCCAACTCTTCCCATCCGTACTTACATAGAACTTATACTGAAAAGCCATTGTCGGTTTTGCTTCCGCCTTCAAGGGAGCGTATGTAAAGGCTGACAGCTGCACCATCTTTCCCAAGTCAATCGTCAACGGAGAAGCAGCCACCTGTTTCCATTCTTTACGAGGTAAGTCATTCCAACTTTCCGTCTGATTATCTTCCTGCAACGGTGTTGCATAGAACGCGCCGACCTGACTGATATGAGCCGTCAACCGGCATTCATTGATTTTCACTTTCAGTTGACTGGCCTTTACTGCCGGAAAACGCAGCAAACGTTTGTAACCTACGGTAGTACCCTGTCCGACTTCCTGCCATCCCTGTTCGGTCAACACCTCTACGGCAAAGGATTCAACCCGTTGTCCTTTAGCGATATCTTCCTGAAGCATTACCACATTGATTTCCGATTCCGATTTCAAAGAATAAATCTTCTCACTTCCCGAAACCGCATTCCACTCTTTCCGACCTTTCACAACACGATTGTCTGCAAACACTCTTTTCCGGTAAGCAGCAAAATCTTTCAGTCGCTTCACATCGGCCTCGTGAATCAGACCTCTGCGGTCAGGAGGGATATTCAATAAAAGTACTGAGTTATATCCTACCGATTGGAAATAGATATCCGACAAATGTTTCAACGACTTCACTTTCGTATCTTCTTCCGCATGATAGAACCATCCCGGACGAATAGAAACATCCACTTCCGACGGATACCAGAAAAGTTCCGTAGCCTCCGCCAACATCGAACGGCTTCCCAAATCTTTCGCTTTGCTGAATACGCCCAAACGTTTGTTATTCTCCTCCGAACGGGTGTAAATGCCCGGAGTAAGCACCGTCGCACTCCATTCAGTTTCACGTCCCAAACCTTTTTCATTACCAACCCAACGCACATCATCGCCCATTATTGCCATCACGGCCTTCGGTTGCAGACGCTGAATCGTTTTATAGAAAGCTTCCCAGTCATATACCTGCTTCCTTCCGTTCGGTCCCTCCCCATTCGCTCCGTCAAACCAAACTTCGTGTACCTCCCCATAATTGGTAAGTAACTCTGTCAATTGGCGGATAAAGAAGTCGTTATATCGGGGAGAATCTCCATAACATTCCGCGTTACGATCCCAGGGAGAAAGATAAACGCCAAACTTCATATCATATTTATCGCAAGCCTTACGCAATTCCCTTACTACATCGCCTTGTCCTTTTTTCCAAGGAGAAGAAGCTACGGAATGTTTGGTGGTAGCCGTAGGCCAAAGACAAAATCCATCATGATGTTTTGCCGTCAACAGCACCATCTTGAAACCAGCTTCTTTAAGAGTACGAACCCATTGTTCCGCATTCAGTTCGGATGGATTAAACAGCGCCGGATCTTCTTTTCCATCTCCCCATTCACGTCCGGTAAAGGTATTGATACCAAAATGGAGAAAAGCAGTCAACTCCATTTGTTGCCAAGACAACTGCTGGGGAGTAGGGATTAATCGCGCAGCCATATCTACCTTTTGCTCCAAAGTCGCATTTTGAGGAAACTCAAGATGTTTCACATAATAATTCTCTTTTTTCTGCGCCTGTCCTGCCGACTTCACCGGATAAAGAGTGAATTCAAAACTCTGTTTTTTTAACGGAACCAAATACTGAGGCAATACTCCGGGACCACAAGTAGCTGTTCCTACGCCAGCCTGCTCTGCATCCAAATGCACAGTCACCAGTCCGTCACGTTCCAACTCATTAATATGACGGGCTTTCTCCAATAATACATCCGAGAAAGGAACTATGCTAAACTGGAAAGGACGATTTGAATCGACAAAGATTCCTTCACCGGAACGATCGGTGAATTTCGTCCAACGCACATCTGTACGGTTACCGGTAGATTGCGGAGTGACATAATAGTGGAACATCCGTTCGGGTGTTGTCTGATATAAGCCAATTTTACCGGACTGGACACGGTCAGCATACGTTTCATTGTCACCACGTCCCAGATAAGAAACTTGATCGTAAGTATCCGCCACACGGAAAGTCAGTCCCAGACGTGCCATAGACTTGACAATCGCTGTATCCGGTTGGAAAGTAGTACGCATCTTTAATGCACCGTTCTTATCAAGCATATAGATAAAGTCGGCAGTTCCCACTTTCTGACCTTTTGCATTAAGAAGCTCGATAGTCGCAGTTGTCGTATTCTTCCCTTCTTTCAATGAGGTCACCTTTTGAGTCAGATTATCCAATCCCGCTTTACGCCACAAGCGAGCTCCGTTCTTGTCACGGTTATCATTATCCGTAGCCGGACGGAAAAGACTAAGAGTGATCGGAGTAGCCAACAGTTCCTTACCATCCAAAGCAAGAGAAGTAAGCGCTCCCGTTTCTTTATCCACCGTGAAAGCCGTCTCACCCGCTTTTTGCGGACGATAGCCCGTATAATTCTTATTGCCGACAATAACAAACTGATCGTATGCCACTTCCCAATCTTCGGTTATCATCGGAGAAGCTTCCCTGCGTGTCCAACTAATATTCAGATAAGCCTCACGGACTGTCTTCGGCAGAATCACATTTCCTAACGACACGTCTATGGTAGCGTGTGGTTCACAGTCTAATACTTTCGTACCTTCTGCAATTTTCTCTCCAGTATCAGCCGTCACATTCCAATGAAGTTCATATTCGTTCAGGTTAGAGAAGTCGTACCAGTTCTTGATACGAAGTTTCATGTTCTTCGGACTCAGCAGAGTTGCTTTTATATTCTGATACACTTTCTTCACTTCGAGCAGATGAGGATGTGGCTGACGGTCGGCATTCACCAAACCGTTACAGCAGAAGTTGCCGAAGCTTGGTATTCCTTCCGGTCCGTAATCACCGCCATACGTCCAATACCATTTGCCGTTCTTGTCTATTTCACGGAAAGACTGATCCACCCAGTCCCAAACATTACCGCCTTGTGCCATTGGTTCGTTTTCAAAAACATCCCAATAGTCTTTCAATCCACCACAACTGTTACCCATCGCGTGCAAATATTCGCAAAGGATGAAGGGACGATAAATATCCTTTTTCGCTACATACGCTTTTATCTCATCTACACTACGGTACATACGGCAATAAATATCCGTATTGTAATTCAGTTCGGCACGTTCATATTGAACAGGACGAGTCTTGTCCACCGATTTCAGCCAATCGTATGTACGTTCAAAGTTGATACCGTTTCCGGCCTCATTGCCCAATGACCAGATAACAATAGCGGGATGATTCTTCGAACGCTCGTACATACGATGTGTACGGTCCATGTGCGCAGTCAGCCAAGTGCTGTCTTTAGCAAGAGAAGCAGGACCGTAGCCCATTCCATGTGATTCGATGTTAGCCTCATCAATCATATACAATCCGTAACGGTCGCAAAGCTGATACCAATAAGGATGAGTAGGATAATGAGAATTGCGTACCAGGTTGATATTATGCTCTTTCATCAGCTTAATATCCAGTTCCATCAGTTCCTTACTTACGGTACGTCCCAATTGGGAATGTTCGTGACGGTTAGTCCCCTTTACCAATACCGGCACACCGTTGATACAAAAACGCCCGTTCTTGATTTCCGAAGTACGGAAACCGACTTCACAACCGGTCAGTTCGGTTACTTTCCCTTGTGCGTCTTTCAGCTCAAGCACCAGTGTGTACAAATTAGGATATTCGGCACTCCACGGTTTTACATTAGGAATCTTCTTCTCTTCAAATGCTATAAAATTACTCAATCCACGGGATTTGATATTGATAACATCCTTCAGAACAGCTTTGCCGAAGGTATCCTTTAGTGTATAAGCAATCGAGCTTGCCGTAGAAGACGGACCTTCTACCGTCACTTCAAGTCCGAAAAGTCCGTCTTTGTACGTTTCCTTATCCAAAGAGGCATTCAGTTTGTAGTCGGCGATATATTGTTTTGGTGTACTGTAAAGATACACATCCCGCTCGATACCGCTCAAACGCCACATATCCTGACATTCCAGATAAGCACCCGAACTCCAACGGTAGACTTCCAAAGCTACTACGTTCTCTCCTTCGGTCAATACCTCTGTAATATCCCATTCAGCCGCAGTTTTCGAACCTTGATTATATCCGAGCAATTTACCGTTCACCCATACATAATAAAAAGAGATTACCCCCTCGCAGCAAAGTACTACCCTACGTCCTTTCCAATCGGCAGGCACTTTGAAAGTACGGCGATACGAACCGACTTCATTCTCGGCATGAGGCACTAACGGCGGATTCTTCTTGAAATTGAACATCTTATCATCGAACTCATACGTCTCATTGACGTAGATAGCTGTTCCGTATCCCTGCCGTTCCCAATTTCCGGGCACATTGATGTCAGCCCAACCTCCTGTATAATAAGAAGGTTGATAAAAGTCTTTCGGACGGTTGTCCGGGTTCTTCACCCAATGGAACTTCCATTTCCCGTTCAAAGACATATAATAAGGAGATTGCTCATAGCCTCCCGGCTTCTCAATATCGGAAGCATTGGCATAAGGCCATACATAAGTGTGAGGAGTGAGTTTATTCAGTCCTACAGCATACTGGCTTTGCCATTCGGGCAACGGCTGTTTCTGTGCCGAAGCAAAAACAGTAGCAGTCAGTCCTGCCAATAAGAGTAAAAAAGTTCGTTTCTTCAGGTTCTTCATGGTTATTGTTATGACTATGTTGTACTATTCAATAATGATCTCATCAAAATATACTCTCGATTCCTGTCCCGGACGAACATGGTCGGCAGGACATTCCCCCGCTCCATTCACCGTTACACGAATATACCTTGCCTCCGTTCCTTTCATATCCATAGAAAGATCTTCAATATAGGTGCCTTCACGGAATATTTCTTCAGGAGTGTAGTTCAATCCGGTTACGTCACGATAAGATTTATTATCGTCTGATACAGCTATACGTATTGATTTCGGTTTATGTACGCCCATACCATAGTTCGTGATACAACCGATTGTAAAAGTATTCATTTTTTCCTTCTGCTGCAAATCTATGGTAAAAGAAATAAGGTCGTTCTTGTCCCAACAGCACCATTCAAAGTCAGTCTGTTTCAGGCTTCCACGAACACCATTGAGCATAAGCATCTCATTCTGTTTATTTCCAAGTATCGTCTTAGCAGTCGCTTTGTTCCACGTAATCGGCAATACAAGCGTCTTTCCCATCTGCACACCTTCTGCAAAGGTAGCACATTTAATGAGTTGAGTCCCTGTTACAATCAGTGAGTCTGAATACACAGAAGAATTTGCCACAGGTTCACTGCCATCAATAGTATAGCGAATCTCTACATCGGGACGAATACATTCCAGATTTAACTTCAACCCACCGTTTTCCGGTGTTACTTTATGCTGGATATTGTACATCGAACGGGCATAGACAATACCTTTTTCTGCAATATGCCCGTTATACCGGTCCATAGCTTGCAGGAACGAAGCCCAATCTTTCTTTTCCGGTTGTGTCCACGCTACTTCCGCCACCGCTGCCAGACGAGGGAACAAAAGATAATCCACATCTTCCGGTTTATTGCAGAATTCCGTCCACATAGAACCTTGTACCCCCATCAGCAATGAAGCATATTCCGGTTTCCAGTCTTTTTGTACCGGTTCATAGTCATATACATCTTTCAATGTATTATTGCCGAAATATGTCAAAGGTTCGAACCATTGCGGCCCTTGATAACGAATCAGATACATGATACGTGCCGGAGTCATAATGAAACGGTGTCCCTTTTCCGCAGCTTTCAGTGCAGCCTTGCCATATCCCTGCCAACCAAGAATAATAGAGCCTTCCGGCAAGAAACTACTGTTAGTCAGTTCATCCCAACCAATCACTTCACGACCTTTACTACGTACATAGTCACTTATCCGCTGCATAAAATAACCTTGAAGGTCTTCTTCATTAGCCAAGCCTTCTTTCTTCATACGAGTCTGACACAACGGACATTTTTTCCAATGTGTCTTTTGAGCTTCATCGCCTCCGATATGGATATAACGGGAAGGGAATAACTCCATAATCTCATCCATCACATTCTGCAAAAAAGTGAAAACACTGTCATTTCCGGCACAAAAAATGATTTCTGAGTTTCGTCCTCCCAAACCGGGCAATACACCGATATAGTCCTTCACTACCGGACAAGCCAACTCCGGGTAAGATGCCAACGCAGCATTGCTGTGTGCAGGCATTTCTATTTCCGGAATCACCTCGATCTGCCGTTCGGCTGCATAAGCAATCATCTCTTTCATGTCTTCCTGCGTATAAAATCCACCGACAGGAGTCGCTTCTCCCAACTTCGGATTCCTTCGCGAATGAAAAGGTACATCCCTACGATCCACGCGCCAGGCCCCCACTTCCGTAAGACGAGGATGTTTTTTTATTTCCAAGCGCCAGCCATTATCATCGCATAAATGAAAATGCAATTTATTCAGCTCCCTACTTTGACAGTCAGTTAATCTTGTGAATTGCTTTCCATCTTGATAACAATTATAAGAAGCTTCCCATAAGCTCTTGAATGAAGACATGTTAGTAAACTACTTAAATAATCATAAAATACATATACCACTCTTCTTTTTCTTCATACATAAAAAGGACGTATGATTTAAAGATATGTAATCACATAAAAAGAACAAAAATGAAGTTAATTGGTAATTATATGCAAAAAAAGGCCTCAAGACACTTTTCCTATTAAAAGGAAAGTGCCTTGAGGCCACCTTTTTATATTAAATTACTTTTTTCCGGGAATCAGAAAAATCTTTTATTCTGCCAATGGGTCGAAAGTACCCATACCACCGTGAGCATAATCTTCCCAACCAATGGTCTGATACAATGTCGCATTAGTTTGCTGTGCACTTTGACGCAATCCAAAGAAATAATATCTGGGTTGGAAATAAGGATTAATGTCCAGCACATTACCATCAAGACTGATATCTTTACGTGAGAAATAGGTATCATAGAATGTACATATACTTGACACAGCCGGATCAAGAATCGTTTCTCCGTCTGCTTCCGTAGCAATCTTCTCATTCAATGTCAGTGCTGCTGGTCGCTCTACGTTTTTAATCGGATCACTGTCATTATTTGCAGACCCGGTACCTTCAACATTGATTTCTATGCGATATCTCTTACCACGTTCATTCATCGGAGTCACACCCAAATAAGTACAAGTATTACCTCCAAAGCCACTCAATGCC